>Ga0233444_10002012_pt1 | contig 21982 bp, 20 predicted proteins | sample SI_124_October20_6_FD_182792 | JGI IMG/M metagenome (GOLD analysis project Ga0233444, IMG submission 182792) | Seawater microbial communities from Saanich Inlet, British Columbia, Canada - SI_124_October2016_10_MG | ecosystem: Environmental > Aquatic > Marine > Inlet | place: Canada: British... | reverse complement strand
TGAAATGCTTCATTTATGGCAGCAAACTATAAAGCGAGATAATGGGAAACATAATAAACTTTTTTTTAGTTTTAAATCTAAATTTAAGAAACTAAATTTAACTTTAAGTTATTAATTAATTTATATTCGCAGTATCTTTGAAGCGCTCTTTAAAATAATCTTCAAATGATCTGTTGCAAGTAATTATATATTTATCTTTTAAATTATAAATAGAACAATCTATTCTAGCAATTAAAGTCTGCGCCATACTTAATTCAGGAAATTTTTTAGCTCTAAAATCAAAATGTGTTAATCTATTTAAAAACTCATTTCTATTTTTACCTGTAACTTCAAAATAAATTTGACCATATGAATAATCTGAAGCAAGTATTTCTTCTTTAGAATTGATATTGGATATAAATTTCAAAATATCTTTATATTTTTGTTCAACTAAATATATCAGGCTCCATTGATCAAATGATTGTTTAGCAAATAGGTGGCTACTATCGGTAACTACTTCGAGATTTTTTGAAGGAGGTGTCATAGATATCTCCTTATTAATCAATTGATTGAACTCTTCTTTTCCATCACCTCTAATAATTACTTGTTGGTAATTTTTTTGAATTATATCTAGGCCTTCTAAGGATGCTATTGTTTTCATGATACCAGCCTTTTGTTTTCAGGATCAATAAAAACAGAGTTTACGACTTCTACAGGAATATTTTGAGTTCCATTTGACGTTGATACAAATAATTTTGCTCCCATTAATTTGTTACCACCTTTTATTAAAGCCATTGAAATACAGTGCTCTAGATTAGGGCTGTGATAACTTGATGTAATATGACCAAGATAAGGTACCGGTGTTTTTATTGTTGAAGGTAGTGTTTCACACTCAACAATGTGTTGTCCTTCTTCTATAAATTTAGATTTATCTAAAGGTACAATACCAACTAATTGCTTTCTGTCTTCTCTAACAGTATCACTTCTAATAAGTGATCTTTTTCCAATAAAATCTTTTTTCATCTTTCCTATCATCCATGTAAAATTAATGTCTATAGGAGTAACGGTTCCGTCAGTTTCTTGTCCAATAACAACATAGCCTTTTTCGGCTCTTAATAGATGCATTGTCTCTGTTCCATAAGGGACAAGATCAAATTTTTTTCCATGATCAAATATTTTCTCCCACAATGCTAAAGAAAATTTTGGATTGATATAAATTTCATATCCCATTTCTCCAGTAAAACTAGCTCTCATAATTCTAACTTCGGTATCCATATAATCAAAAATTTTAAAAGTCATAAAAGGAAAGTTTTCATTACTAAAATCAACTTCATTAAATACTTTACTCATTATCTCTCTAGATTTAGGTCCACTTATATTAAAGGTTGTGAATTGTTCTGTAATTGAATTTACGTAAACTTGAAGATGCGGCCACTCTGTTTGAAGGTACTCTTCCATATCTGCAAGAACTTTAGGTGCTCCACTTGATGTAGTGGTTGATATAAAATGTGTGTCGCTAATTTTACAAACAATACCGTCATCTTTAATCATACCATCTTCACCTAACATAAGAGCATATCGTGAAGACATAGGTTTCATTTTAGTAAAAGGATTGGTGTACATAAGGTTCATAAATTCTAATGCGTCTTTACCTTTAATCTCTATTTTACCTAATGTGCTACCATCTAAAATTCCAGCTGTTTCTCTTGTTTGCTTAGACTCTCTTTGAACTGCTTCATGCATGGTTTCTGCTTTATCTTTTTTAAAATACCAAGGCCTTCTCCATTGACCAACATCTTCAAATACAGCTTTATTTTTTATATGCCAGTTATGTATTGGAGTTTTTCTTTGAGGGTCATAAAATTCATAGGTACTTCTACCGGCGATTGCAGAAAAACTTAATGGCGCATATGGGGGTCTATAAGTTGTTGTGCCTACTTCTGAGATTTTTTTATTTAATAATTTTGAGACAATGCCCAACGAATTGATGCTACTTATTTTACCTTGATCGGTTCCCATACTGTTAGTGGTAAAACGTTTTAAATGTTCGATGCGATCAAAACCTTCTATAATTGCTTGTTTAAGGTCTTTAGTCGTTACATCATTATGTAAATCAATAAATGATTTTGACCAATTAGATTTTTTTTCATGTTTTGTCTCCCAAAGTTCTTTAATGCTAAAATAATTTGTATCGTTAATTTCTATTTCTGTTTCTTCATTTTTTATGTTTAGAAAAGATAATTTATTATTAATTTCTTCATTTGTTTTTTCATAGTCATAATTACCACTAACAGATCCTAATGTAATAGTTTTTTGAAAAGGTGTATCTGGTTTAAAAGTAAGAAGTTTTTCATCCCACTTAACTAAGCCTTTTGATTGAGTAAACAAATGTATGTCAGGATTAATTCCTCCTGAAACACAAAGCATCGAACATTTCATCTTAAAAATTTTATTTTTATTGTTTCTAATAGAAACTTGTTGAACTTTTTTATTTCCATCACATCCTTCGACTTCAGCACCTTTAAAAAAGGGAATCTTATTTTTTTCTAAACAATTTAGAAGATCTTTTTCAATTTCATTTTCATTTCTAGCATCAACATAAGCAGCAGGTTTGTAGCCTAAATTTATTAAAGATTTTAATAAGCTTATTGTTGTTGAATTATTAGTGAAAATAACAGGATTAGTATCAGGAACTACGCCATATCGATGAATATATTTCTCAAATGAAGAAGCTAACATTACACCTGGTAAATCGTTATTTCTAAATGAAATAAATCTTTCGATATGACCATTTGCTAAAATTGCATGAGTTGTTCTGATTTTATGAAGTGTTAACTCAGATTTATCGCTATTTAATTTTTTACCAGCAAACTTGTCTTCCAATGCTATTAAATGGTTAGTAAAATTATAAGAGGTAACTAATGAATTCTTTAATATCTGAATATTTTTTGCATTTGTTAAAAGTTTTTCTGTCTCTTTTAGCCAGGATTTAATTTCTTGATTATTAATTTTTTCAACTTTATTCGAATTTTTTAGGACTCCCCCAATAAAGCTATCTTGTTCTATAAGTAAAACTTCATGATCTGTATCTATTAATTTTCTTGCAGCAATTAGACCACTTAATCCAGCTCCAACAATAACAATATCGACGTTATGGTATTGATGCGTGCTTTTAGATCTAAAATCTTTTGGTGGCTTGCCGAGACCTGCTGTTTTTCTAATTAATGGTTCATAAATTTTTTTCCAAAATCCTTTGGGACCCATAAATGTTTTGTAATAAAAACCTGCAGAAAAAATTGGTGACAATAAATTGTTGATTACTCCAAGATCAAAACTTAAAGATGGCCAACGGTTTTGACTTTCTATTTCCATTCGATCATAGATTTGTTTTACTGTAGCTCTAGTATTAGGTTCATTGTGCTCACTTAATATTTGAACAATTCCATTAGGCTCCTCTATTCCGCAAGTATATATGCCTCTTGGTCTGTGATATTTAAAACTTCTTGCGATCAAACGAACATTATTTCTTAATAAAGCTGAAGCTATCGTATCTCCTTTAAATGCATCATACTTCTTACCATCAAATATAATTAAAATTTTTTGATTAGTATTTACGTAAGGACATTTTTTATTATTTGAAGCACTCATAATTATTTCTTTACGGTAAAGTTTCCTGATCCTACTTCTGGCTCTCCAGATGGGGTTTTTAAAGTATTACTAAAATCATTTAACTCTGGGATTTTCTCATCCAGTTTATATATTTTTAATATTTTGTCTGTAGAAGTGTCTCGCACTACGTTAAACCATTTTCTACATCCATGTGAATGAACCCAACGTTCGTAAAAAATCCCTTTAGGATTAGCTCTAAAAAAAACATACTCTCCCCACTCTTTGTCACTTAAATTTTCAGAATTTTCTGGTCTAGCTACATGAGCTTCACCACCATTAGTAAACTCTGATTGATCTCGTTCACCGCAATACGGGCAATTAATTAAAATCATATTTAATGTGCTACCGCAGCTGCTCCATGTTCATCTATTAATCTACCGTTGGCAAATCTTTCTAAATTAAACGGTGCATTAATTCTGTGTGGCTCATCATTTGCAACTGTGTGGGCAAAAACGTTTGCGCTGCCAGGTGTTGCTTTAAATCCTCCGGTTCCCCAACCGCAATTAAAATATAATCCACCAACTTCAGATTTACTTATGATCGGACTAGCGTCAGGAGAAATATCTACTATACCACCCCACTGTCTTAACATTTTCATTTTTCCAAATATTGGATAAAGCTCGACAATTGCTCGGACGGTTTCTTCAATAACATCATAACCACCACGTTGAGTAAATGAATTATATCCATCTGTTCCAGCGCCGATAACTAATTCACCTTTATCAGATTGACTAACGTAAGCATGAACAGCATTCGACATAACGACTGTATTAATCACAGGTTTAATGGGTTCTGAAACTAAAGCTTGTAGAGGTCTACTTTGCAAGGGCAATCTTACTCCAGCAGTTTTTGCTAACACGCTTGTATGACCTGAAGCTACAACAGCAACTTTTCCTGCTTTAATAAATCCTTTTGATGTTTCAACTCCTTCAACTTTTTTATTACTAGTTTTAATATTTTTAACTTCACAGTTTTGAATAATATCAACGCCCATTTCATCTGCTCTCATTGCAAAACCCCAAGCAATAGCATCGTGCCTTGCTACCCCGCCTCTTGGTTGATAAGCAGCTCCTAAAACTGGGTATCTTAAATTATCTGTATTCATGATAGGAACTAATTCGTTAATTTCTTTTGTATCAAGCCACTTAGTGTCAAGACCATTAAGCCTATTGGCGCTTATTCGTCTTTTCATTTCTTTAATATCATGTTCGTTGTGAGCTAAATTCATAACCCCTCTTTGACTAAACATCATATTGTAGTTAAGTTCTTTAGATAAATTTTCCCATAATTTAATTGAATGATCGTAAAGATAAGCACTTTCATTCCAGAGATAATTTGATCTAATAATAGTTGTATTACGCCCAGTATTACCTCCTCCTAACCAACCTTTTTCAATTACAGCAATATTTTTAATGCCGTGTTCTTTAGCTAAATAATAAGCGGTACCTAGACCATGGCCGCCGCCGCCAACTATTATGACATCGTAAGTTTTTTTAGGTTCTGGACTTTGCCACATTTTTTGCCATTTCTCGTTGTTAGAGAAGGAGTTTTTAATAAGACTAAAAATTGAATATTTTTTTTTCACTAAATTAAACTAACAAAAAAAGATGTTGCCAGCCACTAATTACGATCTTGGGCTTAAAATGACACAACTTAAAAGGGCATATTATTTAACAGATCTTTTAATACAATTTTGTTGACGGGATTAAATAAAGGATTATATGGGGAGTTAGAGTTTAATTAATGACAAAAAAATTAATAGAAAGACTTGATAAAGGCCCAGTGATTTGCGCTGAAGGTTTTTTATTTGAGATGGAGAAAAGAGGCTATTTAACATCTGGTGAATTTGTGCCAATGTTAGCTCTTGATAATCCAGAAGCCTTAGAAAGTTTACATAGAGATTTTCAACATGCTGGTTCAGATGTTGTTCAGGCATTTACCTATAACGGTCACAGAGAAAAAATGAGAGTGATAGACAAAGAAGAATTATTGGAACCTTTAAATCGTGCAGCACTAAAAATAGCAAAAAAAGTTGCTAACTTACAATCTAGTGGAGATAGACCAAATATGATGGCTGGAAACATATCAAACTCTAATATTTGGAATGATAAAGATAAAGCAACTCATTTAGAAGTTGAAAAAATGTTTACAGAAATGGTTGGTTGGGCAGTTGATGAAGGAGCCGACATGTTAATTGGTGAAACTTTTTATTATGCTGAGGAAGCTTATAAGGCTTTAGAGGTAATGCAAAAGACAGGATTGCCAAGTGTAATAACAATTGCACCAATGGCTGAAAATATTATGAGAGATGGCGTTGGTATCGTTGATACTTGTAAAGAATTAGAACAACGTGGTGGTCAAGTAGTAGGCATGAATTGCTTCAGAGGACCTCCTACAATGTTACCTTACATAAAAGAAGTTAGAAAAGCTCTAAAATGCCATGTAGCAGCATTACCAATCACTTATAGAACAACAGAGAAAAACCCTACTTTTTTTAATCTTCCTGATAATAATGGATGCGCTTGTCCCACGCCACACCAAACAACTTTTCCAACGGCTTTAGATCCAATGCAAATAAATAGATATGAAATGGGTAAATTCATGAAAGAATGTTTTGATCTTGGTATAAATTATTTAGGAGTTTGTTGTGGAGCAAACCCAATGTTAATTAGAGAAACAGCGCATGCTGTAGGTTTAACGGTACCAGCAAGTAAATATAAAGAAAAAATGTCTAATCATTTCATGTATGGAACAAACAAAAGAATTCCAAAACACATGAAAGATTACGGCGATAAAGCTTAAAAAATTCATTTAAATAAATTCTTGACAAAAATGTGAAAATATTGTTTTATATTTGTAGCGCTGATTTAATACAAATTGCTGAGCGCTTAACAAATCCAGCTAAAGCGATTAAGTCTTTCAGACCACCGCTTTAGTCGGTGGTTTTTTTTTGAAAATTTCAATTAGAAACCGGGTATTTGAACCATATTGTACGCCTGGCGTTTTGCCGAAGTACTAAAAAGGAGAAGATGAATTTTAAAAAAACGTATCCCTCGTTTGTTAATTTAAATTCATTCTTCTCCAGAAAAAGGAGAAGTAATGATAATACAAACACCTGTGGGTAGTCTTCCAAGATCACCCAAATTACAAGAAGCATATAATGCCTTTGATGATGGCAACTTAAAAAAAGCAGAATTAGACAAGTTAATTGATGCTGAAATTAAGGATGTGGTTACTAGCTACGAAAAAATAGATGGTAATCCGATCATCACAACTGGTGAAGTTGAAAAACCTAATTTTCTAACTTATTTTTTAGAAAAAGGATTTATTAAATTAGGAAAGCCAAATCAAAATAATCGAAAAGGATTTACTATCGAATTTGAAGGGCACCATGCTAGAGAGATGGCTGTGCTTCAAAAAAAACAGACTCCTTTTAAGTTTGCTCACTATGGTGATGAATGGTTATCTACTTTAAAAAAGTATTCAAAAAAACTTTTTAAAGCTACGGTGATTGCTCCTTCTGCAGTTTCATTAATCTACAAAGATGAAATTCCAGGGTACTCAAAAAACCAATTCATTAAAGATCTTGTAAATGAATGTGCAAAGGATGTTAAAAAATGTATAGCTTCCGGAGCTACTGAGGTCGGGATGGACATGACTGAAGCGACCTATGCAATGAAAGTTGATAAAACTGGAAAAGTTTTAAAAGACATGGTTGGGCTGGTAGATTTAGTCTGTGATCAATTAAGTTCTGAAGAATTAAATAAAGTAACTCTTCATACTTGTTTTGGTGCAGATAATTTTACGAATCACAACTATTCTAACTATCAGGATGTATATCCTGCACTGTTAAAATCAAAAATTAAAAATTTCCATTTACCTTTTGCAAGTCTAGGTGAAGGTAATTTCGAAGAAGTTTTGAAATGCATAAAAAATAACCTGAATGGCAAATTTGTTTATTTAGGTTTTGTTTCTCACTTAGCTAAAGATGTGGAAACGCCTAAAAGAATTGCTGAAAGAATTGAGTTAGCAAATGGTATACTTGGATTCACGCCAGGCGTGTCTGAGTGTTGCGGCTATTCACCTTTCTGCAATGATTTAACAACCACTAGAGAATGGGCATTTGAAAAAATAAGAGCAAGAACGGAGGGAGCTAAATTAGCTGCCTCTAAAATTAAGTTAAACTAAAGGAGAAAAAATGAAAGAAACATTAAGAAAAGAAACAACAAGGAGTATAAAATAATGGCTGATTATAAACACCCAGAAACTATTGCTTTACATGGTGGTGACTACAGAAGTGACCCCGCAACCACAGCAGTAGCAGTCCCAATTTATCAAACAACTTCATATCAATTTAAAAATGCAGAAACAGCTGCAAATTTATTTGGCTTGAAAGAATTTGGTAATATTTACACAAGAATAATGAACCCAACATGTGATGTATTAGAGAAAAGAGTGGCAGCACTTGAAGGTGGTGTTGCAGCATGTACTGTTGGTTCAGGTCAAGCAGCAACGGCTATGTGTATACAAAACTTAGCGCAATCAGGAGATAACATTGTTGCCTCAACTGACTTATACGGTGGTACAGTGAACTTATTCAAAAATACTTTAAGACAACAGGGTATTGAAGTTAGATTTGCAGATCCTGCAGATCCTAAAAATTTTGAAAAGTTAACTGATGATAAAACAAGAGCTTACTACGGTGAGTCTTGTCCAAATCCTTACCTTCGTGTTTTTCCAATTAAAGAAGTCGCAGATATCGGTAGACCAAAAGGAATTCCTTTAATAATCGATAACACTGCTTCACCAGTAATTTGTAAACCTTTAGCTCATGGAGCTGCAATCGTAATGCACTCTTTGACTAAGTATATTGGTGGCCATGGAACTTCAATTGGTGGAATAATAGTTGATGGTGGAAACTTTGACTGGATTAAAGACAGAAAAAGACAACCATTGCTAAATGAGCCAGACCAAAGTTATGGTGGTGCCGTTTGGGCTGATGCAGTTCCTCAATTGACAGGAGCTAACATCCCTTTTGTAATCAGACTTAGAGTGGTTTTACTTAGAGACTTAGGTGCACCATTAAGTCCGTTCAATGCTTTTCAAATTATTCAAGGCTTGGAGACAGTTGGTCTTAGAATGAAACAACACTGTAGTAATGCAGAAAAAGTCGTTTCTTTCTTAGAAACACAAAAGAAAGTTACGAATGTAATCTATCCTACAAATCACCAAGGTGAAATTAAGGAGAGAGCAAAGAAATACATGCAGGGTGGATATGGTTCTTTAGTTGGCATGGATGTTGGCACAAAAGAAAATGGTGCTAAATTCATTGATAACTTAAAGATGCTTTATCATGTTGCTAATATTGGTGATGCTAGAAGTTTAGCAATTCATCCAGCAACAACAACTCACAGTCAGTTAAATGATAAAGAGTTACTAGCTGCAGGTGTTACGCCTGGTTATGTAAGACTTTCGATTGGTATCGAGCATCCAGATGATATCATTGCAGACATAAAACAAGCTTTAGCTGCTTAACAATTGATTTAGTGGTCCCGATTATTTATATTGGGACCACCTAATGATCAAACAAATTAAATCCTCAGAAATAAAAAGCTTTATAGAGAATAATCCAAACTCTGTTCTATTAGATGTTAGAACTAATGATGAATGGAAAACAGTTGGAAAACCTGATTCTTCAAACCTTGGTATAAAAACTTTCTTTATAACAATATCTCAAGACTTAAGTTTTATTGAAACAGTCAAAAAAGAAATTAATAAAAATAATCAAGTGTTGGTTATATGTGCTGCTGGTGGAAGATCTATTATAGCCGCCACCCTTCTTAATAATGAAGGTTACGTTGCACACAATATTTCGGATGGATTTAGTGGAAACGGTATAGATCCTGGATGGAAGAATTTAGGACTACCTTCTAACTAGCCCTGATTTTTTTGCTAGATCTTCAATTTTAGACTTATCTAAAATACTATTTTTTACTTCTATTATTTTATGTTTAGTTTTCTTTATATTTTGATTTAAAGCAGCACAAGTTTTTGAATTAGTTGCTTTAATAAATTCTATACATTTTTCTTTTTTATTTTCTGGATTGTGTTTTTTTACATAAGCTAATGCGTGACCAGATGGTGTCTTTCCAGTTTGTTTTTTTATTCCATAGCTTACAGCAGAGGAAGCAGCTGATTGTATAACTTTCCCTGATCCAGCACCTGCAGTTGCTTGACCCAATAAAGCCATTGACTCTACACATCCTGTTAATAAAGTTGCAGATAGTAATAGGCCAATTATTTTTTTCATTATCTCCCTAAATTTTTTTTAAACTTGTTTAACAGTAATTTTTAATTATAATAAACAAATCACTTGCTCATATTGAGTTTATCAAAAATCTAAGGGGATAAGTACTTTTAATTGTTAATAATTCTAAGAGGCTTTCCTTCTAAACAGGCCTCTAAACTTTCAATCATTTGTCTATAAAAAATAGAATAATTTTCAGCTGTTACGTAGCCTAAATGAGGTAATAATAGCGTATTAGGAAGAAATCTTAATTTATGATCTTGTGGAAGAGGCTCTTTTTCATAAACATCTAACCCTGCCCCTGCTATTTTTTCATCTTGAAGAACTTCTACTAAATCATTTTCATTGATGATGGGGCCCCTAGACGTATTAATTAGAAAAGCTGTTTTTTTCATCAAAGCTAATTCTTTCTTAGAAATCAGATTTTTATATCTATCACCAAGAACTAGATGAATTGAAATAATATCTGAATTTTTTAATAAATCATCTTTACTCATAGGCAACACTCCTAATTCATTTGCATGAGATAGATTTAAATTTTCACTCCATGCACACACTTCCATACCAAAAGCTTTAGCTACTCTAGCCACTTGAGTTCCAATTTTTCCTAAACCAATTAGACCCAACATCTTTCCTTTTAATTCAAAACCTACAGTTGTCTGCCAATAACCTTGAAACATATTGTCAATTTCTTGTTTCATATTACGGTAAAGACCTAAAATTAAAGCCCAAGTTATCTCGGCAGCAGGATTTGAATTAATTTCTGTTCCACAAACAATAATATTCTTTTTTTTAGCTGATTCTAAATCAATTGATTTGTTTCGCATTCCTGAAGTCATGACATATTTCAATTTAGGCAAGCTTTCGATCAAGGTTTTAGTGATTGGGGTTCTCTCCCTCATAATCAACAAAGCTTGAAAATCTTCTAATTCAACAATGGCCTCTTTTTCATCAACGAAAGCATTATCAAATATCTTAAAATCAAATTTATTTTTATACTTTTTAACATCAACAATTTGTTGAAAAACATTTTGGTAATCATCTAAAACTGCTACTTTAATCATTGGTTTTTTTATTTGAAAAGTAAATACCTGATACTATAAAAGTGGCTCCAACAAAATGATATAATTGAAATTTTTCTTTAAAAATAATGATTGCCATCACAGCACTAAACAATGGCATCAATTGAATAAACATAGTGGCCCGATTTGGACCGATAATCTCGATACCTTTTTGCCAGCAGTAGTAAGCAGCTATAGCTGGGAAAACTACAACATAAAAAAGAATGAGAAAAAAAGCTTTATTAAAATTCACCTCAAGACCGATTGATTGCTCATAAAAGTATTGAGGGATTAAAAAAAGCACACCGACTGAGACCATAAGTTGGATTAAGGAAAACTGTGAAAATTTAAATTTGTGTTTCTTGAGTAGAGTTGAATATAATGCCCATGTAAAGACACATATCAGCATCCATAGATCTCCTTTATTAAAACTTAAAGAAGCAATTCTTTGAATATCACCATTTGAGATAATTGATCCAACGCCAATAATGGATAAAATTAATCCAAGAATTTGAAAAAAGTTTGTTTTTTCAATCTTCATTAATGAGGACAGAACTATTGTTACAGCAGGAATTACTGCTAAAACTAAAACAGCATTTATAACCTGTGTATAATTAAGAGCAAAATAAACAACAGAATTAAATGTGCTTATGGTAATGACACCCATAAAGCTAATAACTAAAAAGTTTTTTCTTATATAAGCATAATTTTTATAAATTTCTTTATAAGTGAAGGGTATTAAGATAATCCAAACAGAAATCCACCTAAAAACATTTAAGGTTAAAGGTGGAATTTCAAATAAAGTTGCAAATTTTCCAACTATAAAATTTCCAGACCAAAATAAAGAAGCCAAAACTAGTAATAAGTAAGCTAAATATTTTTTTGACAATAAGCTCCTAACTAAATCTTTTTGAACTGTATGGAGCTAAATCTAAATTTGTTTTCTCTCCTGCAACTATGCCAGAAACTATTTTGCCTGTAACTGCGCCCAAAGTCCAACCCAAATGGTGGTGCCCAAATGCATAGATAATATTTTTATTTTTTAAAGATGGTCCCATTATCGGCAAGAAGTCTGGTAATGTTGGTCTAAAACCTAGCCATTCATCTTCGTGTTGATCAAGTTGAGGTAATAGTTCTTTGGCACAATTTACAATGTATTCGACTCTTTTTTTTGAAGGAGGATTTTTTAAACCTCCTAGTTCTACTGTTCCGACTGCTCTTAACCCTTGATTCATTGGGGTCATACCAAACCCACGATCCAGAAATATAACAGGCCTTTTAATTAAATTATCTTTATTCCTAAAATGCACATGATAACCACGCTCAGTATCTAACGGAATATTTTCACCTAACTGATCAGTTAGTTTCTTAGAGAAAGCACCGGAAGCAATAACAGTTTTTTCAAATTTGTATTCTGTACTTTCTGATCTGATTACTGTTTCATTGTTATTAATTTGCTCTAAACTTTCTATATTAGATTGGATAAACTTGCCACCTCTTTCTAAAAAGAGTTTAAAAATTTTTTTAAGTATTCCGTGTGGGTCTTTTGCGTGCATAGCGCTTTCATAAATCACTCCTGAGTCAAAAACAGGTTGTAAATTTGGTTCTAATTCTAAAACTTCTTTTTGAGTTAAAAGTTTTTGTTCAATTCCTAATTCGCTTCTTACTTTAATCTCTAATTTTCTGCTTTTAATATTTTTATTCGTCCAAATATAAATAATTCCTTTTTTTTCAACTAGATCTGTTGCGTCAATCTCCTGAAAAATTTCCTCGTAAGCATCATTGGATAAGCTTAATATTTGATGCATATATTTTGCTGTATACATCATAGATTCTTGATTGCAGTTTTTAAAATAATGAAGAAACCAATTAAACATCTTTGGAATATAATTCCATTTTAAAGCTAATGGACCATGAGAGCTTAATAACATTTTTGGAACGTCATACAAAATGTCTGGGCGATTGAATTGTAAAACTGCGTATGGAGAAAAGTGCCCAGCATTTCCATATGAAGCTGGTTTAAATTTTGAAGACAAAGGATCGTGTCGATCAAATATTGTAACGGGTATTCCTTTTTTAATTAATTGAAATCCTGTACAGACACCTTGAATTCCTGAACCTACGATTCCTACAGATTTACATTTATAATTTCTCATTAGGAAATTATATTGCAATGTTTTAAAAAATAGTAGTGCGGTAGATTAGGCGATAGCTTCTTTATTCACTACATCTGGTCTTTCTTCTGTCTCAGATGTCTCTTTTTTATCTTTTTTCTTAAATAAGAAATCACCAGATAATTTTGATTTAGAGCTATTTGTTTTTTTAATGTAGCCATCAATGTCAGCGCCATTCTCTGTTCTTAAGTTGTTACCAAACTCGATATCACCTTTTACTGTTCCTGTAGGACCAATAACTACATCTTGACCAGATACTTTTCCGTCTAGGTGTCCGTGAATTTCAACTAAATCTGCTTGGATTGAACCTGTAATTGAGCCTGTATCTCTAACTATAATTTCTTTTGAAAAAACTGGGCCTTTAACTAATCCCGCGACATCTATAGCACCTGAACTATTGATAGTTCCTTCTATGCTTACTGTCTCGCTTATAAGAGATCTTTCAGAGTCTTTAATTTTTATTTTTTTATCACCGAACATAAATTTTTTATTTTCGTAACTAAACATCTATTTAAAAAATAAACAAGCAATATTTAATCAAAAATTCATCCAATTTGGGCTTAGTTTTTTAGTTAACTGGAATGTCTTTATATATTTTGCAGGACATAACAATGCCTAATCCAAACATAATTGCCATCATTGAAGAACCACCATATGACATTATTGGCAAGGGCGAGCCTACTATAGGTAGTAAACCGAGCACCATCATCATATTAACTACAACATATATAAAAAATGCAGTTGCAAAACTATAACAGTATAACTTGCCAAAATTACTTCGGGTTTGATTTCCAATTTTTATTATTCTCGAAATAATTATTGAGTAGAGTATTAAAATAGACAATGATCCAGAGAAGCCAAATTCTTCTGAGAATAAAGTAAATATAAAATCTGTATGTTTTTCAGGTAAATAATCGAGATAACTTTGAGATCCATTTAAAAAACCTTTGCCGAACAATCCTCCCGACCCTATAGCTATTTTGGATTGAATGATTTGGTAACCAGCCCCTAAAGGATCTCTTTCAGGGTTAAGAAAAGTTAATATTCTTGATTTTTGATAAGGTTTTAAAAATGAAACAGCAACCGGTAATAAAGTAATCAAAATCAATCCTGAGATAGCAAAAAACTTAACTTTTACACCTGCTAACCATGCAACAACTATTCCTCCTGCAGCAATTAAAATAGTGGTTCCTAAATCAGGTTGAGTGGCAACTAATAACAAAGGTGCAACTAAAGCAACTAAGGGAATAACTAAATACCTAATACTATTCATACTATCTACTGGCAATCGATGATAATATTTTGCTAAAAATAAAATTAAACCAACTTTCATTAATTCTGATGGCTGTAAATTCATTACATAAAGATCTAACCACCTCTTAGAGCCAGAGGAAGTTAGTCCAAAATATTTTACACCTAACAATAATAAAAAGAATAAAATATAAATTAGATAACTTTGATCATGCCAAAATCTAATTTTAATTAAAGATACAACAAAGAAACAAACAAAAAATACAAAAAAACGAAGTATATGACTATTGGTGTGATACTTAAACTCTCCACCATCAGTAGAATACATGGCAAACATACTTATTATTCCAAGAATAAAAATAGAAATAACTAAGACATAATCCATGGAAAATATTTTATCTTTTAATCCCATTGATGATTGAATAGATCTTGGTTGTAACATTAGATCGACTCCACTCGTGAAAAACTTGCTTTTTGTCGTAAGCTATCTCTTTCAAGAACTTTTTTTATTACTTTTTGAGCTATGGGAGCAGCCTCACTACCTCCTGAGCCACCATGTTCTACTACAACGCTAATCGCATATTTAGGATTTTTATATGGAGCAAATGCTATAAATAAAGCATGGTCTCTATCTTTATAACTAAGATCTTTTTGTTTAACTTCAGCTTCTCGCTGAGCTTCTGTAAATCTTTTAATTTGAGATGAACCCGTTTTACCGGCAAACGTAAATTTAGGATTTTCCATTCTGTGTCTATATGAAGTTCCACCCGGCTCATTAGACGATGAATACATTGCATCTTTAACAATATTAATATTTTTTTGATTTTCAAATAAAGGATTTAAATTAAATCTTTTTATTAACATGTCTGTATCAATAGTTTCATTCGGATTTTTTAATATAAAATCTGAATAATCTTTAAGATCATTTTTTTCTTCATCAAAAATTATCCTTGGCTTTATTTTATATCCGCCATTAGCTAGCTGGGCTGTCATTAAACATAGTTGAATTGGTGTGCTTTGAAAATATCCTTGCCCGATTCCTGAGTGTAAAGTTTCTCCTATATACCAATTTTGACCGATAAATTTCTTTTTCCATTTAGTATTTGGCACGACACCCGATCTTTCCTCAGCAAAGTCAGAAAGAACCGGTTTTCCTAAACCAAATTTCTTCGCAGTTTCAGATAAACGATCTACGCCAAGTTTTCTAGATATTTCATAAAAATAAACATCACAAGATCTTTGAATCCCTTTTCTTAAATTTACTATTCCGTGACCTTTTTTTTCCCAGCAGTGAAATTTTTCACCGTGAAGTTCAATTTTTCCTTTGCATCTAAAAGTATCTTGAGGTTTAATTATTTCATTTTCTAATGCGCTAAGTGCTACCAATGTTTTTATAGTTGAGCCTGGAGGATACAACCCTGACATAGCTTTATTTGTTAAAGGTTTTTTTCCATCTCGAATCAAACTATTCCAATATTTTTTATCTAAACCATGTACAAATGCATTAGGTTCAAAAGTGGGCGCAGATACTAAAGATACAATGTCTCCATTATAAATGTCCATAACACATACTGCGGCAGCTTTGTCTTTTAAAAGTTCATTAGTATATTTCTGAACTTCATAATCTAAAGTTGTTTTGAAGCTTGTTCCTGCTTGTCCTTTATCAATTTGAATTTCTTTTATTCTTTTACCAGATGCGTTGACTTCGTATCTTTGAAAGCCGACTTTACCAATAATTTTTTCATCTAATTTACGCTCTAGTCCAGTTTTTCCAATAGTCATTCCTGGTACAGATAAATCTTTCAAATATTTTTTTGTACGAAGATCTTTTGCGCTAATTTGAGATACATAGCCTAGAATATGTGCCGATGAATTATCTGGGTATGTTCTTGCTACGGAAACAATAGGTTCAACACCATCTAATTCATGTAAAAATAAGTTTATTTTTGAAAATTCAGACCAGTTTAAATTATCTGAAATTACAATTGGCTCCCATGGTTTTTGTTTTTTTATTAATCTCTTTAGATAGGAAACCTTTTGATCAGTTATTTTTAAAATTCCTTTTAGTCGTACAAATAATTGATTTAAATTTTTAGTATTTTCAGGGACTAAATGTACTTGATACAACGGTTCGTTTGATGCTAATTCTTGGTCAAAAAAATCTCTAATAATTCCACGCTCTGGTGCCAATTTCCATTCTCTAAATCTATTCTTGTCAGATAAGGTTTTATATTTTGTTGTTTGATTTATTTGAAGCGAGATCAATCTTCCAACAATACCAAACATAACAACTGTTTTTGCAGCAGTTAATAAAAACATTCTTCGACTAATTAATTTAGATTTAGTAACTCTATTACCTGTTCCAGGGCTAAGCATCTTGACCGCCAATAAAGTTTGCTTGATAAAAGCTAAAAATTAACCATAAAATAGGAAATAAAAATAATGTGAAGAAAGTGTTGTACCCAATCTTTGTGTAAGAAATTACTACATCTGAGAAATTATTAAGTAGTGAAAAAAATAATAAATTAGCAAATATTAAAGCAATAAAAAAAGTAAACCAATCTGATGCGATCGTTGTGTTAACGCTTTTATTTCTTACATAATTTGAAAAAAAACAAACTATCAAGTATGATAAAGAACTTATTCCTAGGGGGTAGCCCATTACAACATCATTGATTAAACCTGCAAAAAAAATATGCCCCGTACCTAGCACAGAGGGTCTTTTGAGAATCCAAAAATAAATTATAATAATTGGCAAATTAAAAGAAAAAATTTCAAAAACTTTTTCTAAATTAGTATCAATTTCGCTAATAGATAAAAAATATAATAAAATTAAAGGCCCGGCGTTGAAAATTTTATTTATTAGATTTAATTTTGCCATTAAAATTTTTCCTTATTTAAACGAATTAGGTTTACTGTGACAAAAGACAATTGATTTGGGTCAACAAATAATTTTATTTCATTATCATATTTTCCTGAATTTAATGTTGTTTTTCCAATTGGTGTGCCTGGTATAAAAATACCATCTTTTCCAGATGCAAAAATAGTTATTTCATCTTCAAATACATAATCCTCTGGCAAATATTCTAGCTTTGGATTTTTAGTTCCACTTCCAGTTAATATTGCTTGAGCACTATCATTTCCTAAAGTTACTGGAATTCTACTATTTAAATCATTCAAAAGTAAAACTCTTGAAGATAAATAATTTGTTTCAACAATTCTTCCGATTAAATAATTATCTTGTGTAACTGGCATTCCTTTTTTAATTCCAACTTGAGTTCCTTTGTTTATTATTATTGATTTTAAAAAAGGACTATTTCTATCTACTAAAACTTTAGCAAGAACAATGCTTTTTTCGTTAACAATCTTTTCTGCATCTAAAACTTTTCTTAAATTTTTATTCTCGTTAGTTAAATATTCAAGATTAAGATCAAGTGATTTATAATTTTCTATAACTTGTCTTAGTTTTTCGTTTTCTTCTTTTAAGTTAAAATGACTTGATAGATTTGTACTAGCATTTGGTATAAATCTTAATGGACTCGAAACTATATAAGTAATTCGAAAGACTACATCATTTATTATACCTCTTGCTTTTTTAACAACAACAAAACCATATATATCTAAAAAAAATATAAATATTGCTAAAATAATTAATGATAAAATTGAAAACTTTTGTGCACCTCCTCTTTGAAGAAGAGCTGAACGAAAAGCTATGCTAAAATCATCTCTACTGACTGACATTTATCCGGTTAGATAATTTAATATTCAGATAACATTGTAGAAAACAACTCTTCATTTTCTAAAGCTCTTCCAGTACCTATAGCAACACACGATAAAGGATCGTCTGCTATTGTCACAGGTAGACCGGTATCTTGAGAAATTAATTTATCAATATTTTTTAACAAAGCGCCACCGCCTGTTAGAACTAAACCCATATCAATTAAATCGGCAGATAATTCGGGGGGAGTATTCTCTAATGCTTCTTTTATGCCACCTAATATTTGATTTAATATTGGCATAAGAGCTTCACAGGCATCTTTTTCTGTAAGTTCTATTTCTTTTGGTGTTCCAGATCTAATATCTCTACCTTTCATTAAAAAAGTATTATTTGTTGAAGGTATAGCTGTCCCAATTTCTTTTTTAATTTTTTCAGCCGTTGAGTCACCTATCAATAAGTTCATTTTTTTTCTCATGTACGCGATAATGGATTGATCAAGAGCATCACCTGCAACTCTAAGAGATTTTGAGTAAACCACACCGCCTAATGACATAACAGCTATTTCAGTTGTACCACCACCTATGTCAACTACCATTGACCCAGTTGCCTCTGATATTGGTAAACCAGCTCCAATTGCTGCTGCAATTGGTTCTTCAATTAATTGAACTTTTCTGGCTCCGGCTGCTAAAGCAGAATCTTGAATTGCTTTTCTCTCAACAGGTGTTGATCCAGTTGGTACACAAATTAAAATTCGTGGGTTTGCAAATGCACTTTTTTTATGAACTTTTTTAATAAAATGTTTTATCATCTCTTCTGTAACAACGAAATCTGCAATCACACCGTCTTTAAGGGGTCTTATTGCTGAAATATTTCCAGGGGTTCTACCTAACATTGTTTTCGCTTCATCACCGACAGCTAACACTGATTTTCTGCCACCATCCTCTATAACTGCAACAACTGATGGTTCGTTAAGAACTACTCCTTGATCTTTTAGCACCACTAAAGTGTTAGCTGTGCCTAAATCAATTGCCATATCTTGTGACCACATTGATGATAAACCTGATAAACCTTTAAAAAACATATTAACCTTTCTTTTTTTGAGCACTCAAATTTTCATCTGGTGCAGTTTTTGTTCTCTTAATAATTAATTTATTTAATGCATTTAAATAAGCATTAGCAGAAGCCACTAGAGTGTCTGTATCTGCTGCTTGACCTACTGTTGACTTTCCTTTTTCTTCAATCCTAATACTCACTGTTGCTTGAGCATCTGTTCCTTCTGTTACTGCATGCACGTTATATAATTGTAAATTAACTTCATGGGGGTAAAGATTTTTTATACACTTGAATATTGCGTCTACAGGTCCATCTCCAGTTTCTGTTGCACTTTTTACCTCACCGTATACTTCTAGTGTCATTTCAGCTTTTTGAGGTTCACCAGTACCCGCAAAAACTTTTAGAGATTTTAATTTGATAACGTTATCTTCTGTTACCAAACTATCATCTACAATTGCAGCAATATCTTCATCATAAATATGTTTTTTCTTATCTGCTAAAATTTTAAATTTACCAAAAGCTGTATCAATTATATCATCTGTAACATCAACATAACCCATGTCAGAAAGTTTATCTCTAAAAGCATGTCTACCTGAATGTTTGCCCATCACTAAAGAAGTTTTTTTTACTCCAACACTTTCTGGTGTCATAATTTCATAAGTGTTTCTATTTTTTAACATTCCATCTTGGTGAATGCCTGATTCATGTGCAAATGCATTCTTTCCTACAATTGCTTTGTTAAATTGAACAGGGAAACCTGTTGCATTTGAAACTACTTTTGAAGCTTTGCTTAAAAGTTTTGTATTAATATTTGTTGTGTAAGGCATTAAGTCGTGTCTTGTTCTCATAGCCATAACAACTTCTTCAAGTGCAGCATTACCAGCTCTCTCTCCTATTCCGTTAATTGTACATTCGATTTGTCTAGCTCCAGCCATTACACCAGCTAACGAATTCGCTACTGCTAAACCTAAATCATTGTGACAATGAGTAGAAAGAATAGCTTTATCTATGTTTGGAACTTTATTTAATAATGTTTCAATAATTTTTTTAAACTCTGAAGGAACTGTGTACCCAACAGTGTCTGGAATATTAATTGTTTTTGCACCAGATTTTATTGCAAGTTCAACTGTCTTACACATATAATCCATATCTGTACGAGTTCCGTCTTCACATGACCACTCCACATCATCAGTAAATCCTCTTGCGTAAGTTACACTTTCTTTAACTGACTCTAAAACATCTTCCGGGGATTTATTCAACTTATGCTTCATATGAAGTGGGCTAGTAGAAATAAAAGTATGAATTCTAAATTTTTTTGCGTGCCTTAATGACTCATGACATGCATCGATATCTTTTTTTGTGGCTCTTGCTAATCCACAAGGAATAGATTTCTTTAAAGTCTTACTAATTTCTGTAACAGCTTCAAAGTCTCCTGGTGATGCAATAGGAAAACCTGCTTCGATTACATCAACACCTAACTCATCAAATACCCTAGAGATTTGTAATTTTTCTTCTAAACTCATTGAAGCGCCGGGAGATTGTTCGCCGTCACGCATTGTAGTGTCGAAAATAATTATTCTATTTTTATCGCTCATATTTATTACGCTTTAACGAAAACATAATACAATCAAAACTAGAATAAGCAAATAATTTTACTTATCTAGTTTTAATTAGAGTATCGAAATGGGCTAATTTTTGTCTTTGTCGACTAATTTGTTTTTACCAATCCACGGCATCATAGCTCTAAGCTCTTTACCTACTTTCTCAATTGGATGATCTGCTAGATCTTTTCTCATTTTTAGGAAATTTTTTTGACCAGTTTTATGTTCATTCATCCAATCTTTTGTAAATTTGCCTGATTGAATGTCTTTTAAGACTTCTTTCATTTTTTCTTTTGATTTATTATCAACAATTCTTTTACCTGAAACGTATTCACCGTACTCAGCAGTGTTAGATATAGAGTAATTCATATTAGCTATTCCGCCTTCATAAATTAAATCTACAATTAATTTAACTTCATGGAGAGTTTCAAAGTATGCCATCTCTGGTGGATAACCAGCTTCTGTAAGCGTTTCAAAACCGTTTTTTATAAGCTCAACTAACCCACCGCAAAGAACTGTTTGTTCTCCAAATAAATCAGTTTCACATTCATCTTTAAAAGTTGTTTCAATAATTCCAGATTTACCTCCGCCGATAGCTGATGCATAAGATAAAGCTAAGTCTCTTGCTTTTCCTGAGCTATCTTTGTGAACTGCCATCAGACATGGAACACCACCACCTTTTAGATATTCGCTTCTTACTGTATGACCTGGTCCCTTAGGAGCAACCATAAAAACATCTAAATCTTTTCTCGCATTAATTAAATCAAAATGAATATTTAAACCATGAGCGAAAGCTAAACTTGTTCCCTCTTTCATTCTTTGTTCAATATGATTTTTATAAATTTCAGATTGAAGTTCATCGGGTGTCAACATCATTACAACGTCAGCCCATGCGGCTGCATCTGATAATGACATAACTTTTAAACCCTCACCTTCGGCTTTTTTAATGCTAGAAGAACCTTCTCTTAAAGCAACCACAACATCTGCTACACCGCTATCTTTTAAGTTTAATGCATGTGCATGTCCCTGACTACCATAGCCAAAAATTGCTACTTTCTTTTTTTTAATTAAGTTTGTGTCTGCGTCTTTTTCATAAAATGTTTTCATATTTTCTCCTAGTTTTGTATAAAAATTTCTTCTCCTCGAGTCATAGCAACTGCGCCTGTTCT
>Ga0233444_10002009_pt1 | contig 21992 bp, 21 predicted proteins | sample SI_124_October20_6_FD_182792 | JGI IMG/M metagenome (GOLD analysis project Ga0233444, IMG submission 182792) | Seawater microbial communities from Saanich Inlet, British Columbia, Canada - SI_124_October2016_10_MG | ecosystem: Environmental > Aquatic > Marine > Inlet | place: Canada: British... | reverse complement strand
TGGATAAACAATTTAATAAAATTTTTAAAAAAATAATAAAAAAAAAAGGAAGAGAAATATTTTTAAATTTTAAAAAATTTAAAGAATATAACCAGGAAATCAAAATTGGCTTAATCAATGAGTCTGTAAGAAGATTAAAAAGCAATTATTATAATCCTAGGTCTAAAAAAGTAGCAAATTTAATAAAAAATTTAGATAAGAGTGATTATAAAAAATCAACACTTGGAGGATGTGTTTTTACTATAATAAAAGAGAATTTATGTTTAAAGATTGAAAAAACTTAACTTTTTATCATTTTGGATGTTTTTTTGTCATATTTACAACCAATTAAAAAATAACATATACTTGTTTAAATGGATTTAATGATTATTTTAAACTTATGAATATTAAAAATTTAGCAATGTGGGCAATAATAGTCCTTCTTTCTGTAGGTCTATTTAACATGTTTCAAGACCCCAATAAAATTAGCTCAGATAGGAATTTACTCCCTTTTTCCAATTTTCTGAATGAAGTTGATGCTGGACGAGTTGTAGAGGTTCAAATACAAGGAAATAATATTTCCGGCACATTAGCCGATGGAAAGAGTTTTAAAACTTATTCTCCAAATTACCCAGAATTAGTCGACAAACTTACGACTAATGGTGTCAGTATTTTAGCCACACCTAAAGAGGAAAAAATGCCTTCACTTTTAGGTATTCTACTTTCTTGGTTTCCAATGCTTTTGTTAATTGGTGTTTGGATATTTTTTATGCGCCAAATGCAAGGAGGTAAAGGCGGCGCAATGGGTTTTGGTCGATCTAAAGCAAAATTACTTAATGAAGCTCAAGGTAAAGTTACTTTTAACGACGTCGCAGGAGTAGAGGAAGCGAAAGAAGAAGTTGAGGAAATAGTGGAATTTTTAAAAGATCCAAAAAAATTTAGTCGTTTGGGTGGAAAAATTCCAAAAGGAGCACTTTTAATTGGACCTCCAGGAACCGGTAAAACTTTATTAGCTAAAGCAATAGCTGGTGAGGCAAACGTTCCATTTTTTTCAATTTCAGGATCTGATTTTGTTGAAATGTTTGTTGGTGTTGGAGCCTCAAGAGTTAGAGATATGTTTGAACAAGGAAAAAAACATTCACCATGTATAATTTTTATTGATGAGATTGATGCAGTTGGAAGAAGCAGAGGAGCAGGCCTAGGCGGAGGTAATGACGAAAGAGAACAGACTTTAAACCAATTACTTGTTGAAATGGATGGTTTTGATACGAATGAGGGTATTATTTTAATAGCCGCAACTAACAGGCCTGATGTACTTGACCCAGCCTTACTAAGACCAGGAAGGTTTGATCGTCAAGTTGTAGTCGGCAATCCTGACATTATAGGAAGAGAAGCAATTTTAAAAGTTCATGTTAAAAAAATCAGTACAGGACCAGACGTAAAATTAAGAACAATAGCAAGAGGAACTCCTGGATTTTCTGGAGCAGATTTAGCTAATTTAATTAATGAATCAGCTTTGTTAGCTGCGAGGAAAAATAAAAGAGTTGTAACTATGTCAGATATTGAAGAAGCTAAAGACAAAGTAATGATGGGTGCTGAGAGAAGATCAATGGTTATGTCAGAAGACGAAAAAAAATTAACTGCATACCATGAAGGTGGTCATGCAATAGTAGCTTTAAACGAAAAGGCTTCAGATCCAATTCATAAAGCAACTATTATTCCAAGAGGAAGAGCCTTAGGGATGGTAATGAGACTACCTGAAAGAGATCAGTTATCAGTAACCAGAGAAAAAATGTACTCAGATATAGCTGTTGCTATGGGTGGAAGAATTGCAGAAGAAATAATTTTTGGTCATGATAAAGTAACCTCTGGTGCTTCCTCTGACATAGACATGGCGACTAAAATGGCAAAAAATATGGTTACAAAGTATGGAATGAGCAAAGAATTAGGACCCCTAGCTTATGCTGACAATGAAGAAGAGGTATTTTTAGGAAGATCAGTTACAAAGCAACAAAATATGTCCGAAGATACTGCAAAAAAAATTGATTCAGAGGTTAAAAAAATTGTTGAAACTGGCTACGAAAGAGCAAAAAAAGTATTAAACGATAAAATTGATGATTTGCATAAATTAGCTAAAGCTCTTTTAATTTATGAAACATTATCTGGAGATGAAATAAGAGATTTAATATTAAAAAATATCAAACCTACTAGATCGTTTAAAGAAGAAGATGAAGATGGTGGTAAAAACCCGTCAGCGTTAGGCTCACTAGGACTCAAACCAAAACCTGCAATTTAGCATTCATGATTAAATATTACACTCGTGCGTGTAATTTTTATTATGGAAAATTATCAAAATTTTTAGTTAAAACTAAACAAACACTACCATTATGCGGTAATAAAGATATTTCATTTGATCAAATAGAAATATTTAAAAAAAATAAAAAGAAAGTAACTTCTAGAATAATAAATATAAAAAAAATTAAATTCTTACCAAAGTTGGTTAAGAGTAAAATTATATCAGATATTAAAAATATTACCTTTAAGAGAAAATTTTTAAACAAAAAAAAACATGTTTTAATGGGGATTTTAAATATGACTCCCGATAGCTTTTCTGATGGTGGAAAATTTATTACAAGTAAAAAAGCATTAAATCAAATTAATAAAATGATAGAATCTGGAGCAAATATCATTGATATTGGAGGCGAGTCTACAAGACCGGGTTCAAAAATTATTCATCCTAAGATTGAATGGAAAAGAGTGTCAACCATAGTAAAAAAATTCAAAAAAAAATTTCCAAAATTACTGCTCTCTATAGATACAAGAAAATCATTTGTTGCAAAAAATGCTATTAAAAATAATGCAGATATTTTGAATGATGTATCTTGTTTCAAATTTGATAAAAACATTAAAAAAGAAATAAAAAACAAAAACTTATGGAAAGTGGTACATCACATGCAAGGAACACCGCAAAACATGCAAATTAATCCAAAATATGACCATGTTATATTAGATATTTATGATTTTTTTGAGAAAGAAATACAAAAATTAAAGAGCATCAATCAACCTAATAAAATAATATTAGATCCAGGTATTGGATTTGGAAAAAATTTGAAACATAATTTGATGATATTAAGTAAGATTTCAATATTTCATTCATTAGGATTTCCTATATTAATTGGAACGTCAAGAAAAAGATTTATTAGTGAAATCTCTAAAAATTTTGACTCAAAAGAAAGAATTGGTGGAACTTTATCATCAATTATATTTTCACTTTCTCAAGGGATTCAGATTTTTAGAATACATAATGTTAAAGAAGTTAAACAAGGAATTTTAGTTTTTGAGAGTTTATTGAATAAATGAAAAAAAAATATTTTGGCACAGACGGAATTAGAGGAACTGTAAATACAGAAATAATTAATGGAGAAAAATTTTTTAAGTTTGGCTTAGCGGCTGGAACTTACTTTAAAAATTTAAAAAAAAAAAAACAAATTGCTATTATCGCTAAAGACACAAGATTATCGGGATACACTTTGGAACCCGCGCTAGTTTCTGGCTTAGCTTCTGCAGGAATGCATGTTTTTACTCTTGGCCCCCTACCAACAAATGGCTTGGCGATGCTTACAAGAAAAATGAAAGCTAATATGGGAATCATGATTACAGCATCCCACAATCCTTATTTCGATAATGGTTTAAAGCTATTTGGACCAGATGGTTTAAAATTATCAGATATAATTGAAAAAAAAATTGAGAGTTTAATTGATCTAAAAACAGTTCATCATTTAGCTGATCCTAAAACTTTAGGTAGAGTAAAAAGATTAGAAGATGGAAATGATACATATTTAAAAATTTTAAGAAAAAATTTTCCAAAAGATTTCAGTTTAAAAGGCATGAAAATAGTAATCGATTGCGCAAATGGCGCTGGTTACAAATCTGCTCCAAAAATATTAAAAGACCTTGGTGCTAAAATTTTTACAGTTGGAACAACTCCAAATGGTTTAAATATAAATAACAAATGCGGATCAACTCATCCTGAAGTAATTAAAAAATATGTAAAAAAATACAAAGCAGATATTGGAATTTCTCTAGATGGAGATGCCGATAGAGTAATTATGTGTGATGAAAAATCACAAATAATAGATGGAGATCAAATAATTGCGATGATTGCCAAAAGATGGAAGAGAAAAAAAATTCTTAAAGGAGGAGTGGTAGGAACACTTATGTCAAATTATGGTCTAGAAAGTTTTTTTTTAGAAGAAAAAATAAAATTTGTTAGGGCAAAAGTTGGAGATAGATACGTAAAAGAAGTTATGAAAGAAAACGATTTTAATTTAGGTGGAGAACAATCTGGCCACATCATACTAGGTAATTTTGCAACAACAGGGGATGGTTTATTAGTAGCATTAGAAGTATTATTTGCTTTAAGAAAAGGTAAATCTGCAAATAAAATTTTTAAAGTTTATAAGCCAGTTCCACAAAAATTATTAAATGTTAAAGTTAAGGATAAAAAAATTATTAATTCGTCAAAATGTAAAAATGCGATTAAATTGGCTAACAATTTAATTAAAAATAAAGGCAGATTATTAGTAAGACCTTCAGGAACTGAACCAAAAATAAGAATTATGTGTGAATCTTTTAATAGCTCTTTAATCGATAAGTGTATAACTATTGTCAAAAAGACGATTAATTAATGCTTCCAAAATCAAAAGTTTTAATCATAGCTGGCTCAGATTCTTCTGGAGGAGCAGGTATTCAGGCGGATATAAAAACAGTAACTTCTTTGGGTTGTTATGCAATGACAGCAATTACGGCAGTAACAACACAAAATACTACTGGAGTTAAATCAATAATTCCAATCAAACCTGAAGAAATATCAAATCAAATAGAATTTACTTCAAAAGATATTAAACCAAATGCAATTAAGATAGGCATGCTACATTCAAAAAAAGTAATTTCTGCTGTCATAAAATCTCTAAAAAAAATCAAAGTAAAGACAGTAGTTCTTGACCCAGTCATGACAGCAAAAGGAGGAGCAAAATTAATTAATAATGAGGCTATAAATTATATAAAACAAAGTTTAATAAAAAAAATTCTAATAATTACTCCAAATATTCCTGAGGCAGAACTATTGACGAATATAAAAATTAAGTCAGTAAATGACATGATTTTAGCAGGTCAATTATTAATTCGTCTTGGTGCAAAAAATGTTCTTATTAAAGGTGGCCATTTAAACTCTAAGAAAATGAATGACATATTGTTAAATAATAGGATAATTAAAATTTTTAATAGCAAGAAATATAAATCTAAAAATACTCACGGCACTGGATGCACTCTATCATCAGCAATAGCAGCTAATTTATCATGTGGAAAAGATTTGATTAAGTCCTGTGAGCTAGGAATTAAATATGTTAATGAAGCCATTAAATCGAATTTAAACTTAGGAAGAGGAAACGGACCAATAAACCATTTAAATTCAATAACTATTAATAAGAAATTTATGTAATGAAAAATGTAGTAGTAGTAGGATCACAATGGGGAGACGAGGGCAAAGGAAAGATAGTAGATTGGCTTTCAAGTGAAGCTGATGTAGTTGTTCGCTTTCAAGGTGGCCATAACGCTGGACATACACTAGTCATAGATAAAAAAGTATTTAAACTCAGATTATTACCATCAGGTATTGTTAGAAAAGGTAAGATTTCTATTCTTGGAAATGGAGTAGTAATTGACCCCTGGGCTCTTTTAAATGAAATAGACGAGATAAAAAAACAAGGAGTAGATGTTACACCTGAAAATTTTATGATTTCAGAATCAGCTTCTTTAATATTGCCATTCCATCAAGAAATGGATGAAATAAGGGAAGACGCTGCTGGAAAAAGTAAAATTGGAACTACTAGAAGAGGAATTGGACCTTGTTATGAGGATAAAGTTGGAAGAAGATCTATTAGAGTTATGGATTTAAGATCTGAAAACAATTTAGATAATAGATTAGCAAATGTTCTTTCTCATCACAATGCAATTAGAAAAGGGTTAAACAAGAAGATTTATGAAAAGAATGATCTCAAAAAGAAATTATTAAAAATAGCTCCAGAGATTTTAAAATTTGCACAACCTGTTTGGTTAAAATTAGATCAATACAGTCATGACAGAAAAAAAATATTGTTTGAAGGAGCACAAGGCATACTTTTGGACGTAGATCATGGCACCTATCCTTTTGTGACATCATCGAATACTGTCCCGGCTATGGCAGCAACTGGGTCAGGTTTAGGACCAAATAAGATCAATTATATTTTAGGGATAACCAAGGCTTACACTACTAGAGTGGGTAGTGGACCTTTTCCAACAGAGTTAGAAGACGAGGTAGGAGAAAATTTAGGAAGAAGAGGTAAAGAATTCGGAACTGTAACTGCTAGAAAAAGAAGATGTGGTTGGTTTGATGGAGTTCTTGTGCGTCAAACGATTAAAATTTCTGGTATCAATGGAATAGCTCTAACAAAATTAGATGTATTGGATGATCTTGATGAAATTAAAATGTGTGTAAAATACGAATTAAATGGAAAAGAAATTGATTATTTGCCTGCAGCATCAGAGGATCAATTTAATATTAAACCAATTTATAAAACTTTTCCTGGTTGGAAAACTAAAACAGAAGGTATAAGAAACTTAAAAGATTTACCTGAAAATGCAAAAAGATACATTCATGCATTAGAAGATTTTATTGAAGCTAGAATATCAAGTATTTCCACAAGTCCTGAAAGAGACGATACAATTTTAGTAGAAGATCCTTTTAAATCTTAACAATTATTTTTTAATCGTAATAAATTTCTTTAATTTAATGGAAGTAAATTTTTAGATTTACTGGCATTTATCATAGATTTCTGTAATTTTTCAAAGGCTTTAGTTTCTATTTGTCTTATTCTTTCCCGACTAATATTATATTTTTTACTTAATTCTTCCAAAGTTTTAGGTTCTTCTGAAAGTCTTCGGGCATTAATTATTTCTTTTTCTCTTTCATTTAAAATTTTCATTGCATTGTATAATAACTCTTTTTTATCATCATATTCTTGTTTTTGTGAAACTATTAATTCTTGGTCTAGATTATCATCAACTAACCAATCTTGCCATTCATCCGTCTCTCCACTTTTTATAGGATCATTAAGAGATTTTTCTTGACCCATCATACGTCTATTCATATTTACGACTTCATGAGACTCAACATTTAACCTTTCAGATATTTCTTTAACTTGTTCATCTTTTAAATCACCATCTTGTCCTGCAGCTATTTGATTTTTTATTTTTTTTAAATTAAAAAATAATTTTTTTTGAGCTGTAGTCGTTCCCATTTTAACTAAACTCCATGATCTTAAAACATATTCTTGTATAGCAGCTTTAATCCACCACATAGCATAAGTTGCAAGTCTAAATCCTTTTTCAGGATCAAATTTTTTAACAGCTTGCATTAAACCTAAATTACCTTCTGATATTAATTCATTTACGGGCAAACCATAACCTCTATAACCCATAGCAATTTTAGCAACTAACCTTAAGTGACTAGTAACTAGTTTGTGAGCAGATTGTAAATTTCCATTCTCGCGCCAATTTTTAGCTAACATGTATTCTTCCTCAGCATCAAGCATAGGAAATTTTTTAATTTGAGAAAGATAGATTGATAACCCCCCAACAGAGGGAGTTAGAAGATTACTCATCTGTTTTTTAGAATTCATATCTTTAAATTATATATTAATTATAAATTTTCAACCACTTAGTTTATTTAGTAAATCTAACGTTTTTTTAAAATCAGCTGGTAATTTGGATTTAAAACTTACCCATCTTTTTTTAGCAGGATGTATAAATTCCAAAGTTTGAGCATGTAAAGCCTGTCCATTGAGGTTTGAAAGATTATTGAAAAAATCTTTATTTATTTTTTTAAACTTTAAATTTTTTTTACCATATTGTTTGTCCCCAAGTAGTGAAGTGCCCTTATATTTCAAGTGAACTCTTATTTGATGAGTTCTGCCAGTCTCTAACTGACACTCTATAAGACTTATTTTTGGTATATTCTTGATATTGAAAACTTTTAAAGTTTTATAATTAGTAATAGCTTTTTTCCCATTAACATCACTCACGTTCATTAGTTGTCTATTTTTTTTATTTCTAGATATTAAAGTTTCAATACGACCATTCAATGGTCGTATTACACCCCAGGCTAAACACTGGTATTTTCTTTTAATACTATGATCATTAAATTGTTTTCCTAAATGAGAGTGAGCTGAATTATTTTTTGCCACAACTAGCAATCCACTGGTTTCTTTATCTATTCTATGAACGATGCCAGGTCTTGAATTTCCATTTATATCTGAAAGGCTATTTTTATATTTGTATATAAGAGCATTAACCAATGTATCTTTGAAATTTCCAGCACCTGGATGAACAACCATTCCTTTAGGTTTATTTACTATCAAAAATTCATTATCTTCATACGCAATATCAAGTTTAATTTTACTTGGTATGAGCTTAAGATTTTCTTCTTTAGTAATATTTACAATTATTTTATCATTAGTTTTGACTTTGGTTGAAGGAGAAGCAACTATAAAATTATTTAAACTCACGTTTTGTTTTTCAATAATTTTTTTTAAATAAGAACGTGTTAATTTTAATAGTTTTTTTGACAAATAAATATCTAATCTTTCACCAGAATTTTTTTCATTTACTGAAAATTTTATTGTTTTATTCATAAATTACTCTAAATTGAATATTGATGCGCCGGTAGCTTCAACTGGATAGAGCGCCGGATTTCGGCTCCGGAGGTTATGGGTTCGACTCCTATCCGGCGCACCAAATTACGATCTATAATTTTTTTTTAATAATATTTACATGTTTTTCAAATTCATCATAGCGCTTATCGTATTGATGAACTAATAAATATGGTTGTCCTAATTCATTTATCAATTGTGAGTCTTTATCAAAATTAATTTTGTTTAGATAAAATGCAGTTGCTACGGGACCTTTGCTATTAGAGTGAAATGTCACATTTTTAATTATTTCTTTGTGTACAATATAATTTGCATGTCCTTGATCGCAACCTCTGCCTTCTGGGTCAGTTCTCAATGTCAAAAAATATTTCATTCTTTTTTTATATTTAAATTTGGATATATGATATTTCATCAAATTTAAATATTCTTGAATTTTTTCATATTTTCCAAGAACTGTACCAGAACATAGTATTGTTTTGTTTAAAATTTTATCAAATTCACTTTTGCCGTATGTTTTAATTATCCAATTAGAATTATATGGACATCTTTTAATCTTGTAGTCTTCTAAAAAAAAATTAATTGAACCTCTGTAATCATATTTAAATGGGTCTTGTTGAAAATATATGTCTCTAGCATCACAAAGTAGAATATTATTATATTGAGTGTTGTGAACATAATTTGAAAAAATCTTATATCTTTCAAACTGAATATTTTTTTTACTTATACTTGTTTTAATTATTTTACAATTGTATTTGCTTAATCCATCCTCTAACTCAAAGTCTTTTTTTCCGATAACAAAGCAAATATCTTCAAAGAAATATCTTCTTAAACTTTTGATAAAAAATTCAATTTGTTCAAAATTATATCCTATTGCAGCAGATAATATTAAATTTTTTTTCATAAATAAAAAGTTTTTATATAATCCAATCTTTTAACAAAAATTTATTTTTTAAGATGTAAGAAGGAAAGGATTCGTCTATAGTAATTTCTTTTAATTTAAATCCTCTACTAAAAATATCTTTATTATTTTTAATTTTTTCCTTAATCTTTTCTTCATCAATATTTTCATCAGTATTAAACTCTCCATGAGAATAAGATTGAATCTTTTTAGCAATATCTTGAGGAGTTTGTAGAAATGAAAAATGCCAACCACCTTTAATTATTTGTAAATTAAATTTATCTATTCTCCAAAACGGATAATTTTTAAACTTTAAATCTCTTAATTTTTGAGGCCTTGGAAAATTTTTTTTCAAACAAACCTTGGAACCAATCCAATTACTTTCATTTAAATTCTGCAAATTAAGCTTATACATGAACATCATTTGAGAAAATGCTGCAAACTTTGTACTAGATTTGATTAAACTTAATTTGGTTAAATCTGGTATTTCATCAGAGTCTGAAAGAATTATAAGATCATTATCATTTGCTTTTACTAATCCATTTGAAAGATTATTTCTCTGATGTTGTTCAACTTCTGACTCACCACCAGTATGATTAAAAATTTCATTATCTTTATCAAAATCTGCAATTAAATAAATAATTTTATTTTCATATTTTTTGAAATTTTTTAAGTCAAAATTAAGTTTTTTATCATTACCTTGATGAGTCTTTGTTGACTCTGATATAACAAAGTAATCAACATATTCATTTAAGATATTCATTCTTAGATCAACCATATGATCTTCATTAAAGTATTGGAAACAATCGTATATTGCCATTAGTAAATTATTTTTTTGTAAATGTTGTTAGGCCAATTTTTTTTCCATCAATTACTGAAGATGAGCAGTGAAGATTAGTTCTATCAAAAATTAGCATAGAGCCTATTTCCCATTCATAAACCAAATCGACTTCTAGACCCCTTAAGTTGTCAAGCTTTTCGTGCTGGAGATATTTTTTATGCATTTCTTTATCAAAAGGTTTTTTATCAAAAATGTTAAGATGCTCAGATGATCTTATATTTTGTCCGTAATTCAAATTTTTAATCTTTAATTCTTTTTCATCAATTGTAAAATTTGTTGATTTTGCGTAAATTCTATTTTTAAATATTACAGTACTTCCCACAGGCGTTAAAGGAATTAAACTTTGCTTATAAATTAAATTGTTTAAATCAAAACCACCATCAATATGAAGTCCAATTGGATTATAACTTTCTTGAAATAATCCCAATATATCCTTTCCATCTTCAGATTTTAAATTATCATATTTAAAATCACCAATTTCATTTTTAAGTCTAGTAGAAAATAAATTTTCCATTTCAGCACCATAATCACTTAACCATCTTTTTTTTATAACATTTTGTTTTTTATTGTGAACTGTAATTGGAAGTTGATTATATAAATCTATAAATTTTTGAATTTCTTGCTTACTAAATATATTTCTTAATATTTTAGGTTTGCTTTCATTTTTTTTAATTTTTTCAATATGTTTGTGCATTTTATTCACCCATGTTTATTAAAGTTCCACGGTCCTTAGCACCCTCATAAGACCAGTAAAAAACAATAATTCCTAATGTAAAATATATAAAGGATATTAGAGCTGCTTTTAATATTTGATAATAGTTTATGATATCATATATTAATATATTTCTCATCTCTTCAAAAATATGAACTAAAGGTAGTAATTTTGCTATTATTTGTAACCAGTCGGGCAAGATTTCTACAGGGTAGTAAATACAGCCTAACGGTGCTAAAAAAAATAAGCTAGCCCAGGCTATATTTTCAAATGATGGTCCGAATCTAATTAAACCAGCAGTGACCAGGAGCCCTAAAGTAACACCAAAAATATATAGAGTGGCTAATAGAAATATCAAAGGATAACCTATCTTAAAGATAGAAACACCAAATAATGGGATAGCTATAATTGAAGCTGGAACTAAACCGATTAAAGTTCTTAAAATAGCTGTGAATGTTAGAGCTGTAATTATTTCACATATTTTAATAGGTGCGATAAATAAGTTTGTAAAATTCCTACTCCATATTTCCTCCAAAAACATCATGTTATAACTAATACTTGATCTAAAAAGAAAGTCATAAAGTATGGCGGCACTTAATATAATGCCAACAGTATTTTCATAAAAAGTAGAATTTAGTGTAAAAAATTTTGAAATAAATCCCCATAAAAAAATTTGAATCGTTGGCCAATATATTAAATCTAAAATTCGAGGAAAGGAGCCTTTGATTAAATAAATATGTCTTAAACAAAGTGCAAAAATTTTATTTAAGTTCATTCTTACTCCTTGCAATTTTTAAAAAAGTATCTTCTAAATTGGTCCTACCATGTTTTTTTATTAGTGCTTCACAAGTTCCTTTATCTACTATTTGACCTTTTTTCATCATAATAACACTGCTACACAGCCTTTCTACTTCTTTCATATTATGAGAAGCCAATAGCATGGTAAGTTCATTATTTTTTCTATAATACTCTAAATATTCTCTTATAAAGTCGCCGACGTCTGGGTCTAAACTAGCTGTTGGTTCATCAAGAAATAATAATCTAGGTTTGTTGATTAAAGATTTTGCCAAAGAAACACGATTTTTTTGTCCTGAAGATAGTTCTCCTGTTTTTTTGTTTAAAAAATTTTTTAAATTCAAATCTTCCACCATTTCTATAATTCGATCAGAAATTTTTTTAACTCCATAGAGTCTTGCATAAATTTCAAGATTTTGTTTTACGGTTAATTTTTTTGGTAATTCAATATATGGAGATGCAAAATTTATTGAACTCAATAAAAAAATTCTATTTTTTGGTTCAAGCTTAATTCCATCTATAAAAATCTCTCCTTTGGTTGGAGTAATTAATCCTAGCATCATTCCAATAGAAGTAGTTTTTCCACATCCATTAGGTCCTAAAAGTCCTAATGTTTTATTTTTTTCTATTTCAAAACTAATATTATTAACTGCTATTGTTGAATTGAATTTTTTAACAAGATTTTTGACTTCTAATTTCATATTTTACTTGCCGCTCTTTTTATCCTATCATTAATTGCAATACCTGCACCTCGATTAGGAATTTTTGTAATTTGAATTTTTTTAAATCCTTTTTTTTTAATTAATCTAAAAGTTTTGTATAAATTAGAAGCTGCTTCATTTAAATTTGAATTTTTACTTAAACTAAAAAAATTAGATTTATTTTTAAATTTATTACCAATGAATATAATAGCATTGTCATTATCAAATTTTGATTGATTAATTAATACTGGAATTCCGGGTGAATAATGTTTTTTTAACATACCTGGGGCATTAATCTTTAATTTATTAATATTCTTTTTTATTTTTAATCTTAAAATTTTTTCTATTTTCGAATTAGAAATTATTCCTGGTCTTAATATTTTTGGTGAATTTGTTAAATCAATTACGGTTGACTCAATACCAATTTTTGACTTTCCTCCATTAATAATAAATTTAATTTTTTTTTTAAATTCATCAAATACATCTTGAGCACAAATTGGACTTACGCTAGACGATATGTTTGCACTTGGCATTGCCAAGGGAAAATCTATTTTTTTTAAAATTGCTCTAGTCACTCTATGCTTTGGGAATCGAACAGCAACTGTATTCAGATTAGCGCTAGCAAGAGGATTAATTTTAGAATTTTTTTTTTTTTTTAGAACAAATGTAATAGCACCGGGACACAATCTTTTATATAATTTTTCAAAATTATTATTTAATATAAAGTCCTCAGATGCCTTATTAATATTGTAGTAGTGAATTATCAAAGGATTTATTTTTGGTCTACCTTTAAGTTTGTAGATCTTTTTTATAGCTAAATTCGAATATGCATTGCCAGCAAGGCCATAAACGGTCTCTGTTGGAAGCGCCACTATGTGCCCTTTAGTTAAAAGTTTAAGGGTTTTGGTGAGTATTTTTTTGCTAAAAGTAAATATGTTTGAATATCTATTTTTCATAATGTAATTATTTATTAGATGAAAAATGAAAATATTCCAGCAGATATAAAAAGTAAATCATTAAAAGAAGCCAGAGATGAAATTGACAAGATTTTAACTAAATTAGAAAGTCAAACAAGCGATCTTTCGGACTCTTTAGGTGAATATGAGCGATTGATTCAATTAAATAAGCATATTGATACCTTATTTAAAAACAAATTTAAGGAAATTTACTCAAAAAAAAGTATTCAAAATGATTGAAAAAAAATTATCAAAAAATGCAAAAAAAATTGATAAATTTTTAATTAAATATCTCAAAAATCAAAATCAATCTCCATTGAAGCAACCAATGAAATATGGAGTGATTTCAGGAGGTAAAAAAATTAGATCTACAGTAATACTTGATGCAGGAAAAATATTTAACATTAACGAAAAAAAATTAATTAATATATGTGCAGCTGTAGAATGTATTCATTCATATTCATTAATTCACGATGATTTGCCTTGCATGGATAATGATTTAATGAGAAGAGGTAAACCATCTACTCACGTTAAATATGGAGAAGCTTCAGCTGTGTTAGCTGGAAGTTCATTATTAACCTTAGCTTTTGAAATAATAGCAGACAAAAAATATAAACTTAACTCTAAATTTAAAAATGAGATAATTAAATCATTAGCCAAATGCTCTGGACACACAGGAATTGCTGGAGGACAAGAGTTAGATTTAAAATTTGAAAATAAAAAAAAGAAAATAAATGAAATTATATATATGCAAAAAAAAAAAACTGGAAAATTATTTGATTTTTGCATGTACGCTATAGGCATTATTGCAAATAAAGCCAGTAAAGAAAAAAAATTACTAGGTAAAATCGGTGAAGAAATTGGATTATTATTTCAATTAGCTGATGACTTTTTAGATATAAAAAGTTCAAAAAAAGTAACTGGAAAGTCGGTAAAAAAAGATAAAAAAAAGGGAAAATCAACTTTGCTTAATTTAATGGGAGAGAAAAAAGCTTATTTATATGCATTTAGTTTAAAGAAAAAAATATTGCTTAAATTAAAAAAACATGGAAAAAAAGCAAAGAATTTAACCAATACAATTGAATTTATATTAGAAAGAAATTTTTGATGGGTAGACTAATAAAACAAATAAATTTTCCTGCTGATTTAAGAAAATTTAAAAAAAAAGATCTTAAACAAATATCTGACGAGCTTAGAGATGAACTTATTGATGTTGTTTCTGAAACGGGTGGACATTTAGGAGCAGGATTAGGTGTTGTTGAGCTTACTGTAGCTTTACACTATGTCTTTGATACACCTAAAGATAAACTAGTTTGGGATGTAAGCCATCAATGCTATCCACATAAAATAATTACTGGAAGAAGAGATAGAATAAAAACACTTCGTAAAGGTGGAGGATTGTCTGGATTTACTAAACGAACTGAAAGTGAGTATGATCCATTCGGTGCAGCACATAGCTCAACTTCTATTTCGTCAACACTAGGTATGGCTGTAGCAAAAAAATTATCAAACAATAATAATAATGTAGTTGCTGTCATAGGGGATGGAGCTATGAGTGCGGGTATGGCATATGAAGCTATGAATAATGCAGGAGCTTTAAAATCAAAGTTAATTGTAATTTTAAATGACAATGATATGTCAATAGCAAGACCTGTAGGTGCGATGAGCAATTATCTAGCAAAACTACTTTCTGGAAAACTATATTTCAATTTAAGAGAAACTATTAAGATGGTAATCTCATCATTTTCTAAAAGATTTAGTCAAAAAGCTGGAAAAGCAGAAGATTTATTAAGAAACATTGTGACGGGTGGAACGTTATTTAGTGAATTAGGTTTTTATTATGTTGGTCCAGTTGACGGGCATGATGTTAATAATTTAGTTCAAATTCTTGAAAATGTTAAAAATTCAAATCATCAAGGCCCAGTATTAATTCATGTTAGAACTCAAAAAGGTAAAGGGTACAAACCAGCAGAGGACTCAGGTGATAAGTATCATGGCGTATCTAAGTTTAATGTATCTACCGGGGAACAAATAAAATCAATATCTAACACTCCTTCATACACAAAAGTTTTTGCTGAAACGTTAATCAAGCATGCAGAACAAGATACAAAAATTATTGGAATTACTGGTGCAATGCCTTCAGGAACAGGCTTAAATTTATTTGAAAAAAAATTTCCTGATCGTACTTTTGATGTTGGAATAGCAGAGCAACATGCAGTAACTTTTGCAGCAGGGTTAGCAACTGAAGGTTTTAAGCCTTATGCAGCAATTTATTCTACTTTTTTACAAAGAGCTTATGATCAAGTAGTTCATGATGTTGCTTTACAATCATTACCCGTAAGATTCGCAATAGATAGAGCAGGTTTAGTTGGAGCTGATGGACCAACGCATGCTGGGTCTTTTGATATTACTTATTTATCAACTTTACCCAATTTTGTAGTTATGGCTGCGAGTGATGAAGCGGAGCTTGTTAAAATGATCAATACATCAGTTAATATTAATGATCGTCCTTCTGCTTTTAGATACCCAAGAGGTAATGGAGTCGGCTTAGAATTACCTTCAATTAAAGATACTTTAGAAATAGGAAAAGGAAGAATAATCAAAGAGGGAAAAAAAGCTGCAATTCTAAACTTTGGCACAAGATTAAATGAATGCAAGAAAGCATTAGAAAAACTTTTTAACAAAGGAATTGAATGCACATTAATTGATGCAAGATTTGCTAAACCTTTAGATGAAAAATTAATAATGGAAGCGGCCACAAACCATGAAGTTTTGATAACTATTGAAGAGGGTTCTATCGGCGGCTTTGGCTCTCATGTTATGCAGCTATTATCTGATAGAGGTGTATTTGATAGGGGTTTAAAATTTAGATCTATGATATTACCTGATATATTTATAGATCAAGACTCTCCTGAAAAAATGTATGAGACAGCTGGCTTGGATAGTGACACCATCGCAAATAAAGTAGAAGAGATTTTAAATTCAAATATAATTTTAGCTAAAAATAAAAGTAAGATTTCTAATTAACCACACTGAGCTCTGTGCATTAGAAAATGATCCAGCAATACACAATTTATCATTGCTTCACCAATGGGCACTGCTCTAATTCCTACACAAGGATCATGACGACCTTTTACTGAAATTTTTGTGTTCTTCCCTTTTTTATCAATTGTATCTCTACTTGTTAAAATAGAAGAAGTAGGTTTTACCGCAAAAGAAGCTACAATATCTTGACCAGATGAAATACCACCTAAAATACCACCAGCATGATTTGTTTTAAACTTAATTTTACCTGAACTTTTGCTCATCTCGTCAGAATTTTCCTCACCACTTAAGAAAGCAGCATTCATTCCTGACCCAATATTAACACCTTTGACAGCATTAATGCTCATCAAAGCTGCCGCAATATCAGTATCTAATTTAGAATAAATTGGTGCTCCTAAACCAACAGGAACTCCAGTTGCTCTTAATTCAATTATTGCTCCACAAGAAGACCCGGCTTTTCTAACAGCTAGTAAATATTCTTCCCAAAGTTTTACAGATTTTTTGTCAGGACAGAAAAAAGAATTTTTTCTTATCTCTGCATCTTTCCAATTTGATTTATCGCAAGACATTAAACCTAATTGAGTTACAGCTCCTATCACATTAAATTTTGAGCCAATAATTTTCTTTAAAACTACTCTAGCGACCGCACCAGCGGCTACTCTACAAGCAGTTTCTCTAGCTGACTGCCTTCCACCACCTCTAAAATCTCTGATACCATATTTTTTGAAATAGGTAAAATCAGCATGACCAGGTCTAAATTTATTTTTAATAGATTCATAATCTCTAGATTTTTTATCTTCATTATGGACAATAATTGAAATAGGCGTTCCAGTTGTTTTACCATCAAATACCCCAGATAGTATAATCGCTTTATCTGGCTCTTTTCTTTGGGTTGTAAATTTTGATTGTCCAGGTCGCCTTCTATTCATATCAGTTTGAATATCCCTTTCTGACAGAGGAATATTTGGAGGACAACCATCTATAACACACCCTATAGCCGGACCATGGGACTCTCCCCAAGTAGTAAATCTAAATATTTTTCCAAAAGTATTAAAAGACATAGTTAATTAATGTATAGTTTATTTTACATTATTTATGAATCAAAAAAATGGCAAAAATTCACTTGGTCTAGATAGTTGTTTTGAAGATTTGGATAATCCCGTAGAATTATTCAAAAAATGGTTTTCTAAGGCCGAAGAAAAGGAAATTAATGATCCAAATGCTGTAGCAATTGCTACTTCTGATAAAAATAATCAACCTAATGTGAGGATGGTCCTTTTAAAAGGGTTAAGTGATAAAGGATATATTTTTTATACAAATTTTAACAGTAAGAAAGGCGAAGAATTAAAAGCCAATCAAAAAGCCTCAATGTGCTTTCATTGGAAAAGCCTTAGGCGTCAAGTAAGAGTTTTAGGAAAAGTTGAAGAAGTAACATCAAAAGAAGCAGATGATTATTATAATTCACGACCTTACAAAAATAAGATTAGTGCTTGGGCCTCATCTCAATCTCAAACTTTAGATAAAAGAGAAACATTTTTAAATAAAATCAAAGAATTTGAAAAAAAATATCCCGATGTAAATAATGTTCCAAGACCACCGCACTGGTCAGGATGGAGACTAATTCCTGACGAGATTGAATTTTGGGTAGATGGAGAAGGAAGAATACACGAGAGGTTAAATTATAAAAATTCTGAAGGTAAATGGAATAAGGAAATTCTTTATCCTTAGAAAGATCTATTTAAACTAAAACTAGTTAAACTTTGTAAAATTTTTTTATCTTCACTTTCAGGAAAAATAGCTAAAGAATCGTAAGAAACATTAACAAAATATTCAGCTTTTTTTAAACTTGCTTCTACAGCTTTATACTTGTTAATTAACGCAAGCACTTCACTAAAGTCTTCCTCAGTTCTTTTTTCTTTTTGCATGATTTCTGTTAAAAATTCTTTTTCTTCTTCATTTCCTTTTTGAAAAATAGTAATTAGTGGAAGAGTGACTTTTCCTTCAAAAAAATCTTTTCCTATTGCCTTACCAAAAAATTTTTCTTTAGCATAGTAATCAAGTGCGTCATCTGCTATTTGAAAAGCTAAACCCAAGTTTCTTCCATAAGACTCTAAAGCTTTTTTTTCTTTTTCTTTACTGTTAGAAATACAAGCACCAGTTTTAGTTGAAGCTGAAAAAAGAGATGCAGTTTTTAAATTAATTATATCGATATAAGTTTCTTCTAAAAGATCTGCCTCTCCTTTATGTTGTAATTGTAAAACCTCACCTTGTGCAATCTTAGCGGAAGTTGATGATAATAATTCCAAAACTTCTAGATCTCCATCCTGGACCATAATTTCAAAACATCTACTTAAAAGATAGTCCCCAACTAAAATTGATGATTGATTTCCCCAAATTGAATTTGGTGTTTTTACACCTCGTCTTAATGAACTCTCATCGATCACATCGTCGTGTAACAAAGTTGCTGAGTGAATTAATTCTACACAAGCTGCTAGATTAATGTCCCTATTGTTTTCTTTGTAACCAGTCAACTTTGCTGCCTCCAAGGTTAATAAAGCTCTTAATCTTTTTCCTCCAGATTTTAAGTGATGTTCACTCATCTTTTCAATTAATTTCACGTCGCTTTTAAGCTTCAGTTCAATTATTTCTTCAACTTTTTGAAGTTTTGCATTTAAAAGGTTTTTAAGCTCTAAGTAGGCTGAATTTGCAGATTTTTTTAACGGTATAACTGATCCCATATAATTTATTTATAATCGTTTTTTTCAATAATAAATTTTTAAATGAATACGTGGTGACGCACCTATGATTCAACTGTAAGTAGCGCAATTAAACAATTAAAATTTAAATATTTACTGCTATAAGATTAATAAGGTCATCATTAAATTATGTTTGCAATCTTTAAAAAAAAAATTGTTGTACCACACGTCAGATTAACAGGGGTAATAGGCTCTGCCGGTAGGTTCAAACAAGGCATGGATTTAGCTGGTCAAAGAGATATTTTGAAAAAAGCCTTTTCATTAAAAAAGATTAAACACGTCGCTATTTCAATTAACTCTCCTGGCGGATCTCCAGTTCAATCTCATTTAATTTATAGCTATATCAAACAACTAGCTAAAGAGAAAAAAGTAAAAGTTATAATTTTTGCAGAAGACGTCGCCGCATCTGGAGGTTATTTAATATCATGTGCAGGTGACGAAATATATGCAAACTCTAGCTCAATTATTGGCTCAATAGGGGTAATCTCGGCATCATTTGGGTTTAAGGATTTAATTAAAAAAATTGGAATAGAGAGAAGAGTTTACACTGCTGGAAAAAATAAAAGTACCCTAGATCCCTTTGTGGATGAAAAAGAGGAAGATGTAAAAAGATTAAAGAGTATTCAATTAGAATTACACGCTGACTTTATAAAAGTTGTAGAAACAAGCAGGGGATCAAAACTTAAAGATCCTGAAAAAAATAATATCTTTACAGGAGAATTTTGGACAGGTAGTGCTGCATTAAAACTTGGATTAGTCGATGGAATTGGTAATGCCGATCAAATTTTAAAAGAAAAATTTGGAGACAAAGTAATAATTAAAATCATGGAAAAACCAAAAGGATTTATAGCAAGAAAGTTATCTTCTTCTATTCAAAGCCCTATCGACAGCTTAACAAATACCTTAGAAGAAAAATCGATGTGGCAAAAATTTGGTTTGTAAATGCCAGTTAAAAAAAAAGAAAAGAAAAAATTAAACTTCCTATCCTTTCAAGATATTATAATGAAGCTTCAGAATTTTTGGGGTAAAAATGGTTGCGTGCTTTTACAACCTTATGATTTAGAAGTAGGAGCTGGGACCTTTCATCCGGCAACCACTCTAAGGTCATTAGGAACTAAACCGTGGAAAGCTGCTTATGTACAACCCTCAAGAAGACCAACTGATGGAAGATATGGAAAAAACCCAAATCGTTTACAGCATTATTATCAGTTTCAGGTAATTATAAAACCGTCGCCAAAAAATATAAAACAAACTTATTTAAAAAGCTTAGCTGCAATTGGCATTGATGTTAAAAATCATGATATACGTTTTGTAGAGGATGATTGGGAGAGCCCTACGCTGGGAGCAGCAGGTTTAGGTTGGGAAGTTTGGTGCGACGGAATGGAAGTTACTCAATTTACATACTTTCAACAAATGACAGGCATAGAATGCAAACCAGTCCCTGTTGAAATAACTTATGGCCTTGAAAGATTGTGTATGTTTGTTCAAGGAAAAAATAATGTTTTTGATCTTGACTGGAACAATGAGGGTGTAAAATATAAAGAAGTTTTCTTTCAAGCAGAAAAAGAATTTTCTGCATATAATTTTGAATTTGCTAACACAGAAGTTTTATTAAAAAATTTTGAAACAACGGAACAGGAATGTAAATCATTACTTGATAAAAAACTTTCTCTACCCGCGTATGATCAATGTTTAAAAGCAAGTCACATATTTAATTTATTAGATGCAAGAGGCGTCATCGGAGTTGCAGAAAGAACGGGTTATATTACAAGAATAAGAGAACTTGCTAAAGGATGTGGAGCACTTTGGTTAAGTTCACAAAACTAATATCTTATGGCGGAACTATTACTGGAGCTTTATAGTGAGGAAATTCCTCCTCAATTACAAATCGGAGCTAGAAATCAACTAAAACAATTTTTTGAAAAAACTTTTGAAGAAGAAAGCATTAAATATAAAGAATTATCAATTTATTCATCTCCCACAAGACTCACTTTAGCAGCTGAAGGTCTTGCTGAAAAAATTAAGATAGAATCTAAAGAAATTAAAGGGCCTAAAATAGGATCACCCGATCAAATTTTACAAGGATTTATAAAAGCTAAAGATATTTCTCAGAGCGATTTAATTGAAAAAGAGACTGAAAAAGGAAAATTTTATTTTATTAAAACTGGACCTAAAAATATTTTAGTTGAAGAACTATTAATATTGATGCTGCCAAATGCTTTAGCCTCAATTAGTTGGAAAAAATCAATGAAATGGTCAGACTATAACTTAATGTGGGGAAGACCGTTAAGATCAATATTCGCTTTATTTAATGGTAAAAAAATTGCATTCCAATTTGATCACCTAGAATCCTCAGATGAGATTATTATAGAGCAAGATTTAGATTTAAAAAACAAAAAGGTAAAAAACTTTAAGGATTATAATAGTCTTCTTAGGAGCAATAATATTGTACTAGATCATAATGAAAGAGAGAAAATTATATTAAAAAATATTAATTCAAAGTCAAAATCAAAAGATTATAAAGAAATATTAAATTCAAAACTCTTAGAGGAAGTTGTAAAT
>Ga0233444_10002008_pt1 | contig 21994 bp, 20 predicted proteins | sample SI_124_October20_6_FD_182792 | JGI IMG/M metagenome (GOLD analysis project Ga0233444, IMG submission 182792) | Seawater microbial communities from Saanich Inlet, British Columbia, Canada - SI_124_October2016_10_MG | ecosystem: Environmental > Aquatic > Marine > Inlet | place: Canada: British... | reverse complement strand
ACAGTCAAAGGGTGAAGGACGTGGAGAAACTGTTCCGCCATCTAACGCTGAATGGAAATACCCGACTTCAAAGAGTATGGCGGAAAAAATGCTTACCCAAGTGTGTTTCATAGCCGGTTACTAACCTTGGGGACGTCCCCGTTACCACTACTTTCGGCAGATTTTGAAATAATATTATAAGAAAAACAATCTTATTGACATTATAAGTGCCAATAATTAAATCTTATATATGATAACTCCAATAAACCTAATGGGCGCACCGGGATCGCCGTATACCCGAAAGATGTTATCGCTTATGCGTTTTCGAGAAATTCCTTTTCGTGTCCACTGGACGACTGGGCAAGTGCCGAAGGGTTTTCCCAAACCGAAAGTAGCTTTGCTACCAACATATTTCTTGCCGGGTAAGGGTGGTGAAATAGTGGCGGTTACAGATTCGACGCCGCTGATAAGGCGTTTTGAAAAAGCCTATGAAGGCCGGTCTGTTATTCCGGCTGATCCCATTATGGCATTCTTTAATGATCTGATTGAAGATTTTGCTGATGAATGGCTGACCAAAGCGATGTTCCATTATCGTTGGGCGCATGAGGCTGATATCAAAAATGCTGGACCGCTACTCGTTTTTTGGGGGAGTTCGGTTATCGATGACGGAACAGCAAAAGGCTTGTCTGATTACTTCACAAAACGACAGGTTGATAGGCTCTACGTAGTCGGATCAAATGAAACGACAAGGCCTATCATTGAGGCAGCATATATTCGGTTTGTGAGCATACTTGACAGATTAATTGCGCAAGAAGGCTATGTGCTCGGTGGCCGGCCATCTTCAGCCGATTTTGCGATTTTTGGACAAATGACGCAGATTGGAATTATCGAACCGACTTCTGCCAAAATAACGCGGGATATATCTGCCCGCGTAAGGGCTTGGCTCGATCGCATGGAGGATATGTCGGGATTGTCGCCACAAGATGATGACTGGTTTGAAGTTTCAAATATCAAAGTGGCGCTCGGTCCGCTCTTAGAAGAGATAGGCCGGACTTATACGCCTGTCATGCTGGCCAATGCCAAAGCCGTTATGGCAGGCGAAAAGACGTTTGATACGACCGTCGACGGTGCGCCCTGGACGCAACCCACATTTAAGTATCAGGCCAAGACGCTGGGCTGGATTCGAGAAGCTTATTTTGATTTGAAGTCGAAAGATCAAAAACACGTCGACGACATATTAAAAGGGACTGGTTGCGAAGCCTTGTTTGAAACATGAAAATGGTTTGGAAACTCTTAACGGGGCTGGGGCTCGCGGCCATTATTGGCGGGACTTATGTCTATCAAAACCGCGTCGATATAATTCTTAAGCGCGTGGCATCCCAAGGGAAGCCTGAGGTTGGACCGACTATAAATATTGATTGGGCACAAGGGCCAGACACTGCCGCTGAAAATAGTTCACCTAATATCGTTTTCATTCTCGCCGATGATTTGGGCATTAATGATATTTCGACGTTTGGCGGCGGGCTTGCAGACGGGAAAGTACCCACGCCTCATATTGATCGTCTGGCCCGCGAAGGGGCTATCTTCACGCAAGCTTACGCTGGAAATGCGACCTGCGCGCCATCACGGGCTATGCTGATGACTGGGCGCTACCCGACACGGACAGGTTATGAATATACACCAACGCCGCCGGGTATGGGCCGCATGGTAGCAATGATCGCCAATGATTTGAAATCGAAACAGGACAACCCGATTGAGCGCACCGTCTATACCAAGCCGGGTGGTGATGTTCCGGACTTTTACGGCCAAGGCCTGCCATCCGAAGAAATCACCATTGCAGAGACCCTCAAGGATAATGGCTACCACACGGTCCATATTGGAAAATGGCATCTCGGCTATGGGGATCGCGGCGCCAACAATCAGGGCTTTGCCGAGTCACTCCATATGGATGATATGTATTACCTTCCCAAAAATGACCCCAATGTTGTTAATGCAGAGCTCGACTTTGACCCGATTGATAAATTTCTTTGGGCGCGCGGTGATTACGCCAATAGCTTTAATGGCGGCGAGCCCTTCCGGCCCGGCGGTTATTTGACGGATTACTGGACGGATGAGTCCCTGAAAGTGATTGAGGCCAATAAGAACCGCCCGTTCTTTTTATACCTTGCCCATTGGGGCGTACATACGCCGCTGCAATCAACAAAAGCTGATTATGAGGCCGTAGACGCCGCTCTCGGCGAGACCGCCACCCACCGTATGAAAGTCTATGGCGGCATGCTGCGCGCGCTCGATCGGTCTGTGGGCCGCGTCATGGACAAGCTCGAAGAAGAGGGGCTTGCCGATAATACCATTATTGTCTTTTCGTCGGATAACGGCGGCGCAGGCTATATCGGGGTCGACAATATCAACGCCCCTTATCGCGGCTGGAAACTGACCATGTTTGAAGGCGGCATCAAAGCGCCCATGTTTGTGAAGTGGCCCGCGCGGATTGAGGCGGGCACCAAAATCGACACGCCCGTCGCCCATATTGATGTCATGCCCACACTTACGGCTGCAGCCGGAGCAGAACTGCCAGATGTGGAAATCGATGGCCGCAATATGCTCGACCTCATTCCCGGCACGGAGTCCGAACAAGGCGAGTTCACACGCCAGGACAATGCGCTCTTCTGGCAAAGCGGCTATTTACAGGTCGTACGCGTCGGGGACTGGAAGCTCCAGCACGAAGGACGTCGCGATAAAAGCTGGCTCTTTAACCTGGCGAACGACCCGACAGAGCAAAATGATCTTGCTGACACCCACCCGGAAAAACTAGCCGAACTCACGGCGCTTCTGGAAAAACATCAAGCCGGACGCACGCCGTCACTCTATCCCTATTCACTGGAGAGCCCCATCCAGATTGATAAGACATTGGCGGATGAGCCCGCCGCGGATGATGAAGTGGCGTGGTGGCCGAATTAATCTGCGGTGTTATAAGACCGCTATAGTCTATTTTGCTTCGCCCTTCGCTTATGCCCAGTGACGTTTGAGATGATCCGCAACTAATTTTGGGGCTTGTACAAATGGCCAATGACCTGAGTTTTTGATTTTGGCGAAAGGGAGACCGTAGCGTTGAGCAAAGGTTCGCCCCATATTGGTAGGCCCAAATTTATCTTTGTCACCCCAGACTATTAGCCCATTAGGGGGTAGGTTTTCAAAACCAGGATACCACTCCGTTCCCAATATTTTAGCCGAGCGATATAAATGCAGGATGGACTTACGCATATTGCTCCCATAAGCGGCAGCTTCATGTTCGGCCAATTCTAATGGCAGCCCGTTATCCAATAGGATAGTTGTGATACGTTTCTTTGTAGTCAACAGCATCATGGCTTCGCCGACTAGGGGCGTTTGCCACTTTTTGGCTGTTGAGTGCCATAGATTGTCAGGGTGTGGAACCGCGCTTATAACGGCCCAACTTCGAATTAGGTCGGGTCTAAGGCTGATGGCTCTAAGTGCGATAAGGGCGCCCCAATCATGGGCGACAAGGTCAATAGGCCCAGACCCGCTCATTACATTTTCAATGTGCGCTATAAGCCACGCCACATAGGCTTCTTTTGTATTTCCAAAATTTTTAGGAGGCGGACTCGTAAACCCAGGAAGCGCAGGAACAGTATTGGGCGTAAAATCTAGGTTAAGCTCCTTCAAAAGAGAGCGCCATATTTCAGGGGTATCGGGGACGCCGTGTAGGAAGATTTTCTCAGTCATGTATATTAAAATACCTTCCGGCGTTTTCCGCGAGGTTTCGGTGTTTTGTGCTCCATCGGTAGCGTACAAATGCGCTCCATGCGCGTTGTTGAGCCGTCGATATATTCCCAGATCATATCTTCGCCGTCACGGTAACGTTTCACCGCAATCGGGCCCCAGCCGAAAGCATTGAATTCGAGCTTGCTATTGCGCCATGTGGCGCTGGCGGATGTGCGCATGCAATATTCTTTGCCACCTAGAATAAAATTGACTGAACCTTCTGTGTCATTGGAAGTTTCACCTCCCGTGCTGTTGGGGCCGAGGTCATGGATAATGCCAGCTGTTGTGACGACGGTGCGCGCGCCACATTGCTCCACCCGTTCGATGTGACCGTCCCTCCCTGAGACGGTCTTCCAGAGGCCCCTTATATCCTGCGCGCCATCGACGAGCGGTTCCGTGCAGTCGCCCAGAATCGGCATTGGGAAATGATCATAGGCACAGCCAGGCGTATTGCCCTTGGCGATGTCTTTTGCCATTTTTCCGGAGCCGTCAAGTTCAGGCAAAACGCAATAATCAATTAAGCTCCCATCGCCTGCAAGGGTCGCGGGGTCGGTCATATTATCTGGACGTGATGAACAAAAAGCGAGCCAGAACAAGCAGACAAATAGCATAGCTAGAAGACCAATGGCACGGCCTAACCATCTTAGTGCTTTTCTCATTTGGTCGCCTTGGCAAGCCTCATCATTTCATGGGCCGTGACATGGCCTGAATTTTGGTTTTGACCCGTCACGAAACGGCCTTCATCGTCCACCACAGTATGGGTGGCGAATAAGTCTTTTTGGGCTGTGCTAGCTTCATATTTCACGCCTGCGGCTTTAAGCGCGCTCTCTGGATGTAGTGGGGTAAATTTGATTTTAAGTTCGTCTATTTGCTTATCTGTTACGCCAGACATTTTGCGGCCCTTTATCAAGAGACCGCCATCTTTATCTTTGGCGTTAATCAGGCCAAGCGGGCCGTGACAGACCCCGCCTATAATGGCATCACTGCCGTAATAGGCCTCACTGACCTTTTGGGCCAAGACATCGGATTGTCCCAAGTCATAGGCTGCGCCCCATCCGCCTGCGAGGAAGATGATGTCGTATTGCGTGAAATCTACAGTGTCGATTTTGAGAGAGTTTGAGACTTTGTTTTGAAAGGCTTTATCCTTGCGGGAGCGTTTATCCGCTTCTGTGATAATCATATATTTATAAGACATGGGATCGATAGGGATTGCGCCGCCTTTCACGCTAGCGACATCCACGCTCATGCCAGCATTTTGAAAGTCGTAATAGGGGACAGAGAGTTCTGATCCGAATACGCCCGTCGCTTTGCCTTTGGTTTCGCCCGGCTTGTTGAGCACGCCGTGACTGGTTGAGATGATTAAAGCGCGCTGCCCAGGGAGTTCATAACTTGGTCCGGCATAGTCAGGATGAAGACCGCGAGATTTTAAAATTGAGGGCAAGGCCATGGCAATTATTACTCCAAGCGTCAGTAATATTCCCAGACCTATCAGACCTTTTTTCATAGTAATTCTCACTCATGTAAATATTGACACCCACTGTGCCATTATATATAAGTGCTGTCAATAATTGGAGAGACTAAAGTGCATTTAAAGTCAGTATTTTTGCTCTTGGCGCTTTTAGTCTTCTCTGCAAACGCTCATGCACAAGACCTGTCGCAAGAGACATCATCCCCGAATGTCGTGATGATTCTTGTGGATGATTCCGCGCTGATGGATTTCGGCGTTTATGGCGGGGAGGCGCAGACGCCCAATATCGACGCATTGGCCGCGCGCGGGGCGATGTTTACGCAATACCGTACATCGCCGCTGTGCTCGCCGACGCGGGCCATGCTTTTAACTGGACTTGATAATCACAAGACAGGCATCGCGACTATCCCAGAGATGTTGCCAGTTGAGCAAGAAGGAAAAACTGGATATTCTATGGCGCTTGAACCTAGCGTTCTGACGATAGCGGATCGCTTGAGAGATAAGGGCTACCGCACGCTGATGAGCGGGAAGTGGCATATGGGGGAAGAGGCTAATGAGATGCCGCAAAATCATGGCTTTGATCGCTCATTTGCGCTCGCGGCCTCAGGTGCGGATAATTGGGAAGATAAATCTTATATCCCCTATTATGCTGATGCCCCTTGGTTCGAAGATGGCGTAGAGGCTAGCCTTCCCGAAGATTTTTATTCTTCTAGCTTTATCGTTGATAAGATGGTCTCTTATTTGGAAGAGACAGACTCTTCAAAACCGTTTCTAGCCTATCTCCCATTTCAAGCCATTCATATCCCTGTTCAGGCCCCACCCGAATTTACCGCGAAATATAAAGGCCGATTTGATGAAGGCTGGCATGTGCTTCGCGCTGAGAGGCATAAACGGGCGCAAGAGCTTGGATTTATAAGGCGAGGCGCGCCCTTGGCACCCATGCCTGATGATGCGCGGGAATGGGATGATCTTAATGTTGAAACACGGGCACTCTATGCGGCGCGGATGGAGGTTAATGCGGGTATGTTGGACGCGATGGATCACCATATTGGTCGGTTTGTGTCTTACCTGAAAGGTAAGGACCAGTATGAGAATACGATTTTTGTAATCACCTCTGACAATGGTCCAGAACCTAATCGCGGTGACCATGATCTTCGCCTTGGACTGTGGATGAAGTTAAATGGTTACAATATTGATTTGGACAAAATAGGCGAAAAAGGGAGCTGGGGGTTTATCGGAACAGAATGGGCTCTGGCTGCGGCATCTCCAAGCTCGCTTTATAAATTTTACGCCACGGAAGGCGGCATAAGAGCGCCGTTAATTATAGCAGGGCCGGGAATAGAACCAAGCCGTATTCATTCTCCAGCCATGGTGACAGACGTCACGCCAACCTTAATGGATATGCTTGGTATTAGCCCCGCGGTGCTAGGCTATATACCCATGACGGGACGTAGCCTGCTACCAATTCTTAAAGGCAAGGCGCAAAGCGTATATGCGGATGATGACATCCGCGCAATTGAGGTCTCCGGTAACTCAGCTCTTTATAAAGGCGACTATAAAATCCTGCGGAGCATTCTGCCTGTTGGGGATGGGAAATGGCGTTTATTTAACTTGACCGAAGACCCGAGTGAGACAAAAGACTTAAGCACCGAGCAACCACAGAGACTGCAAAATATGCTAGCGCATTACGGGGACTATGCCGCTGAGATGGGCGTTCTCGACATGCCTGATGGTTATGACTCGGTAAAACAAATCGGCAAGAATGCTGTAAAACGGATGCGCGCACGTCATGGGAAATTTATACTTTTGATTGGTCTTGTTCTACTGGCATTGCTTATTGGCTTTTTATGCTGGCGTAGGAAGAGATTCTGAGATGTTGAAATTCTTAAAATGGGCCGGGCTTGGAGTTCTTATTATAGCCCTAATAGGCGGAGCATTGGCCTATCGTTATATTAAGGAGTTGGGTGCGATTGCGTCCGGCATGGTGTCCCATACTGTCTGTATGAATGTTTTGGTAGCCGAGCGCGCCAACTAAAGCGAAAGCCAAAGTTAATCTGTCAGATGATTAGTCTATCCCGTCAATAATTGACTTAACCATCATGATCATAACGCCTTTGACTTTGGGGATTGAGAGTTTCCTGTCTTCGTGCAAACGGCGCATTGTTGAGAAACACATAGAGGCGTCTAGGGCCAAAAGGACCTTATCATAATTGTCGATATCTTTTGGCAGAATGGCCTTGATACCTGATATTTCCAGATTACGAGAACGCCGGTAATCATCCATCAGAACTTGGGATTTGAAGCGTCCGATTTCGCCCGCCATGTTGGGCACTTTAATGCGTTCCCAAATCATGACGTTACGATTTACAAGCTCCAAAAGCTGGTCTTTCCAATGCTTACTTTTCAAAGGCGTCATAAATTCTGGAGTGATTTCATCATAGCAAAGCTGCATTAAATCGCGCAGGAGTGTGTCAAGATCTTCGAAATGCCGGAAGACAGACCTTAGGCCAACGCCAGCATGTTCGGCGATTGCAGCCGCGCTCGGATCCATATCGCCGTCCAGCATCAGTTCCCAATAGGCCCTCAGGATTTTTTCTCGCGAGCGTTGACTGCGTTGTCGGCGTCCGTCGGCTTGCGGGTTTTCTTTGTCTACAACTACGGTTAGTTTTGGTTTTTTACTCATAAGCCATGTTCGTAAATAATAGCGTCACTGTCAACGGGAAGGCGGATAATCATGCCGTCTTCCGACACTGTTATTTTGCCGTCAAATTCGTCTGAAGCGCCCCGTACGAACATCGGGATCAAGGCGTCACTCGGGAGCATGGGTACGATGTGGTAAAACACTAAGTCGCTCGCCTCGGCTTGCTTCGCTGTTTTTGCCGCGTCCACAGGTGAGGTGTGATAGTCCTGAATGTCAAACAAGATTTTCTCAAGTCCTTTTGCGCCATTGGTTTTGGCAGCGGCTTGCATGGTTTTGATCATCTCCATATTTAGCGCCTCATGGAATAAGACGTCCACATCTTTGGAGGCAGTCGCAATATTCGGATCATATTTTGTATCGCCAGAAATTGCGACCGAGCGGCCTTTGTAATCAACGCGATATCCAAAGGCGGCGTGAACGGGTGCATGGGAAACGTTGAAGGCCGTAATCTTTACGCCGTCTTTGTTGTAAACGACCTTTGTTCCGCTAGTTAAATCAATTTCACGGGCCGTTGCCCCAAAGGAAGCAGGATTAGCAACTTTCGTACCATGATGCGCTGTGCGGTAAGTGCTGTCGATTTGGTAGGCCATGTTAAAGCCCTCAACGATTTGGGCTGTGCCGATTGGCCCTGAAACCTGTGTTGGCGCTGTCCGTCCGCTATTGATCCACGTTCCTAGGAGCAATTGCCCCAAACCGTCTAAGTGATCTGAATGAAGATGAGTCAGGAAAATTTCTTCGGTCTGCCCAGTCGGGAAACCCATAGGTCCAAGATTTTGTGAACCATTGGTTCCAGCGTCGAAAATAAAGGCCTTTTTTCCAGCTAAAACAGCGATACACGGACCACTGCGCTTTGGATCAGCGAGAGGAGATCCCGCGCCGCACATGTAAACGTGAAGTCCGTCCGCAAGATCGGTCGTTCTATCGATGCCGACATTAGCTGCGACCATTCTAGTAAATCCTCTCTCGACCATTTTGGGAGCGAGGACGTGACGAATGACAAAGAGAATGGTCAATAAGGCTAGCGCAAATATAGTAAGCTTCTTCATGATTAAGCCTCCTTTTTTGATAATTTCAGCGCGCCTAACAGCATGGCGACTAGAGCGGCTTCAATAATGATGGGTTGCATTGTAGTCGCGCCGATACCAGATGAAGTGATTTCAAAGAGACGGCCTAGGAGCGTCAGGCCCAGAAGTGAAATAGAGACCCAAAGAAGGTTCGATTTTCCTTTGAATAAGGCCAAGGCTGCTGCCCCTGCGCCCGTAAAGAACATGGCTCCAAAATCACCAGAAAGGGTTCCTCTTCCGGCTGCATTATCTGCTGAAACGCCTAAGATGCCGCCAATAATGTCAGGTGAGAGAAAGGCGAGGCTACCCATGAGTATACAAAAGAGCATGGGTATAAATATCAGTATTTTTCTAAGCATTAAGTTTCCCCTTATGATTTTATCTGTTTTTGCAGCGCATGTTCAATGACCCAAAGTCGGTCTTGGCCCCATGTTATAGTGTCGCCAACCCGAAAACTAGGTACGCCCCAGATGCCGCGCTCCATCATTTCCAGGCGGTTGGCTTCAGCTTCGGCGCGCCAATCTTCATTGCCGACGATGTTTTTCGCCTCATTCCAATTTAGACCTGCGCATTTAACAATTTTCTGGATGCCGGATTTTGAGCCTGCATCAACGCCCTCGGCCCAAACGGCTTTTAACCACCCTTGGGCATACTCATATTCGCGCCCCTGATTACGCGCCCAAGGTAATAAGGAGTAGCCAAGTTCAATAGGCCTTCCGACCGGGTCAAGAACTTTTCCAAAGTCAACACCTTGCCTGCGCGCTTCGCGAGCCGCGTCAAGCGGTATATATTTTTTTTTGGCTTTTGGGACGGGAAGGCCACGCATAACCATGGGGAGGACAAATCTGATTTTCAGGTTTGCGCCATAAGCGTCTGCGAGTGATTTTACGCGGTCTCGGACAATTGCTGTATAAGGTGAACGAAAGGATAGGTACCAGTGAAGGTCGGCATTTGTACGTCCTAATCCGGAGGGGCTCAGCGGAGGGGAGTAAATAAAATCTCTGCCGTTGCCGTCATCACGCAACTTCATACCCATGAGTCGCTTCTCAAGATAATGTAGACGATCAAGGCCCCAATACCATTCGCCCCCATAATACAAAGTTCCGCCAAGATAGTGACCCAGCTTCTTCCGCCTTGCATCTGCCACAGTGGTGTTGGCCGCTGCTGTTCGCTCTTTGATTTTAAATTCAACACCCGCCTTTTTTGCTAGCCGCATAGTATCCATCTTGGAATATTCTGCCAGTTTCTCCCTTTCCGGTGCTGCCCCTTCGTCTGGTGGGCCGACCAAATGTGTCAGAAGATTGATTTCGTATCGTTTAGTAAGTGTCGGTAGAACTTTTTCGAGGAGTTGCGAGTAAGGGTCAGAGGGATCATGAAAAAACTCTACAATGTGTTCCTCGCCTGTTTTTATTCTAGTGCGCTCAAACCGTATCCGCTTTTTGTCAAGTTTCTTTTTGCTCAGCATTTTGGCGGCTATGCGTGGAATTAAGAAAGACTTTACAGACATAATCCGGTTCTACTACAAATGTTTTCTTTAAAGATACTAATTTTCTATAATTCCCTTGATTTTATCATTATGGCACTGTTAGTGTCATAATGATAAAATCAGAAAAGGTAAAGTACTTAATGAATCAAAACTTCATATTATATGGTATGCAAGCCTCGCTCTATACAGGTAAGGCGCGCGCTTATATGCGGCGTAACCGTATTCCTGTAACCGAGCGCGGCGCAGGACATCCTGAGTTTATGACCCGTATTTACCCGCATATGCAGCGCTTTATTATGCCTGTGATAGAAACCCCTGACGGGGACATTGTTCAGGACGGCACCGACATTTTGGAATATCTTGAGGCCTGCGGGCTCGGCCGTGAGCCGTTGTTTCCTGAGGATCCTGTTACGAAGGCGGTGGCTTTATTGTTCCAGCTTTTTGGTAATGAGGGTCTGCTCCGTCCTGCAATGCATTATCGTTGGAATTTTGATGAAGAAAACCTCGATTTTCTTAAAGTCAGCTTCCGCGATGTTCTGCCTCTTGAAATGGGGGTGAAAGGCAATGATACGGGCTTTGAGAATGCATCCGGACGGATGCGCAAGGCCGCAATGGCTTTTGGGGTTTTTGACACTACTAATGCATTGATCGAGCAGAGTTATGCTGAGTTTTTAAATCTCTATAGTGCTCATTTAAGCAAGAGTTTCTTCTTGCTTGGCGATCAACCAACTATTGGGGATTACGGGCTATTTAATCCGCTTTATGCTCATTTGGCCCGCGACCCTAAGCCAGCATATTTGATGAAAACGACAGCGCCGCTAGTATGGAACTGGGTCGAGCGCATGAACCGGGCTGAAGTCACCGAGGAGCATACATTGGACAATCCGCAAACCGGGTTATATTGCGCAGACGACATTCCAGAAACTCTTAAAGCCTTGATGAAGTATGTTGGTGAAGAATATGCAGTAGAATTCTCGGCTCATGTTGACTATACGGAGCAGTGGTTAGCAAAGCAGGGAGTAAACCCGGAAAAGGTCAAAGCGCCTTTGGGACGTGGTATTGGTTTTGCCGAGTTTAAATGGCGCGGCGAGTTTATTTCGTCTGTTGTCATGCCCTACCGTTTCTATTTGGCTCAAAGGCTCTGGGATCATGTTGATGGTTGTCCCGAGAATGCGCAAAAGGACATTCGGGATTTATTTACCCAGACGGGTCTCGAAGCCTTTTTGGACAAAAGGCCTAGCCGCCGGGTTTTGCGAAAAGACTATCATGAAGTCTGGGGAGACTAATCATGGAGTATAACCGCAACTCCGACAGCAATTTTGAAAATCTGGCCGATTATCCTTTTACGCCTAATTATGTAGAAGTCGATGACCAAGAGGGCGGCAAGCTTCGCATGCACTATGTGGATGAGGGGCCGAGGGACGGTCAGACCGTGGTGATGATCCACGGCAACCCGACTTGGTCCTATATGTGGCGAAATCTCATTACGGTTCTGGCGGACAATGGGTATCGCGCTATTGCTATCGATCACATCGGCGCTGGCCGTTCGGACAAACCGACCAAAATGAGTGACTATACTATTGCGCGCCATGAGGCTTGGGTAAAACAAGCTCTGTTTGAGGAAGTCGGCGTCAAGGACGCGCACTTCATTTTACATGACTGGGGCGGCATCATTGGTCTGCGCGCCATTGCGGATAATCAGGATAAAGTCAGTTCAATCATTATGTCTAATACAGGTTTTGCGAACAGGGACCCCGATAAACCTATCACAAAAATGGCCCGAAAGGGCGCGGGCTTCTTGCGAGCCTTTCAGCTTTGGATCCGGTTCAATAAGGGGTGGAGACATTGGAAAACGATTGCAAAAATTGCTCTATCAGACATGCCGCAAGCCGATATTGATAGCTATGCTGCGCCCTATCCGGATAAATCCTATCTGACGGGGCATCGGCAATTTACACAAATGCTGCCAACGCGGAATGATAATCCTATTTTGAAGGAGAACTGGCAGGCCCTGCAGAAACTTAAAAACTTCGAAAAGCCATTTTTGAATCTTTTTTCAGATAAGGATCAAATAGCGCCGAAAGGGTATAAGTCGGTCCGGCCAGTTATTCCAGGAACGCGAGATTATGAGCCGATCATCCTCAAAGGCGGGTCGCACTTCCTGCTTGAAGATATTCCCCAAGAGTACGCGTGTGAAGTGCTCAAGTTTTATGAAAGTTTCAGTGCATGATATCTAAAGTAATTAATTACGCCCGGTTTTTACAACGTATCAATCGTTTGTTGAAACTGTCGGCTAAGGTCGACCAGACTCCAGACGTACTGGTACCTGATGAAATAGAAGCAACAGTCGATAAATTTCCTGAAAAGCCTTGTATAATCTTTGAAGGAGAGAGCTGGACCTATAAAGCCTTCGAAGCCCGCGCTAACCGATTGGCTCATTGGGCCTTGGGACAGGGATTAAAACAAGGTGATATTGTTGCTCTGGTATTGGAAAATTGTCCCGATTACCCGGCAGTGTGGTTTGGTTTGTCTAAGGTTGGTATAGAAATCGCATTGGTGAATTGTAATTTGGAAGACGTTGGACTTGCGCACTGTATCAATATAGTCGATGCTAAAGCTATTATCGCCTCTGGTTCTCAGGCGAAAAATACTAAAAAAATGCTTAGTAAATTAGATGCCGAAGTTGAGTTATGGGACTTCGATGGAAAATTTGGCCATGATCTTGAAGCCGCCTTGGAAAATAGTTTATCGACTCGCCCAGATAGAAGTTATCGTGATAACCTGACTATTCATGATGTATGTGCATATATTTATACTTCTGGAACGACTGGTCTCCCCAAAGCTGCTAAACTTGTCCATAGTCGCATGCGCCGTACATTTCGAATGCCGATTAGCCTAGCAAAAATATCGCCTGATGACCGAATCTACATTAGTCTGCCCCTTTATCATATTACAGGGGGTGGTTTGGCCATAGGTAGTGCGCTGTATAATGGGGCGACGACAATCTTAAAACGCCGGTTTTCAGCGTCCGATTTCTGGACCGATGTATCGGAATATAAGGCAACGATTTTTGTCTATATTGGGGAGTTATGTCGTTACCTTTTAAATACCCGGCCGCATCCAAAAGAAACATCTCATAACCTAAGAGCCGGATTTGGTAACGGACTTAGGGGAGATGTTTGGGAGGAATTTGTCGAGCGATTTAAGGTCCCATCTATGCACGAACTCTATGGGTCGACCGAGGGAAACGTAATACTTTTGAATCTGGACGGAAAAGTCGGAGCTATTGGGCAATTACCCCGATTTTTGGATAAAAAAATAGGAATCGCATTTGTCAAGTTTGACGTAGAAAGTGAGTTACCTATTCGCGATGATAACGGCTTTTGTATAAAATCGGGAATAGATGAAGTCGGTGAGGCTATTGGCCGTATAATGGATCAAGGCCGAGAAAGCTTTCAAGGATATCATGATACAAAACAAACTGATAAAAAAATCCTTAGTAATGTATTTGAAAAGGGCGATAAATGGTTTCGAACCGGTGATCTCATGCGCAGAGATGCTATGGGTTACGTCTATTTCATTGATCGCATTGGTGATACTTATCGCTGGAAAGGAGAAAATGTTGCCACCAATGAAGTCGGTGATGTTTTATCTAAATTTGAGGGCATTGATATGGCTAATGTTTACGGCGTGGAAGTGCCGGGTTGTGATGGGCGGGCTGGCATGGCCTCTATCACTCTAGTCAAAGATATCGATTTTGCTGAACTTGCAAGCTACCTAAAGTCGGTTTTACCGGTATATGCTATACCTTTGTTTTTGCGGGTGCGGACAGATGTAGATACGACAGAAACGTTCAAATTTCGAAAGGTTGAGGCCGTAAAAGAAGGGTTTAATATTAAACAGGTTAACGACCCCATCTGGTTTTTAAATCCTGAAACAAAATCATATGCTGCTATGAATATAGCAACATTCAAGCGCATTTCTGCAAAAGACTATAGATTTTAGGAAATTAATTCATGACATCTCAATATCGACTCACAAAATTTCGAACAGCAGATACCGGTAATGATATTTTTGAACTGACCCATGACGATCCGCCACCCGTTCAGGACGGTGAGGTGCTGGTGCGCTTTGACTGGATTTCCATTGACCCTGCCATGACGGGATGGACCACGAATAAACGCAGTTACATGCCTCCCGTTCAACCAGGGAAAATTATGAGAGCCTTTGGTATTGGCGAAGTAATGGAGACTAAATATGAGGGGCTTGCGCCTGGTGATTGGGTGACGGGGTTTACGGGTATGCAGACCGAAGGCGTATTGAAGGGGAAACACCTTCTTAAAGTTGATGTGAACTTTGCACCTCCAAATCATTATCTTTCTGGCCTCGGCATGACGGGGTATACGGGATATTTTGGTATGCTGGATATTGGCCAGCCTGAGCCGGGTAAAACGGTTGTGGTTTCAGCGGCAGCAGGCGCGGTCGGAACGATTGCAGCGCAGGTCGCAAAAATGGCGGGCGCGCGGGTTATCGGCATTGCGGGCGGGCCGATTAAATGTGCGTTTTTGAAGGAGGAACTCCTCCTGGATGGCGCGATTGATTATAAAAGTGAAGATATCGATAAAGGACTGGCGCGCGAATGCCCGGACGGGATAGATATCTACTTCGATAATGTCGGCGGTGACATTCTCGATGCCGTGCTGGCGCGTATTAATTACAAAGGCACGATTATCGTTTGCGGTGCAATATCCCAATATGCCGATTTTCACAATCAGGTTGGGCCTAAAAACTACATGCAGCTTATCGCGCAAAGCGCGAAAATGCAGGGCTTCACAATGAAAGATTATATGCACCGCATCCCGGAGGCCGTGGCCGCGCTGAGCACCGCTCAGAAAAAGGGCGAGCTTATGTTCCGGGAGCATATTGTTGAAGGCATTGAAAATTTTCCAGACGCGTTTGAGATGCTGTTTAGCGGCGGCAATCAAGGCAAGTTACTCATAAAGGTAAGGTAATGAATTGGTATATTTGGATCTTTGCGGCGTTGGCTTATGTCATGTTTTCCGCGTGGTATTTTAATTGGAAGGGCCCACTAAAGCCTACTGAAGTTGAGCGGTACCTAAAAATTTTTTCGGAGAATACCGGTGGGTCGCCGGCAGACCCTGAGGTTTTGCGTAAGTTTATGGAAAGCGATGACGGCAAGGAATTTGTTATGCTGAATTTAATTCGGTTTAACGCAGGTGATGTGGCTCATCCTTTAACGGGCGAAATATCGACAGGGCCCGAACTCATTCAAGGATATTTTGGGCCGTTCACTAAAGTACTGTTTCGCAAGGGCGGGCACCCTGTATTTTTGGGCCGTAAAAAAGGCGGTCACATCGATAGCTGGAATTCCGCTGCCGATGAAGGCTTCCAAGTGGTCAGCGCAATGCGCTATCGATCTCGCCGAGACTTTATGAGTCTGGTGTCAGATTCGCGTTTCAATGACAGTCATAAATTCAAAATAGCCGCGATAGACGGAACAACGTCCTTCCCCATGCAACTGCGGATGAGTACTTATCTGCGGCCAAAAGTCTGGGTACCGCTCTTGCTGCTGCTTATGGCGTCACTCGGACAGAACGCTTTATTTTTATTTGAACTGAGGAAATAGACATGCAGGAACTTTTGATCGACCGCGATAATTACCGGAATACAAAAATCGTTGAATCTGATTCTCGTCCCTTAGCCGACGGCGAGGTTCGCATCGCTATAGATAAATACGGCCTTACGGCCAATAATGTTAGCTATGCCGTTTCCGGCGATATGATTGGATATTGGAAATATTATCCTGTGAGCTCCGATGATGGCGTCAATTGGGGCATGGTCCCTGTTTGGGGCATGGCCGATATTGTTGAGAGTAAGTGTGACGGTGTCGAGGCAGGCGAACGCATTTACGGATTTTTACCCATGGCGAGCGAAGTCATTATGAGGCCGGGCAAACTGAAAGCGGGATCGTTTGTGGATGTGGCGGAACATCGTCAGCCTTTGCCCGAGCTTTACAACGGCTATAACCGAACAGCTGGCGAGCCAGCGCTTTACAAAACTTTGGAGAACGAACGCTGCCTGTTATTTCCGCTGTTTGTGACAGGCTATGTTTTGGCAGACTTTCTGCAGGATAATAATTATTGGGGCGCAGAGCAGGTCTTGATTGGCTCAGTCTCTTCCAAGACAGGCTTCGGCATGGCGGCTTTTGTCAATTCCGAAACAGATTTTGGCGGTAAGATTATTGGTCTAACATCACCCCGCAATGAGGCTTTTGTTAAAAGCCTAGGTGACTGCCATCAGGTTGTGACTTACGGCAATGAAACCGAAATCGACACGTCCAAAAAGTCCGTCTATGTGGACATGTCCGGTAATGGGGAACTACGAAATACATTACATAATCATCTTGGTGATAATATGGTGCGCTCTATTGGCGTCGGCGCCACCCATTGGGAAGAGCGGCGCAGCGGCGGAGACATGCCCGGGGCCAAGCCAGAGTTTTTCTTTGCACCGGCGCAAATCGGCAAGCGCAATAAAGACTGGGGGCCGGGCGTTTTGTTCCAAAAAGCCTATGCAGCCGGCGCGCAGCTCGCCGCCCGCACATCCGATAATCTGGATGTTGAGTTTTTAAATGGCATGGAAGCCGCGCGAGACATTTGGATTGAAACTCTTGACAATAAGGTCTCGCCCAAGCGAGGCATTATGGTCTCATTATGGATCTAGGCGCATATTATGAAAACATTATATAAAACTGTTGGGTTAGGTCTTAGCCTCGCTTTAAATGGCGGCACAGTATTCGCAGATGAATCGAACTCTGAGACCTGTGCAGCATTGCTTACGCCTACGGGTAAAACTATCTTTGAGGCTGTTGCACCATCTGTTAAGGCAAATACAAATCTTAAAAAACTCATGAAAAAGACTGTTCATCCTTTGGTTATGTCTGGGAAGGTTAAGCGTAAGGATGCGAAGGCGAATGCACCGCTTGCCGGGGAGTGCCTTTTACTCTTGAAGCGAGATAAACAAGGCCAATCAAGCGAATAAAAAAACAGGGTCACCTGAAAAGGGACCCTGCTAGTGGGGGGACGCATGCTCAAAAGCGTCCTGTTTTTCTGAAGTTAATCAGAAGTTTTTACGAATGTTTATACCGTAAGTTCGCGGTGCATTCATATATCCATTGATAACGCCGGTTTGCAGCACACCCGGGAATACGGTTGAGACGTACTCATCATTAAAGATATTGCGACCCCAAATTTGGACAGCAAACCCGTTATCAAACTTCACACCCGTAGCCGCGTTGAAAGTGCTAACAGTTCGGAAAGGCTGCTGAGTGCCAGTTGTTGTAAATATGGCCTCATTAGATTGCACTTCGCTTTCATATTGCCAATCTACGCGGAAATAGCCTTTGGCGCTATCGCCTACAGGATAGAAAAAGTTCGCACCAATATTTAAAGATGTTTCAGCTATGCCAGCAGGTTTTTCGCCGGATAGATCTACAAAGTTAAGACCAGAACCTGCAGGGGCTGGGCCATTGGAAAAGGAGTCATAAACCGGGTCAAGGAATGTTCCGGCGAATGTTAATTCCATCATTTCATTGGGCTTAAGGGACGCGTCAATCTCTAATCCTTTAGTCGATTGTTTACCCGCATTTACGAGCGAGAAACCGGAACCTACAAAAATGTTGGACTGAAACCCTTCGATGGTTTGATCAAATAGGGCGATATTTATGGCACCTTTATCGAACTTAGCTTTTAAGCCAATTTCGTAAACCGTAGCTTCCTCTGGTCCTGCGAAACGTGTGCCGAAATTACGCGATGTAGCAGCTGTTGCGCCGACTACATAATTGTTAGGGAGCAGCCCTGCTCCTGTTAAAGAGGTGCCGTCGGAGAAAAATGGTCTAGACCCGCGAGAGAGGTTCCAAGAGGATGATTTAAAGCCTGTCGCGGCGCTAGCATAGACATTGATATTGTCATTGACTTCATAAGCCGCACGCGCTGTCCATGTCAGCTCGTCATCGCTTGTTTTTCCGTCCTCAACCGAATTGGGGAAAGCAAGGAACGGAGGGTTAAACTGTAATGCCTGTAAGCTTGCAATAATCCCGTTTTCTACATTGGGCAAAAACCCGTTCGTAAATGCACCTTGCACCTGCGGGTTAGGAAACTGCCCCGTTGCTAGAGCTCCGAAAGTCGCGGGATCAAGAGTCAGCCCAAACGGAGCAAATGTTGCACCGAAGGCTTGAAAGAGAGGATCGGCTGGGTTGCCAACGGCGGCTTGAACTGAACCTAAAGCCAACAAGTCAGGCCCTGGCGCTGTATTGAGGTCTAGGGCAAACCATGGATCCGTTGATTGCTGAGATCCCGTGACGGTCTTATCATCATTTGTGTAATTCAGTCCGCCCGTCAAAGTCAGGCGATCACCAATTTCAAAGTCTACCGTTCCGAAGAGGGAGTAAGACGTATTCTCTTGTTTGAAGCTGTCTATAAAAGCGTGTTGGCTGCCGAAGAATGACGATCCGGGCGTGAAACCATTTGCCGCTTCAATAGTGCGGAATAGTGCTGGGCTGCCTGCTAGGACATCAATATAGCGTCGTGTATCTGCGCCCCAATCCAGCCTATCAACGGCTTCGACATTCTCGTCGAATAAAAACCCTCCAATCATCCAGCTTAAAGGTCCGTTACTGTTTGATGTTAAGCGCAGTTCTTGCGTAAAGGTTTTAATTTTATTTTCCGTTGAAACAGTTTCAAGAATTTCAAGGGTTGTGAAATCTGAGTCTGAGTCAAAGAATGTATCGTTGTTTCTGTAGGCCGTAATCGATGTCAGATTGGCAAATCCAAGATCGTGATCAATCTGAGCTGATATACCCCAATCATCCACTTCGTTCACTGAGTCTTTATTGGCAAAATGTTCCCGCGCAAAAGGATCATTTGCATCAGCCGTCTGTCCGCCTAAGGCCCGAACAGCATTTATTGCACCTTCATTTTGGAAATTTGTAATAGCGCAGCAAACCTCATCAAGGGTTGAATAATCTGCTATGATCCTAACCGAGGTTTTATCAGAGGGTTCAAATGAAAGTTGTCCCTGTATATTCCAACGATTTCTATCATTTAGATCTGACAACCCTGGTTGAGCATCGGCATAACCATCACGCATATTAAATCCGCCGCCGAGACTAAAAGCAGCGCCGTCATTACCAATTGCATTGGTATAATAAGCCTTACCTGTAAAATTATTATAGTTTCCGTAGCCAAATTCAGCGTAGCCTTCTTTTTCAGCGGAAGGTTTTGCTGTGACTATTGATATAACGCCCGCTGACGCGTTTTTACCAAAAAGTGTAGATTGTGGGCCACGTAAGACTTCTATACGATCAAGTTTTGGCAAATCACCTATACGTGCCGCTGATCGAGATCTGTAAACACCGTCAACAAACACACCGACAGAAGATTCAATACCGGCATTATTAGCGCCATTCCCAAAGCCTCGTATTATAAAATTTGTATTCGTAGAGGTCTGTAATTGATTGATACGAAGAGAGGGATCTACAGACTGTAGATCATTCAAATCTTGGATGCGAGCATTCTCAATGGTGACGTTATCGGTGACAGAAATAGCTAAGGGCGTTTCCTGTAACGTTGTCGTCCGCTTAGTTGCAGTAACGATAACTTCATTATCTGATGTCTGAGCAAATGTTGGTGTTGTAAGTGATGCTGTAAGTGCTGTTGTTACAGCTAAAATAGATAAGCGTGACGTCATAGATTGTTCCCCTTTTTTTATAATTTGCTTTTATATGGCATAATTAGTGTCAATACAATACCTATTGGCATTATAAGTGTCAAATCAATTTATTAAACTACAAAGACGATTAAAGCCAATAGAAAACCCTTAAAATCATGAGATGTTTCTTTTTTGCACCAGCGCAAATTGGCAAGCGTAATAAAGATTGGGGGCCGGGAGTTCTAATGCAAAGGGCTTATGCTGCAGGGGCACAGCTGGCGGCTCGAACATCTGATAACCTGAATATTGAGTTTTTAAATGGCATGGAAGCCGCGTGAGATATTTGGATTGAAACACTCGAAAATAAAGTCTCGCCCAAGCGAGGAATTATGGTCTCATATGAAAAATAGAGTTTTTCAACACTATCCGGGCACGCTCACGGTTTCATAAACGGGCGTGCCGCCTACAATATGAGCTTCAATGAAATTTAAGGTTTTGTCCAAAATGGATACTCCATGTATCTGAAGCGTGAAAATATTGATACTGCTCCAAGCGTGACCTGCCTCTTGGACGGTGTAAAAACTATACGGGACACTAACAATGTCTGCTTGTGCAGCGAGGTCTAGGGCTGCTTGATAGGCAACTACGGAGTCTGCATCCCCATGCAATGTTAGAAATGGCGCATCCATAAACTCCAGATCAGCTTCTCTAACTAAATCCCCCCAGTAATTAATAACGACATCTGGGCTCGGACGATTGATATTATATTGATCAAGCGTGTAAGCCACGTTCAAAACTGTGTAGGAGCCCGCTGATGAACCCCAATAAGCCAATCGGTTCATGTCTAAGCAATATTGTTGTGCGTTCGTTTGCATCCAATTTAGAGCAGAAACAGTGTCTTCTATGGCGGCAACGGCTGCGTTGATAATAACTGGGTCTGCGTTCGGAAATGCAGCGACCGTTTCATCCGCTATAACTTGAAATTCAGGCTTTAAAACAGCGTCATCTCCGGCCAAACGATAATTGATAGAAACAAAGTTGATATCCTTTTTATTTGTTGCCTCCGCCATACTCTCAAATAGAGTTGTATATTTATCGCCAGTCTTAAAGCTACCACCATGGACAAAAAGCACCGTTGGGCGATTAGATGCACAGCTTTCACTCGGCTGGTAAATATCCAATAATAGATTGATCTGGCCAGATGCTGTCGCACCTTTTCCAAACTCAATATCTGCCAATCTGACAGGGCCACTATTGCCGCCTGAACCGCCATCGTCCGTTGGAGGGGGTGTGACAACTGGGGGTGTGCTTGAAGAATTGCCGCCGCAAGCGGCGACCATGATCGCTAAAAAACATAGTACCATATTAAATTTTATTACTTGGTTCACGTTATAACTCTACGGATTATCATAAACCATATAACTATTTTTTGTTTAAAGTGCAAAGGCCTTAGCGTGGAGTAATCTTTTCATGTCCTTTCCTTAACAAGAGACTAGTGGCTTGCCAAGGGCGAGGTAGTTGTGCAGATTGAGGGTATGAATGAAGCTTTTAACACAGTTGTTGAATTACAATGGTTCATAGTCATGGTTCTGTTTTTGTTAAATGCGATTACTTAAATAAATAACATGGTTCATATTATGGGTCATAAATAGATAAATAGATAACTAGAAAATTTATCTATATTAGTCAGTAACTTATATTATAGAAGTGGCGCACCGGGGAGGATTCGAACCCCCGACCCCCTGATTCGTAGTCAGGTACTCTATCCAGCTGAGCTACCGGTGCATGAA
>Ga0233444_10002005_pt1 | contig 22037 bp, 17 predicted proteins | sample SI_124_October20_6_FD_182792 | JGI IMG/M metagenome (GOLD analysis project Ga0233444, IMG submission 182792) | Seawater microbial communities from Saanich Inlet, British Columbia, Canada - SI_124_October2016_10_MG | ecosystem: Environmental > Aquatic > Marine > Inlet | place: Canada: British... | reverse complement strand
TCTTCAAGCGGGCCTTTGCCATCGATTGGATTACCAAGAGCGTCAACAACGCGCCCCAGCAATCCTTTACCAACGGGCGCATCCACGATTGATGCTGTGCGGCGCACTGTATCGCCTTCACGAATACCACGGTCATCACCAAAAATAACGATACCGACATTGTCAGTCTCAAGGTTAAGAGCCATGCCCTTAACACCACCGTCAAATTCGACAAGTTCTCCTGCCTGCACCTGGTCAAGGCCATGGGCACGGGCAATGCCATCACCGACAGACAGCACACGGCCAACCTCGGCAACTTCCGCCTCGCTTCCGAAATTGGAAATCTGGTCTTTGAGGATCGCTGATATTTCAGCTGCACGAATATCCATCACGCAACACCCTTCATCGCGGCTTCAAGCCGGTTAAGTTTTGTTTTGAGTGACGTATCAATAAGGCGTGAGCCGATACGCACGACGAGACCACCTATCAAGCTCGGGTCAACCCGAAGTGACAGTGATATATTTTCGCTTCCCGCAATTTGGGAAACTGTTTCTTTAACAGATTTCTGACGCGCTTCATCAAGCGCGACGGCAGAAACGACTTCAGCAGATACCTGACCATTGCGACGTGCAACTTCATCAATAAATGCTTGAATGATTTGGGGTAGCACAAACAATCTACCATTTTCAGCAATGGCGCCAACAAACTTAATTGTCAGCGGGTTTGCCTTCGCAGCTGCAAGCACAGCCTGAATAGCCCTTGACTGCTCAGCGCGCGAGTAAGCAGGAGAAGATACAAGCATCGCCATATCATCATTTTCGGCAATAAGAGATTTAATGGCTGCAAGGTCAGCTGACACGGCATCCGTAGATTTAGCCTCAACAGTGAGGTCGTATAATGCGCCAGCGTAACGACCAGCAAGACCTTTTGCGTTTGAACTCACTTTGTCTGCCCTCAGAAAAAGACGTTACCACCAGCCCGTCGGGCTGGCCAGGGCGGCATCAGGGTTGTTGGAAGCAAAACGCTTCACAAACAAACGGTCGCCTTCAGGTCTAATACAACCTATTTGCGGCTACCCAAATTCCACCAGTTCGGGTGCTATCATACCCCCATCATAAAGACAAGCATTGCAGAGGCAAAAAAGTGCTTTCCGCGTGAAAATGTCGCAAAAATTCTGCCTTATAGGCCGACTACATAAAACTATAGGGATCAATGTCACAATTAATCCGTATCTGCGGCGGCAGCTTTACCCCATCAAGCCAGTCTTTCAAGATTTTCTGTAAATGGACATCTTTATCGGCGCGGATGAGGTAGCGTACCCGAAACTGGCCCCGAATTCGCCCGAGGGGTGGTTGTGCCGGGCCAAATACATCAACCTTGGCAAAAGACGGCTTTGTCGCCCCTAGCGCCGCCGCCGCCGCGTCCAGACGGGTGATATCAGGGCCTGTCAGGGTCACAGAGGCAAGCCGGCCAAAAGGCGGCATGCCAGCCTCCCGCCGCGCAGTGGCTTCAGCTGTCATAAAGATATCACGCGCCCCAATCGCTTTTTCGGCAGCACCTGCTGTCTGAGCAGACTGCGCACTAAGTGCCTGCATGACAGGATTATCTGGCTGAAAAGTCTGAATCAGAACCTCGCCTGGCAATGTGCCGCGCCCTGCCCGCCCTGCAACCTGCCATAATAGCTGGTAGGTGCGCTCTGCTGCGCGTAAATCACCGCCATCAAGACCTAAATCAGCATCTATAACAGCGGCAAGTGTAAGTAACGGGAAATGGTGCCCTTTTGCTGCCATCTGCGTGCCGATGATAATATCAATCTCGCCAGCTTCTACAGCAGCAAAAAACACAGCAGCAGCTTCTGGGCTAGCCACCATATCACTAGACAGGACAGCAACACGGGCATCCGGAAATGATAAGCTTACTTCTTCAGCAAGTCGCTCGACACCCGGGCCAATACTTTTTATCTCACCTTCAACGCCGCATGCCTCGCAAGCCGCCAAGAGCGGCTGGCTGATGCCGCAAATATGACATTGCACCTTGCCTCTCTGTTTATGGGTAACAAGCAGACTGTCACATTGATGACACGCGCGCCGATGCCCGCATGCATTACACAGGCTCATCGGGGCATAACCCCGCCTATTCAGAAATAAAAGCGACTGTTCTTGGGCCTTTAGCCGTTCTGATATTGCTGTTATCAGCGGGTCAGACAGCCATTTTCCAGCAGGCGTGCGGTTCAAACGCATATCAATAAGCGATACCTTCGGCAGGGTTGCCGAACCATAACGGGCTGTTAATTGCCAGTAATGCCAGTGCGGCAATGGTTCTAGCACTGGCAGTGTTGATGCCGCATTAGCCCTTTTATGCGCGCCTGCATTCACCCAGCTCTCCAATGACGGTGTCGCGCTGGCAAGTACAATTGGGATATTTTGAGTTTTTGCACGTAGAATCGCCATATCCCGCCCGTGATAGGCAACATAATCTTCCTGTTTGAAGCTACCATCATGTTCTTCATCCACAATGATAAGGCCTAAATCTGAGAAGGGCAGAAATAAGGCTGAGCGCGCGCCTGCTACGATAAGGGGTTGGCCGGACACTGCTGCCCGCCATAGACCGCGCCGGCGCGCTGGCGTGACCGAAGAATGCCAAATAGCGGGCTGAAACCCAAACCAGCGCTCAAAGCGTTCCTGCCAGCCTCTGGTAAGCGCAATTTCGGGCAGCAGAATAAGACATTGTTTCGATGCCGCCACACAACGTGCCACCAGGTCAAAATAAACTTCTGTTTTCCCCGACCCTGTCACCCCATCCAAAAGATGCGCCTGGAACCCCTCAAATCCGGTTTCTGCAATACCTTGTGCAATCTTGCCTTGCGCCTCGGAGAGAACAAGGTTTTCCCGGGCTGCTGCCATACGCTCAGGACTAACCGCATGCACGAGCTCGGCGCGTGGTAGCTCTGTGGTCTGCAATTGACCAGCTGCTGCCATCGCCCGAATAATAGCAGGAGATACCGCCGCCTCACGCGCCAAATCTGATGCGAGCAAGGGTGGCAGGTCTGCTGCAACTTGGTGAACACGTTTGCGTTGCTGGCTTAAGTTGCGAGCCTCATCTGGCCCACGCCCTTGCAAGAAAAAATGCGTCTGAAGCGCCTGTGGCTCAAGCGCAGAAGGCGTATTTAAGACCAGCTTCATCGCCGCCCCAAAAGGCGCCAACGTCCAACGTGATACATGGGTAAGAAAGCTGAGAACATCATCTGCAAGAGGCGGGCTATCGGCACAGCACAGAGCATGTTTTAGCTTGTCTGGCGGTGTCTGCGGCGTCTGTGTAAACCCCATGACAATACCCCAGACAGACCGGCTGCCAAGCGGAACTTTGATAATTGTCCCCCTTTGGACAGGTGGAGGGGCTGTCTGATGCGCTTGTTCATTCACGGCAGGCTGCGGCGGGTAATAGTCATAGACAAGCACATCGCCGCGCCCCAGAGGCACAGGAACAGCCACCTGAAGAACAGTATCTACCGGACCATCTGCAAAAAAAGCGGGGGCGTCAGTGCTAGCCATTATCTCTCTTGCCATAACATCAACACCTCCAAAAGGCGCACTATCATGGCTTTTCTCGTTGCCTGAACCTCTTTCTAACCAGTAGAGTGATGCGCAGGAAGTTAAAAATAGCTGTTTGCGTCAAAAAGCGAGCTCGTTACCACTATTCATTTTGTCTGAGGTCTTTTAATGAAAATTTTTCTTGATACAGCTGACTTAGCTGAAATCGAACAGCTTCTGCCAACTGGTATGATTGATGGCGTGACAACAAACCCCTCTCTGATTGCCAAAAGCGGGGCTGATATCAAAAAGACAATTGCTACGATTTGCGAAATGGTTAGCGGTCCTGTAAGCGCTGAAGTAACAGCAACAGATGTTGAAACCATGCGGAAAGAAGCTGATGTTCTTGCGACAATTGCACCGAACGTAACGGTAAAATTACCGCTTACCCAAGCAGGCCTAACGGTCTGTAAACAGCTGTCGGCTCAGGATGTTATGACCAATGTCACCTTGTGCTTTTCACCGGTGCAGGCTTTGATGGCAGCAAAGGCCGGCGCAAGCTTTATCTCGCCTTTTGTTGGACGCCTTGATGATTTAGGTCAGGACGGCATGAACTTGATTCGCGATATTTACGATGTCTATGCAAATTACGCCTTTGAAACGAAAATTCTGGTTGCTTCTATACGCGGGCCACAGCATGTAACAGATGCCGCCTTGATTGGCGCAGATGTTGTCACGATCCCGCCAAAAATCTTGGCTCAACTTTATAAACACCCCCTGACGGACAAAGGCCTAGCGGACTTTCTGGCTGACTGGGACAAAACAGGTCAGTCCATATTATAATGATCTTAGCAATGAAACAGGACGGATATTATTATGGCTGACACAGATTTTTCGTTTTCCGAAGAAGATGTGATTGCCTATTTAAAGGCACGACCTGATATCTTAAAGAAGCTCAGCAAAGAAGATGAAAAGACCAACAGCGTCAGCAATGCTGGCGCCACTATCGTTGATCTTACCGGCACGATTGCGGCAAAGGCCCGCACAGAAGCCCGCAGGCTTGCTGCTAGAAATCAGTCGCTTATGGATGCTGCTGCATCAAACATGCTTCATTGGCAGGAACTTCATCATGCCACATTAGGATTTCTTGCCTGTACTAATCTTACGGGCTTTGCCCAGATGGTTGATGAAGAGCTCCCTATTATCTTCTCGCTTGCCGGTGCGCGGCTCATCATGCCGGCAGAAACAGCCCTTGATAACGCCGAAGAATTAGGGTTTTTGGTGCTTCCGGCGGCAGAAATTAACCAAATACTAGCCGCGCAGTCTATTTATCTGGGGCCAGCTGAAAAAACGGGTCCTGTTCTGTTCTCAACACCTGCTGCTAGCATGGCGGCGATTGCACTGCCCGACCAGCTTCCAGCGCCAATATGTGGCTCGGCGCTGATTCTTGCTGGCCGAACCGAAGAAAGCTTTCAGCCCGGTCATGGCAAAACACTTCTCACCAATCTGGCTGAAATTATAGGGGTCTGTCTGCTGGCCCGTCTTGAGGCACGATGACAGAACCCGCTATGCGTTCAGATGCGGGGCCACCCTCAGATACAGCGCCGTGGCTTGCTGACTGGCAGATCTGGCTGAGCGCCGAGAAACGGTTTTCAGACCATACGTGCGATGCTTATGGACGGGATTTATCCTTTTATCTCAGCTTTCTTTCAGAACAGAAAGCGCGCGTTTATCCGCCAAACCGTCTGATGTTCCGGCAATGGCTTGCAACCCAGCAAAGCGCCCATTCACACGCTACCATCGCCCGCAGAATATCTGCGATTCGCAGCTTCTATCGTTTCTATCATCGTCGGAGCCCTGAGCATCTTCCTGATATTTCATGGATGAAAGCACCCAAACGGCCTCACACCATTCCCAAAGCTCCGACGAAACAAGAAATGAGTAGCCTGTTGGACGCTGTTTTCAAACGCCCGTTAGCTGACTGGCAGAATAAACGCGACTTTGCGGTATTAATGCTGATGTATGGCTGTGGTCTGCGTATTTCAGAAGTGCTCTCCATTACTGTATCCCAGACGCCGCTTATAGACTGGCTTCGTATTACTGGAAAAGGTGATAAGGCCCGCGATGTTCCTGTCCTGCCAGCGGTTGCCCGTGCTGTTGAGGCGGCACGCGAGAGCTGTCCGTTCCGGCCTGAACGAGATGATGTGCTGTTTCGCTCATCGCGCGGCAGCGCACTGAATGCACGCGCTGTTCAGCGCATGACAGAACAATTGCGGCTATCACTTGGCCTTGATGAGACAACAACACCCCACGCCCTGCGGCATGCTTTTGCAACACACCTGCTCGGCAATGGCGGCGATTTGCGCGCTATTCAGGAGTTACTCGGCCATGCAAGCCTCTCCACAACACAGCGCTATACAAGTGTTGATGTTGAACATCTGCGCGAATTACACCGCCAGATACATCCCCGTTCTGCAAAAAAAGGCTGAACCAGATATCAGGTTCAGCCCATTATCATATGCCTTAGGGTATCTTTGATTAGATATGAATTGCGCGGCCATCAACAGCAAGAGCGGCTTCTTTAACAGCCTCATTCATTGTTGGATGCCCATGACAGGTGCGGGCGATATCTTCAGACGACGCACCGAATGCCATTGCTGTTGCCACTTCATGGATAAGCGTACCAGCTTCATGCGCGATGATGTGACAGCCCAAAACCTTGTCTGTTTTTGCATCAGCCAGAATCTTCACAAACCCCTCAGTATGACCTGTCGCTTTGGCGCGCGAGTTAGCAAGGAAGGGGAAAACACCTTTTTTATAGTCAGTGCCGGCCTCTTTCAGCATCTCTTCGGTTGCGCCTAATGTTGCAATTTCAGGAGCGGTATACACAATGCCCGGCACAAGGTCATAATCAACATGGCCGGCCTGCCCTGCCATGATTTCCACCGCTGCGACAGCATCTTCTTCGGCCTTATGGGCCAGCATTGGTCCTGGAATGACGTCACCAACAGCAAAGATACCTTCGATATTCGTTTCAAAATCTGCATCAACAGCTATCTGACCCCTGTCGGTCATTTCAACACCAAGCGCTTCAAGCCCAAGATTATCTGTGTTCGGCTTGCGCCCAACAGAGACAAGCGCGATGTCACAGCTTATATCCTGCTCTTCGCCCGTTTTTGCATCAGCAACTGTTAAGGTCACACCCGAACGCGAGGATTTTGCTGATTTCACAGCTGTACCAAGATGGAATTTCAGACCCTGCTTCGTCAGCATCGCCTTGAATTTATTTGCGACCTCTAAATCCATGCCAGGCAGGATACGCGGCAGATACTCAACCACCTCAACCTCAGTGCCAAGCCGTGACCACACCGTCCCCATTTCAAGTCCGATATAGCCAGCCCCAATAACAACCAGTTTCTTTGGCAATTTTTCAAGCGCCAGAGCGCCTGTTGATGAAACGATTTTCTTCTCGTCAATCTCAATTCCGGGCAGAGATGTTGGAACAGAACCTGTTGCAATCAGAATGCGCTCAGCACTGAACACCCCTTTATCTGGCCCGTCGGTAAGCTCAACCGTCCCTGGCGCGGTAATCGTGGCACTGCCTGTCAAACGAGTGATTTTGTTCTTTTTGAAGAGATGAGCAATACCTGATGTTAGCCCTGATACGATATTGTCTTTACTCTCCATCATGGCATCAAGATCAAGTTTGACGGAGGAGATTTTAACGCCTAACCCCTCCAATGCACCTGATGAAGCTTCAGCAAACTTCTCAGAGGCATTCAAAAGTGCCTTCGAGGGAATACAGCCAACATTAAGGCAGGTACCGCCAAGAGTGTCGCGTTTATCAATACAAGCAACAGTCATTCCTAACTGGGAGGCCCGAATCGCTGCAACATATCCAGCCGGACCACCGCCAATAACAATCAGATCAAAAGAAGCTTCAGACATTGTGTAAGTGTCTCCTGTCAGAGAGTTAGCAGAACTGTTTAGGGCTTATACACCCAGAAGTAACCGGCGCGGATCTTCAATTGAATCCTTTACCCGAACAAGGAATGACACAGCTTCGCGTCCATCAATAATGCGGTGATCATAAGACAGAGCAAGATACATCATCGGGCGGATTTCGACATTATTACCAATTGCCACCGGACGTTTCTGAATTTTATGCATTCCCAGAATAGCGCTTTGTGGTGGGTTTAGAATGGGCGTTGACATCAATGAGCCATACACACCACCGTTCGAGATAGTAAAGGTACCGCCAGACATATCAGCAGGGCCAAGCTTGCCATCACGAGCCCGCAAGCCAAAATCTGTTACAGTCTTTTCAATCCCAGCCAGTGTCATTTCCTGCGCATCTTTAATCACAGGAACAACCAGACCTTGCGGTGTTCCAACAGCAACACCGATATTTGAAAAGTTCTTATAAATTATTTCATCGCCATAAATTTCAGCATTAACGGCCGGAAATTCGTTTAAGGCATTGATAACAGCCCGAACAAAAAAGCCCATAAAGCCAAGCCGTATGCCGTGATTCTTCTCAAAATCATCTTTATAAGCAGCCCGTAGCTTCATGACTTCTGTCATATCTACTTCATTAAAGGTGGTCAGCATGGCTGCGGTATTTTGTGCCTCTTTCAGGCGCTGGGCAATAATCCGGCGCAAGCGTGACATTGGCACACGTTCTTCGCGAACATCACTTGAACGCGGTCCAAGAGCTGCCGGAGCTGATGCGGCAGGCGCTGAGGCTTTGCCAATACCTTTGGTAATCGCATCCTGAACATCGGCTTTTGTCAGGCGGCCATCCTTGCCGGTCGCCGGAATAGCGCTTGGGTTCAGATTATTTTCTTCGACAAGCTTCCGCACAGCAGGTGAGAGCGTGTGCGACGTTGCAGCCACTGGCGCAGGAGCGGCAGGTGCCGCTGCTTTTGGCGCAGCAGGTGTAGCAGCAGGTTTTGGCTGCGGCGGCTTTGCACTTGCAACAGCGCCTTCAGTGACAAGTCCCAGAAGGGCGTCAACACCAACAACAGCGCCTTCTGCTGCAACAATGTCTTCGATAACACCTGCGACCGGTGACGGCACTTCCAGTGTTACCTTGTCTGTTTCCAGCTCAACAATAGCTTCGTCAGCGGCGACGGCATCGCCTTTTTGCTTTATCCAGCGTGCGATTGTTGCTTCGACAACTGATTCGCCCAAAACAGGGACTTTAATTTCGATAGCCATGATGTTCGATATCTCCTTTTGATATCACTTTGGTAATGATGCACCAGATGGTGCATGGGGGCTAGTAGCGTTATTCTGCTGCTATATTCTGCTTCTGTAGGTCAAGTGCGGCATCCACAAGGGCTGCCTGTTCTGCTGCATGCCGGCTAGCACTACCCGTTGCAGGAGAGGCGGCTGCCTTTCGGCCTGCATAAGCTGGGCGTGACTGGCTCATGCCAGCAGCGCTCATTGCATCTTCTAGGTAGTCACGAACAAATGTCCAGCTTCCCATATTTTGCGGCTCTTCCTGACACCAGACAACATCTGCTTGCGGCGTTTCTGCCAAAATAGATGCCATCCTTTTTGCCGGGAAGGGATAAATTTGCTCTAGGCGAACAATCTTTACATCTTCACTTTTGCGGGTTTGACGCTCTTCAAGGATATCATAATAGACTTTACCACTACAGATCACGACCCGGCGGACATTCTTGGCCTTGATAGAGCCATCTGCTTCATCAAGCACCCGGTGGAAGCTTGTTCCCTCAGCCATGTCTGACAATGACGAAATACACTTCTTATGACGGAGCAGGCTTTTGGGTGTCATGACGATCAGCGGCTTCCGGAAATCCCGGTTGAGCTGGCGGCGTAGAACATGGAAATAATTCGCAGGTGTTGTACAATTTACAACCTGCATATTATCTTCAGCACAGAGTTGAAGATAGCGTTCCAGACGAGCAGATGAATGTTCTGGTCCTTGGCCTTCATAGCCATGCGGCAGAAGCAGAACCAAACCGTTCATCCGAAGCCATTTTGCTTCGCCCGAGCTAATGAATTGGTCAATAACAACCTGAGCGCCGTTGGCAAAATCACCAAACTGAGCTTCCCACATGACAAGCGCATTTGGCTCTGCCATTGCATAGCCATATTCAAACCCCATGACGGCAACTTCTGACAGTGGCGAGTCAATAACTTCAAATCGCGCCTGTTCATCATTGATATTTGCCAGTGGGATGAACCGCTCTTCAGAATTCTGGTCAACAAACACAGAATGCCTCTGACTGAATGTTCCTCTGCCACTATCCTGCCCAGACAAGCGTACCGCATATCCTTCCAGCAGGAGTGTGCCAAAAGCCAGATGCTCAGCTGTTGCCCAGTCAAGGCCCTCACCTGATTCGATCGCTTTTTTCCGGTTATCAACAACCCGTTGGAGTTTGCCATTCACCTGCATATTTGCAGGAATCGTTGTCATGACATCACCAATTTTTTTCAAATCTTCGAGCGCACTAGATGTCTCACCGCGCCAGTCATCACCATGCGCTTTGTTAAGGCCGGTCCATTTCCCTTCGAGCCAATCAGCTTTATTTTGCTTAAAGGTTGTGCCAGCTTCAAATTCTTCATCTAGGAATTTAAGATGTTCCTCGACAATATTATTGGCTTGGTCGGCTGTAAAAACACCTTCTGAGACCAGCTGTTGTGCATAGATTTCTCTGGTCGTTGGGTGCTCTTTGATTTTTTTATACATTAAGGGCTGCGTAAAGGACGGCTCATCGCCTTCATTATGACCAAACCGCCGATAACAGAACATGTCGATAATGACGTCAGCATGGAATTGCTGTTTGAATTCCACTGCAATTCGCGCCGCATGAACAACGGCCTCAGGATCGTCACCATTCACGTGGAAAATAGGCGCCATGACCATTTTTGCCACATCAGTCGGATAGGGTGATGAACGTGAATAGGCTGGGCTTGTTGTAAAGCCAATCTGATTATTCACGATGATATGGATCGTACCGCCCGTGCGATAGCCGCGCAACGCCGAGAAATCAAATGTTTCAGCAACAACGCCCTGACCAGCAAAAGCAGCATCACCATGGAGCAGAATACCAAGAACTTCTGTGCGTTCTATATCGCCAAGCTGATCCTGTTTTGCCCGCACACGGCCAATTACAATAGGGTCAACAATTTCAAGGTGAGAGGGATTTGGCGCAAGCGAAAGATGAATTTCATTATCATCAAAAACGCGGTCTGAAGACACGCCCATATGATATTTTACATCGCCAGAACCACCTGCTTCTTCTGGATTAGCAGGATTGCCTAGAAATTCTGATATAATGGCTCTAAACGGCTTGTCCATAACGTTATTAAGCACGTTTAACCGGCCTCTATGGGGCATGCCGATAACAACTTCTTTTAGGCCAAGCTGACCACCTCTTTTTAGAATCTGCTCGATTCCCGGAATCAGTGCTTCACCGCCATCAAGACCGAAGCGCTTTGTGCCAACATATTTTTTATGCAGGAACCGCTCGAAATTCTCGGTTGCAACAAGCTTCTCATAAATTGCGGCCTTACCGCGTTCGGTAAATTCGGTGCGGTTGCCAATGGCTTCAATACGCTCCTGAACCCAGGCTTTCTGGGCCGGATCCTGAATATGCATAAATTCAACACCAATGGTCGAACAATAGGTGTTACGCACGACTTCCAGAATTTCATTCAGTGTCGCTGTTTCAAGGCCCAGCACATGATTAATAAAAATCGGGCGGTCCATATCTTCATCAGTAAAACCATAACTGGCGGGATCCAGTTCTGGATGGATTTCTTTTTCCTGTAAATCAAGTGGGTCCAGATGAGCCAGCAGATGGCCTCTTATCCGGTAGGCCCTTATCAACATGATAGCCCTCAGACTATCAAGAGTTGCTGAACGGACATCATCTGCCATCAGGTCACGATTGCCAGCTATACCCTTGGCCACAGCCTTAATAGAGGCTTGCACATCATGAGCACCAACCACTTGCGTGGGCGCGTTACCCCAATCTGGGCGAACTTCTATCTGGTCAGACAGCACGCCGATTGATGAGAACCATTCTGCCCATTCAGGCGCGACCGAGTGAGGGTTTTGTATCCATTCACGCTGCATGTCAGCGATAAAGGTTGCATTAGCCCCCGACAGAAAGCTTGTATCCACCACACTCTCCTTATTTGACCTACGCGCACAAAGTTTTGCTACGCGGAAATACACACTTACCTAATCCTTAATATCACCCGAAAAACATATACAGAGCAAGCGTCACCTGCATCATTCCTCAGATATTAGGGCAGCTTGATAATCAACGGACACTAAAACGAGCCAATATCCGAAAATACGCTGCCCCACTCAACATGGTATTCTTTTAAGACCGCGAAATAGCTTCCTGAATCGCTTCTCCCAGCATAGATGGTGATGCCGCCATTACAAAACCAGCAGCTTCCATTGCTATAATTTTGTCTGACGCAGCGCCACTTCCGCCAGCAACAATAGCGCCAGCATGGCCCATCCGCCGGCCAGGAGGTGCTGTTTGACCAGCGATAAATCCAGCGATTGGCTTTCTGTTTGCCTGCGCCGCATAAAAGGCAGCTGCCTCTTCTTCGGCTGAGCCACCAATTTCACCAATCATCACGATTGCTTCTGTCTGATCATCACCCAGAAACAGTTCTAAACAATCAATAAAATTGGTCCCATTGACGGGGTCACCGCCAATGCCAATACAAGTAGACTGGCCAAGACCTGCAGCAGATGTTTGCGCAACTGCTTCATAGGTGAGCGTTCCTGAACGCGAGACAATACCTATCTTGCCGACCTGATGAATATGGCCCGGCATAATCCCGATCTTACATCCGCCAGGCGTAATAACACCCGGACAGTTTGGTCCAATAAGCCGGCTTTTTGAGCCAGACAAAGCCCGTTTTACCGCTACCATATCCATTACCGGAATACCTTCGGTGATACAGACAATGAGCGGAATTTCAGCTTCAATCGCTTCCAGAATAGAATCAGCTGCAAATGGAGGCGGCACATAGATAACAGACGCATCTGCATCTGTTTCCTGCTTGGCTTCGGCAACAGTATCAAAAACAGGCAGTTCAAGATGTGTCTGTCCGCCCTTGCCCGGTGTAACACCACCGACCATTTTCGTGCCATAGGCAATTGCCTGTTCTGAGTGGAATGTGCCTTGTGAGCCTGTAAAGCCCTGACAGATTACCTTTGTTTGTGCATCGATAAGTACAGACATGCGTTAAGCTCCTTTCACGGCCGCAACGATTTTACGTGCCGCGTCACCTAAATTATCAGCAGGAATAATGGCAAGACCGGACTCGGCCATAATCTTTTTGCCTTCTTCAACATTTGTTCCTTCAAGGCGCACAACAAGAGGCTTGGTTAGACCAAGAACTTTCGCTGCTTCAACAACACCTTGGGCAATCACATCACAGCGCATGATGCCGCCAAAGATATTCACAAGAATACCTTCCACATTGTCATCCGACAGAATGATTTTAAAAGCCTCTGTCACACGCTCGGTCGTTGCACTGCCACCAACATCAAGGAAGTTTGCTGGCTCAGCACCTTCCAGCTTGATGATGTCCATAGTTGCCATCGCAAGACCAGCACCATTCACCATACAGCCAATTGTGCCATCTAGTTTGATGTAGTTTAGCTCAAATTCAGAGGCGCGCACTTCAGCTGGATCTTCTTCGGATAAATCACGTAACGCCAGAATATCCTTCTGACGGAACAGCGCATTATCATCAAAGCCCATCTTAGCATCTAGTGCGATAAGCGCGCCATCACCTGTTACAACAAGCGGGTTCACTTCAAGCAGAGCAGCATCGGTTGAAACAAACGCATCATAAAGACTTTTCAAGAATGGTCCGGCCTGCTTGGCAGTTGCGCCTTCGAGCATTAATGCCTTGGCAACGCGGCGTGCATGATGCGGCTTCAAGCCTGTTGCCGGGTCAATGGATACCGTTATAATTTTTTCCGGTGTTTCCGCAGCAACAGCTTCGATATCCATCCCGCCTTCGGTTGAGGCAATGATCGTTACAGTAGATGTGCCTCTATCAACCAGCATTGAAAGATAGAGCTCGCTGCCAATATCACAGCCTTCTTCGATATAAAGACGCTGGACTTCTTTGCCAGATGGTCCTGTCTGATGCGTTACCAGAACAGAACCAAAAAGACGCGTTGCTTCTTCTTTGACTGCTTCAATAGAGGTTACAACCTTGACACCGCCTGCTTTGCCGCGGCCACCTGCGTGGATTTGGGCTTTGACAACTTTGACATTACCCTCGATTTTGCCGGCTGCCTTAACAGCTTCCTCCACACTGAAAACAGCATAGCCGGTTGGCACCGGTACACCATAGTCTTTCAGTAGGCTCTTTGCTTGATGTTCATGGATATTCACAACCGTCTACCCCCTTATTAAAATCTATTATGTGTAGTTTATACCCCACCATATAATTCGGCGAACAATAAACCCTCGTACCATACCCGGCCAAAAAAACGGGTCTATTCGACCCGTTCTACAATTTCATTGAGTGCTTTTACCGCATTGACTGAATGCGTGAACATGGCTTGTTCTTCTTCGTTCAGTGTGATTTCAACGATCCGTTCCACACCGCCTGCACCAAGAATAACAGGCACACCAACATACATGCCTTCAAGGCCATAGGCATTTTCAACATAAGCAGCGCATGGCAGCAGGCGTTTTTTATCTTTAAGATAGGCGTCCGCCATTTCAATCGCTGATGATGCTGGTGCATAAAAGGCTGAGCCCGTTTTCAACAAGCCAACAATCTCAGCGCCACCATCACGGGTGCGCTGAACAATTTCAGCAATTTTTTCTTCGGTTGACCAGCCCATAGCAATCAGATCTGGCACAGGAATGCCGGCCACAGCCGAGTAGCGAACAAGTGGCACCATGGTATCGCCATGTCCGCCAAGAACGAACGCTGTTACATCCTCAACAGATACATTGAATTCTTCGGCAAGGAAGTAGCGGAAACGGGCACTATCCAGTACGCCAGCCATTCCCACAACACGGGCAGCAGGCAGGCCAGAGGCGCGCTGAAGCACACCAACCATCGCATCAAGCGGGTTTGTAATACAGATAACAAAGGCGCCCGGACAATTATGTTTAATGCCTTCACCAACTTGCGTCATAACTTTGGTATTAATGCCAACAAGATCGTCGCGGCTCATGCCAGGCTTACGGGCTACACCAGCGGTTACAATCACCACATCAGCATCAGCAAGCGCATCATAAGAATTCGCTCCCGTCACAGATGCATCAAAGCCTTCAATCGGCGTGGCTTGCGCAATATCAAGCGCCTTACCTTGCGGAATACCTTCTTGAATATCAAACAATACAATGTCGCCAAGTTCTTTTAGTCCAGCCAGAAGAGCGAGCGTGCCGCCAATATTACCAGAACCAATAAGTGCGATTTTATTGCGTGCCATGTTAGAGCGTCCCCATTTTATCATATCATTTTGTAGAAGAGGCTATCTGTGCCGCGATAGGTGACGTAACAAGCGCCAGAGTGAATGGCTCTTACCTACTGAAAAAAGATGACCCCGTTGGATGATAGGTAGCCAATTTTGCAGGCAGGTGCAAGACATAACGTCATGATGAGCACACCACCCTCTTTGTCATCAAATTTGCTGAGACGCTTCCTTTTTGCCTGCTGGGCTCACAAAATCGGCTCTATTGCGTATCACTGCCGAAACGGGCACGCGCCATCTCTTCCAGGCGTGAACATGTGCGGTCAAACTCGAACGCCCACTGGCTTCCGGTATAGAGTGATTCTACAGGTTTCTCGGCACTCGCAATAAGAAAGCGTCCCCGGTCATAAAACGCATCAATAAGCCACATAAACCGGCGGGCTTCATTCTGTTCAGCATCCCCTAATACAGGAATATCGCGGATCACAAGGCCTGCTAGACGGTCTGCCAAGGCAAGATAATCACGGGCACCCAACGGCACACCACACAAGGCAGCAAACGGCGTATCTGCCACATCTCCTGCAACTTTTGCAAGCAGCACATCGCGCGCCACAATTGTAACTGTTTCAGGGCGAGCTGGCTTATTGTCTGTAAGCCGGGCAAAAATAGCATCAAGGCTTACTGTGCAATCATCATCAATCGTTTTCACATGCCAGTTTGAGATCTCTGCGAGATATTGCTGGCGCCAATCCGGGCCGCGCGCAATTTCATGGATTGTCAGACGGCTATTAATCTGTTCGATAAATGGCAGGAACCTGTCACGATGCAACCCGTTCAGATAAAGCTGGTCCGGCGCACGGTTTGATGTCGCAATCAGCACCATTCCTTTATTCCAGAGCGCTGCAAAAAGCCGCTGAACAATCATTGCGTCTGCAATGTCGCGCACTTCCATTTCATCAAAACAGATAATATGTCCTGCTTTTATCAACTGCTCTGCTGCATGGGTAAAGAGGTCTGCGGCGTCCGCATTGCGCGCGGCCTGCACAGCGTTATGTGCCATCACCATAAAATCATGAAAATGAAGACGCTGATAGCTGCCTGTCTCAAGGCAGGAGGCAAACATATCCATCAGCATGGTTTTGCCGCGGCCAACACCGCCATAAAGATACAACCCTGAAATAGTGGCTGATACATCAGAAGAAGCGCGGCCAAATAATTTCTGCCAGCGCCCCTTTCCGGGCTGTGTTTTTGTGTTTGCTAGCTCCTGAAACAACGCGTTCAGCAGCGTGACAGCCTGAGCTTGCCCCTCATCAGCTTTGAGACGGCCCTGCGCTACGAACTGCTGATAGCGGCTCAGCGGAGATGATGCGTCGCTGGACTGACTGATAGCGACCATCTCTATTAACTAGCCCTGACGCTGAACCATCAGTTTTTTAATCTCGCCGATGGCCTTGCCCGGGTTAAGACCTTTGGGACATGTCTTAGCGCAGTTCATAATTGTATGACAGCGATAGAGGCGGAAGGGGTCTTCAAGCGCATCAAGTCGTTCACCTGTATACTCATCACGGCTGTCAGCTATCCAGCGATAGGCCTGCAACAAGACCGCGGGGCCGAGATATTTATCACCATTCCACCAGTAAGACGGACATGATGTTGTGCAACTAAAGCACAGCACGCATTCCCACAAACCGTCAACTGCTTCACGCTCATCCGGAGATTGCTTGCGCTCGCGGCCCTCTGGGGCAGGTGTATCAGCCTTGAGCCACGGCTCAACAGATGTTAGCTGCGCGTAGGCATGTGTTAAATCAGGCACAAGGTCTTTTACCACAGGCATATGCGGCAGCGGGTAGATTGCAACTTCGCCTTTAACGTCATCAATTGACTTAAGGCAGGCGAGTGTATTGCCGCCGTCAATGTTCATTGAGCAAGAGCCGCAGATACCCTCACGACAAGACCTACGGAATGTAAGGCTGGAATCAACTTCGTTTTTAATCTTGATAAGGGCATCAAGGACCATTGGCCCACAATCATCAAGGTCAATCTCAAAACTATCAAGACGGGGATTGGCATCATCATCAGGCGACCAGCGATAAATCTCGAAGGTCTTTGTATTGGTTGCCCCTTCAGGAGCCGGATAATGATTACCTGAGGTAACCTTAGAGTTGGTCGGCAATGTAAATTGAGCCATTTTTCTCTTTTCCCCGAAAGTACGAATGCGACACTAGCATCGTTATTCTGATAGCAGGCTCGCCCGAGCCTTATCCCTATTTAGTAAACGCGTGCAACAGGCGGTATTGGCTGCACTTCATTTGTCATAGTTGACATGGTGACATCACGATATCCGGTTTTTGACCGGTTTTCATCATCAAGCCACATCACTGTATGCTTCATCCAGTTTTCATCATCGCGATCAGGGAAATCTTCGTGCGCATGTGCGCCACGTGATTCTGTGCGCTGATGTGCAGACCGGATAGTGACCAGCGCTTGGCCCATGAGGTTTTCAAGCTCGAGCGCTTCAATAAGGTCTGTATTCCAGATAAGCGAGCGATCCTGAATACCGACATCAGACATCTGGGCAACAATATCATCCATTGTCTTAACACCTTCATCAAGCGTTGCACCGGACCGGAACACAGCCGCATATTGCTGCATGGCACGCTGCATATCCAGGCGAAGGGCCCCGACCTGTGTCTTGCCTTTTGCATGACGCATTCTGTCCAGACGCGCTAGCGCACGGTCTGTTGATTCTGTTGATGGCGGCGGCAAAGTTGCCCCCGGCGTTACAACTTCAGCAGCACGGTGAGCCGCAGCCCGCCCAAACACAACAATATCAAGAAGCGAGTTCGTTCCGAGACGGTTTGCGCCATGAACAGAGACACAAGCTGCCTCACCAATTGCCATCAGACCCTGAGCAACACGCGTTGGGTCATCTGCTGTTGGAGAGAGAACCTCACCATGATAATTGGTTGGAATGCCGCCCATATTATAGTGTACGGTTGGCAGAACCGGAACAGGCTCTCTTGTTACGTCGACGCCGCAGAAAATACGGGCTGTTTCTGTAATGCCCGGCAAGCGGGTATGAAGTGTTTCGGGGTCAATATGCTCCAGATGCAGCATGATATGGTCTTTTTTCGGACCAACGCCCCTGCCTTCATTGATTTCCATCGTCATAGCGCGGCTCACAACATCCCGGCTGGCAAGATCTTTGGCAGTTGGCGCATAGCGCTCCATAAACCGCTCGCCTTCTGAGTTTGTGAGATACCCGCCTTCACCGCGCGCGCCTTCTGTAATCAGAACGCCAGCGCCATAAACCCCTGTTGGGTGGAACTGAACAAATTCCATATCCTGAAGCGGCAAACCAGCGCGCAACGCCATCGCATTACCATCACCTGTGCAGGTATGAGCTGATGTGCATGAGAAATAGACACGGCCATAACCGCCTGTTGCCAGAACTGTGCGCTGACCAAGGAAGCGGTGAATAGAGCCATCTTCCATTGATAGTGCAATGATGCCCTGACAAGCACCATTATCATCCATCAGCAGATCGATGGCGTAATATTCGACAAAAAATTCAGCCTTGTGGCGCAGACATTGCTGATAAAGCGTATGCAAAATCGCATGGCCTGTCCGGTCAGCAGCAGCACAAGCACGCCGCGCCATTGATTTACCAAAATCAAGAGTGTGGCCACCAAACGGGCGCTGATAGATATTTCCTTCATCTGTGCGTGAGAACGGAACACCAAAATGTTCCAGCTCAACAACCGACGGAATAGCATTTCGGCACATATATTCAATCGCGTCCTGATCGCCCAGCCAGTCTGACCCTTTAACAGTGTCATACATATGGAAGCGCCAGTTATCGCCTTCACCCATATTATTCAGAGCCGCACCAATACCGCCTTGTGCTGCAACAGTGTGCGAACGGGTCGGGAATACCTTGGTGATACATGCCGTGCGAAGGCCGGATGTTGCCATTCCAAGTGTGGCTCGCAATCCTGCTCCCCCCGCTCCAACAACAACGACATCATAATGATGATCTGTGATTTCATACGCGCTCATGGACATGGTCTCCAATGACTTAAAATAACTTTAACTTAATGATTAAGAACTATGCTCAAACGATAGCTCAAATACCTAGCGTTTTATCTAGGTCAGATAATGATTTTTTACAGTGCGACACGCAAAATACTTAAAATTGACAAAGCCGCCAGCGCAATCGCAAACATGCGGATGACTACGATAAGGACAAGACGCAGACCTTCGGCCGCCACATAGTCTTCCAGAATCACCTGCAAACCTAGTATTGCATGCCAAAATCCCACCGCTACAAATAGTATCAGCACAGTCGCATTCGCAGGATGGCTGGCAATAGCAAGAGCGTCTTGATAACTTGCGCCGGTCATCAAAATACATAAACTTACCATCCATATTACCAGCGGCACCATCGCAACCGCAGTCATCCGCTGGTTCCACCAGTGATGCAAGCCTGACTTCGCAGACCCCAATCCGCGAACAGCTGCTAATGGTGTCTGCATTGAGCGTGACTTATTCATGACAAACTCCCCTTAGACTACAAAATAGATGACAGACCAGAGCGCTGCTGTCAGGCATAATGCCATCACAATCGCTACCTGACCGGATTTATAAACAGCCGGAATTGACAGGCCGATAACAGCATCCCAGAATAAATGCCTGATGCCGTTACAGGCATGATAAAATAGCGCCAGCGAATAGCCGAATAAGGCAATCTGGCCGAGCGGATGCGATACGCATAATTGCGCAATAGCAAAAGCTTCAGGGCCTGACGCAAGCGCAATCAAAAAGCCTGCCATCAGCACAGTGCCTGTTGATAGAATAACACCTGTCAGTCTGTGCGTAATTGACATCAGCGCCGGAAGCGGCAGCTTATAGACCTGCAAATGCGGTGAAAGAGGACGGCTCGAGCTCATCGGATACTTTCTTCTGTTTCTAGTCAAACAATAGTGGTTTATGTTTGAACCCCCAATAGGGAGGCTTTTAATCTTACCTACTCTTAATAGAAAGATAGGCGTCAATCAATGAAGAGGCTGATCTTTTTCATCCGGCTCCATATTATCACCCAGCCCAGCAGTTGCTGTTCTGGCCTATTATGCGCATATTTAGTCTCGTTTTGGCCTGACCATCATCTATTTTGCGCTTAACCTTCATCTTAAGTAATAAGAAATACCCTTTGGAGTCCTTCTCTTATGCCGTCTTCCTCACCCGCCGAACAACTTGATATTTTATCTATTCAGTCAGGTGTTATGGCAGGCGCTGTTGGCAATGATGCTGCTGGCCCTATTTATGCCCAAAGAGATCTAAAGGCAGCCCGGCTTGATACTGTGCGGCTGGCAGCCCATCCAGGTCATGGCGTCATGCGCGCCCACACCACTCCAGCAAACACATTATCAGAATTATTAGCAGATTTTTTCAGCCTGCCACAGGCTGATAACCTTAAACTTATCCAGACCGGATATTTTGGCGCCGCCAAACAGGTTAGCATTGTTGCTGGCCATATTCGCAGCTACCGTGACACCCACCCCAGCTGTCAATTTTTGTGCGACCCCGTGCTCGGAGATAGCGGCCGACTCTATGTAGATAGCGCGATACGGGACGAGATTAACACGCACCTCCTGCCGCTAGCAGATTACCTTACCCCAAATTTGTTTGAGCTTAGTAATCTGACCGGAACCCTCATTGAGACTTGTGATGATGCCTTCAGAAGCGCTGGCGCGTTGCTGTCTGAGACGCGGCTGTCACGGTGCCGCGCAATACTGGTTACCGGCGTGCCGCATTCAAATGGTACTATGACAGATTGTCTGGTAACCCGCACATCGCAGGACATCATCCATGCATCAGCACCCACTGGTGGTATATCGGGGAGCGGCGATACATTAGCGGCCCTCATGATAGCGCATCTTTTATCCTATCCAGATGATGATATCGCCAGCGCGGCCAAGGCCGCCTGCTCGGTTACATCCAGATTGATGGCGAATGCGCCCTCACCTCTGACCATGTCGGTAGATTTATCCTAACGCCCAGCAACAGGTCTGGCGCAGGCTAGCGGCCTGAGAGGCCGCGTGCTGCAATAAGTTCAGCAATTTGAACTGAGTTCAATGCCGCCCCTTTGCGCAGATTATCAGACACACACCAGAATGAAAGACCATGCGGGACTGTAGGGTCGGTGCGCACACGGCTGATATAAACAGCATCCTCGCCTGCTGCTTCAACCGGCGTCACATAGCCCTCATCAGCACGGTGATCGATGACAATAATCCCGTCAGCTTTACGCATTAATTCGCGTGCTTTATTTTCAGCCATTGGCTTTTCTGTTTCAACAAAGACAGCTTCTGAATGACCAACAAAAACAGGAATCCGGACGCATGTCGCAATTAGTTCAATCGCTGGGCCCAATATTTTCTTGGTCTCAACAGTCATCTTCCATTCTTCTTTGGTAGAGCCGTCATCCATGAAAACATCAATATGCGGAATAGCATTAAAGGCTATCTGCTTTGTGAACTGCTCCGTCTGCACAGCATCATTCACAAAAATACCTTTGGTCTGGTTGAAGAGTTCATCCATACCCGCACGGCCTGCTCCTGATGTTGCCTGATAGGTTGCAACCACAACGCGCTTAATCTTAAACGCATCATGAAGCGGCTTCAGGGCAACAACAAGCTGGGCTGTTGAACAATTAGGATTCGCAATAATATTTCGGCCACCCTGTTCGGTGCGAAAGCCTGTGATCGCGTCTGGATTTACCTCAGGGACAATCAATGGCACATCATCTGCCATCCGGAAGGCTGATGAATTATCAATAACAATACATCCCGCTGCCCCCGCCTTGGGAGCATAGGCTTCAGAGATAGCCCCACCGGCTGAGAATAGTGCGATATCGGCTTTGCTAAAATCAAAGGTCTCCAAAGACTGAACTTTTAAAACCTTATCATCGCCATATGAAATTTCACGGCCCGATGAATTAGTGGATGCCAGCGCAAACACTTCATCAGCTGGAAAATTTCTTTCAGCCAGTGTTTGCAGCATTTCGCGGCCAACAG
>Ga0233444_10002002_pt1 | contig 22058 bp, 20 predicted proteins | sample SI_124_October20_6_FD_182792 | JGI IMG/M metagenome (GOLD analysis project Ga0233444, IMG submission 182792) | Seawater microbial communities from Saanich Inlet, British Columbia, Canada - SI_124_October2016_10_MG | ecosystem: Environmental > Aquatic > Marine > Inlet | place: Canada: British... | reverse complement strand
GATGCTGCCCCTGGAACATCCACATTCTTCTAGAGATAACTGGCTGTTTCAAAGAAACTTGGACTTCTGAGAAAAACAAAACCCGAAGACAAAATGTCTTCGGGTCTCGGGTAGTAGATAACTCTATTGAAATATCGAACTTAAGTTTTACCCCAGTAGACTTCTTGGAAGTTAATAAATCAATTCAATTAATTATTTAGATCCCTCAAAAAAGAAGAGTTCCTCAATAGCTATCTTAAATAACTTTGACATCTTAAATGCTGTGGGTAAACTTGGATCAAATTTTTCTTTTTCAATCGCATTTATCGCTTGACGTGAAATACCAATTAAGTTGGCTAATTCTTCTTGTGTTAATTTTTGATTTTTCCTTAATTCCTTTAGTTTATTTTTCATCGAAATCTTCTTGAATTAACGATATTGGCAATAATGTATGAAAGTGAAATAAACATCATTAGATATTCGAATTCAGGTTCCTTCCCAATAATTCCAAAATCAAAAGACACTTCATATGTTAGACCAACTATTACTGTTAAACCCAATGTAATGGCCATTGTTTCAAATTGAATTCTCTTTTGTAATTCGTCATAAGTCTTAAATAAATTTTTATGAGCGATTATCATACCTACTCCAACAGCAAAATTTATTATTAATCCTATTATAGTGTATATTTTATTATCCCAAAGTGAGTTTTCTGCAGCTGTTAAAATACCTAAACTTACTACCCATGCTAATGTCCATGCCAGCAAAATTTTATTTTGTTTTTTTTGATCTTTCATAATATTATTTTGTAATGTTTACTTTACAAATATATGAAAAAATAATTAAATGTAAGGTTTTATTTACATTTAATGTGTATTCATAAAAAAACGGTCACACTATATAATAGTATAACCGTTTTATTGTTTTAGTAGCGGGAACAGGACTCGAACCTGTGACCTTCGGGTTATGAGCCCGACGAGCTACCTACTGCTCTATCCCGCGGCGTGAGTGCAAATATACAACATTCTACTCAAACCACAACCCCTAATGAGTGCTTCTTGTGTATCTTTGTAATAAATGAATGAAAACCATAAAGCTGGCTTTGTTTCTATCGTTGGCAATCCTAACGTAGGGAAATCTACCTTGATGAATGCCTGGGTAGGTGAAAAACTATCGATTATTACGCCGAAGGCACAAACCACAAGACATCGTATTTTAGGAATCCTTAATGCAGAGGACTATCAATTGGTTTTATCTGATACCCCTGGTGTAATCACCCCTAGCTATGAAATGCAATCTTCGATGATGGATTTTGTCAAGACAGCGCTAGAAGATGCAGATGTTTTAATCTATATGCTTGAGGTGGGGGAGACCCAGATGAAAGATCAAAAGCTATTTGAAAAAATACAGCGATTATCTATTCATGTTTTGGTCTTAATCAACAAGATTGATACCACAGATCAGGCGGCTTTAATTGCCTCTGTAGAGCATTGGCAAGGACTTTTTCCTCAAGCCAATATTTTTCCTATTTCTGCTAAAACAGGTTTTTCTGTGCAAGAAGTACTGGATCATCTCATTTCACTTTTACCACTTTCTCCTCCCTATTATCCCAAAGACCAAATGACCGATAAGTCAGAACGTTTTTTTGTCAATGAAGCGATTAGAGAACAAATTCTTCAGCATTATGATAAAGAAGTTCCCTATGCTGTTGAGGTGGTGACCGAGGAGTTTAAAGAAACCGAAAAAATCATTAAAATCCGTTCCTTAATTATGGTAGAGCGCGAGACCCAAAAAGGAATTTTAATCGGTCATAAAGGATCAGCTTTAAAAAAGGTAGGGGTAGGCGCGCGAATCAAACTGCAAGCTTTTTTTACTAAGAAAGTTCATCTTGAGCTTTATGTGAAAGTCAATAAAGATTGGCGTTCGAACGAGCGGCAATTAAAACGCTTTGGTTATAAGTACTAATCCCCGCATTATATCCTTTTAAAAAGGTTACTTTTGCATAAAAATCACCTCCATGAGTGCGATAGTAGCGATTGTTGGACGCCCCAATGTGGGTAAATCCACCTTTTTTAATCGAATGATCCAAAAGCGTGAAGCGATTGTAGACGCCGTAAGTGGTGTGACACGTGATCGCCATTATGGAAAATCTGACTGGAATGGTGTCGAATTTTCCCTAATCGATACGGGAGGTTATGTTGTAGGGAGTGAAGATGTTTTCGAAAAAGAAATTGACAAGCAAGTAGAACTCGCCATTGATGAAGCAGATGCCATTGTCTTTATGGTAGAAGTAGAAACTGGAGTAACAGGAATGGACGAAGAAGTCGCTCAGTTGTTGCGCCGTTCAAGAAAACCCGTTTTCTTAGTCGTTAATAAAGTTGATAACGCTATGCGTCAAGATGATGCAGTCGAGTTTTATAGTTTAGGCTTTGAAAAGATTTACAATATTTCTGGTATTAATGGGAGTGGAACGGGTGAGCTCTTAGACGACTTGGTCGCTTCTTTACCAGAGCAAGTCAAGGATGATTCAGACGAACTGCCGCGCTTTGCGGTTGTTGGAAGACCTAATGCCGGGAAATCTTCATTTATCAATGCCTTAATAGGAGAAGAAAGATATATCGTTACCGATATCGCTGGGACCACCAGGGACAGTATCGATACTAAATACAACCGTTTTGGCTTCGAATTCAACTTGGTTGATACCGCAGGGATCCGAAGAAAAAAGAAAGTCAAAGAAGATATTGAATTTTATTCTGTCATGCGATCTGTTCGCGCGATAGAGCATAGTGATGTGGTGATATTAGTCGTAGACGCTACCCGTGGTTTTGATGGACAAGTCCAAAATATCTTTTGGCTCGCCCATCGCAATAACAAAGGGATTGTTATACTAGTTAATAAATGGGACCTTGTTGAGAAAGACCATAAAACGACAAAAGGTTTCGAACAAGAAATTCGTAAAGAAACCGCTCCTTTTGTCGATGTCCCTATTGTCTTTATTTCTGCCTTGACAAAACAGCGTATTTTTAAAGCCATTGAAACGGCAGTTAAGGTATACCAATCAAGATCAAACAGAATCCCTACTAGGAAATTAAACGACACTGTTTTACCGATTATAGAAGCGACTCCGCCACCAGCGAACAAAGGAAAGTTTGTCAAGATCAAATTCTGTACACAGTTACCTTCCCCATATCCACAATTTGCATTTTTCTGTAATCTTCCGCAATATGTAAAGGATCCGTATAAGCGATTCTTAGAAAATCAATTGCGCGAAATTTATGATTTTAATGGGGTTCCGATTAATATTTTCTTTAGAAAGAAATAATTAAAGGTTATCGCGAAGAGCAGTCAATTCTGCTTTAATTTTCTCTAAGCGGTTAAGCAGTTTTAATTTGATTTTATCGGCGTCTTGGGATTGAGAGAGTTGATTCTTTGCCCCGTCAATTGTCATCCCTTTTTCTTTGAGTAGATGATGAATTAGCTGAATGTTTTCAATGTCTCCAGGAGTGAACTTGCGAATACCAGAGGTTTTCTTCTTAGGTTGAATTTGCTTAAATTCCTTTTCCCAATACCGTAATAGCGAGGTGTTGACACCAAAGGCCTTAGCGACCTCTCCTATAGAATAATACCTTTTTTCAGGTAAATTGATTTTCATCAGATTAATCTAACGATTGATTCTCTTGCGAAGCCTGATTGACGATGGCGTCAAATTCGGCAGGACTTAGATCGTCCAAGTAAAAATTCAAAGGATTGACTTTAACTCCCTCCTTTATAATTTCATAGTGCAGGTGGGGGGCGACAGAGCGTCCTGTGTTCCCAACATAGCCAATAATATCCCCGCGCTTAACTTTTTGACCACTGCGAACATTGTATTTATTTAAGTGAGCATAAAGGCTAACATAACCAAATCCATGATCGATTCGAATATGGCGTCCATAGCCAGAAGAACGATTATCGGCCCTTTTGATGACCCCGTCTCCAGTGGCATAAATAGGGGTGCCTCTATTAGCAGAGAAATCCATCCCCTTGTGTTTTCTGCGCTTTTTAGTAAATGGATCAATACGCCATCCATACCCAGAGGCCATGCGTTTTAGGTCTTCCTTTTTAATGGGCTGTATCGTAGGGATTGCCGCAAGAAAATCTTCTTTCTTTTCGGCTAATTGTTGAATTTCTTCTAAGGATTTTGACTGTACCACTAGCATTCTAGAGAGGATGTCGATTTGCTTAGTGGTTTCTATAATTTGATTAGAATTGCCAAAGCCCTCTAGTTTTTTATAACGATTTACACCCCCAAAACCAGCACGGCGTTGTTCTTCTGGGATAGGACTTGCCTCAAAATAAGCGCGATAGATTTCGTTATCGCGATTTTCAATTTCGGTCATTACCCCTTCCATTTGTTCTAGCCGCTGTGTGAGTAGATCAAATTGAAATTCATAATTCTTCAATTCTCTCTCGAGTAAAAGTTCCTTAGGAGTGTTTAAAAAATCAGTAGTTAAAAGACCAAAAAGGGTAAATAATCCGAACAGGAAAGAGGAAATCAAAAACAAAAAGAAGTTAGAGATTTTGAGTGTTTTACCACTTTGGATTGGTCGGTAAGAAAGCGTTTCAGGATCGTAATAATATTTAACCTTTGCCATAAACAGATTTCTTATAAATTTTGTTTTCTTTTGCAGTAGCAAATGAAAAGTTCCACAAATATAACAAATTTTGCATGCAAGATTTGCATTTTAACGCTTTTAGACAATGAAATCAGCTGAAATACGCCAACACTTTTTAGATTTTTTCAACGAAAAACAACACCAGATTGTTCCCTCTGCCCCCATGGTGGTCAAAGATGATCCAACCTTGATGTTTACGAATGCAGGGATGAACCAGTTTAAAGAGTTCTTCTTAGGAAATAAAACCCCTAAAAGCAAAAGAGTTGCTGATACACAAAAATGCCTCCGTGTTTCTGGAAAACACAACGACTTAGAAGAAGTAGGAATTGACACCTACCACCATACTTTCTTTGAAATGTTCGGGAACTGGAGCTTTGGAGATTACTTTAAAGAAGAAGCCATTGCATGGGCTTGGGAGATTTTAACCGAACGTTATAAAATAGACCCTTCTATTCTCTATGTCACTATTTTTGAAGGCGACCAAAGCGAGGGACTTGAACGCGATATGGAAGCCTATAACTTCTGGAAGAAATTTGTGCCAGAAGATAGAATTCTCTTAGGAAATAAAGAAGATAACTTCTGGGAAATGGGCGATCAAGGGCCTTGTGGACCTTGCTCTGAAATTCACGTTGATATTCGCTCAGAAGAAGAAAAACAAAAAGTTTCTGGCGCTGACTTAGTCAATCAAGACCACCCACAAGTGGTGGAAGTATGGAACTTAGTCTTTATTGAATTTAATCGTAAAGCAAACGGGAGCCTAGAGCAATTACCCGAAAAACACATCGATACAGGAATGGGCTTTGAGCGCCTCTGCATGGTCTTACAAGACAAGCAATCTAACTATGATACAGATGTCTTTACGCCCCTAATTCGTGAGATTGAAGCCTTGACAAAAACAGAATACGGGACTTCGATAGAGGTAGATCGCGCTATTCGCGTGATTGCCGATCACGTGCGTACAGTTTACTTCTCTATCGCAGATGGACAGCTGCCTAGCAATACTGGAGCAGGTTATGTGATTCGTCGCATCTTGCGTCGTGCCATTCGTTATGGCTTTACCTTCTTAGGCCAAAAGGAAGCCTTTATTCACCTTTTGGTGTCAACCTTAGAAAAACAAATGGGAGACGCTTTCCCAGAATTAAAGCGCGAGCAAAAGTTGGCCTTTAATGTGATTCGCGAAGAAGAGAATTCTTTCTTAAAAACCTTAGATCAAGGACTAATCCTTTTAGATGCTATTTTAAAGGGAACCAAAGGAAAAGAACTCGACGGAGCAAAAGCTTTTGAGCTTTATGACACCTATGGATTCCCTTATGATTTAACTGCTTTGATAGCAAGTGAAAGAGGGTATACAGTAGACGAAGAAGGATTTAAAGCTTCTATGGAGCAACAAAAAAATCGTTCTAGAGCTGCGGCTTCTTCAAAAGCTGGTGACTGGGTGGTATTAGCCCAAGATGAGCTAGAAGAATTTGTCGGCTACGATACCCTAGAAACCCAAGTAAAAGTGACTCGCTATCGCAAAATGACTACCGCTAAAGAGGGAGACTTTTATCAGCTGGTTTTTAACTTGACTCCCTTCTATCCAGAAGGTGGTGGACAAGTGGGCGACAAGGGCTATCTCGAAGCGATTAATGGGGACATTTACTATATCCTCAATACCAAAAAAGAGAACAACCTTATTATACACTTTACTGAGACACTTCCTACTAAATTAGAAAAGGGCTTTAAAGCAGTAGTCGATGCAAAACAGCGTCAACGCACCTCGAGTAATCACACCGCTACCCACTTACTACATCAAGCATTAAGAGAGGTTTTAGGGGATCACGTAGAGCAAAAAGGTTCCATGGTGCATTCTGGAGAATTTCGTTTTGATTTTTCGCATTACGCAAAAGTTAGCACAGAAGAGCTTAAGCAAGTAGAACAATATGTCAACGCTCGTATCCAAGAGCAGTTGACTTTAGAAGAAAATAGAGAAGCGATTCTAGCCGAAGCCATGGAGCAAGGTGCAATGGCTTTATTTGGAGAGAAATACGGGGATACCGTGCGTACCATCCGTTTTGGACAATCCATTGAATTGTGTGGGGGAACCCATGTCTCAAATACAGCAGATATTTGGCATTTTAAAATCACTTCAGAAGGAGCGGTAGCCTCTGGTATTCGTCGAATTGAAGCGATTACAGGAGATGCGGCTAAAGCCTATTTCGAAGAACAAATAGCATTACTGGAACAAGTACAAGGGCTTTTAAACCAGCCACAGGATACTTTAAAAGCGATCCAAAACTTACAAGAAGAAACCTCCCAACTAAAGAAAGAATTACAAGGCCTAGCAAAGCTACAGCTAGCGGCACTAAAACAATCTCTAGCAGCAGAAATTACTACTAAGAACGATGTTGACTTTTTGATTAAGGAAGTTGATCTCGATGGGGGAGCAATAAAAGATTTGGCTTTTTCTTTAGGGCAAAACAAAACCAATTTGTTTTTAGTCTTAGCCTCTAAAAAAGACGGAAAACCTGTGCTAAGTTGTTATATCTCTAAAGAGTTAGTTGCTTCAAAAGATCTCAATGCAGGTGCGATTGTACGTGACCTTGGAAAGCACATTCAAGGTGGCGGTGGTGGCCAGCCTTTCTTTGCAACTGCAGGAGGAAAAAATTTAGAAGGCATTTCGGCTGCGCTTAACGCAGCTAAAGAATTGATTTAAACTTCGCGATCCACTAAGTCTGTTACAACATAGTAACGAGGATCGTCGATAGAAGCTTCAATTACTTTTTCAAAACCGGGGTTCGCCTTAAGCAAGAGGATTTTACACTCTGGACTTAAATGCGTCAAGCGAATATTTTTCTTCTTTTTTAAATATTTGTCGACTAAGTTTTCTAGTGCCTCTATTCCAGAATGGTCTGACACACGAGATTCTATAAAGTCGATCTCAATATTTTCTGGATCTTTATTGACGTTAAACTTTGCGTTAAAATTTTGAATGGAACCAAAGAATAATGGTCCCCAGATTTCATATACTTTGGTACCATCTTCTTTAAAGTTTTTGCGGGCGCGAATCATCGTTGCATTTTCCCATGCGAATACAAGTGCGGCTATAATCACACCCACTAATACAGCAATCGCTAAATCTTCTGCTACTGTTACAGCTGATACCGTAATAAGAATAAAAGCATCTTTGCGAGGGATCTTGTTGATAATACGGAAACTACTCCATGCGAAGGTGCCAATCACCACCATAAACATTACCCCAACTAATGCAGCAATAGGAATTTGCTCGATCACACTCGATCCAAAAAGCACAAAGCATAAAAGCGCAACAGCTGCTACAATTCCAGAAAGACGCCCGCGACCACCAGAGTTTACATTAATGATAGATTGCCCGATCATGGCGCAACCTCCCATACCGCCAAATAAACCGTTGAGGATATTAGCAGCTCCCTGTGCGAGACATTCTCTGTTTCCGCTTCCACGAGTCTCTGTGATTTCGTCTACAAGATTAAGGGTCATTAGAGATTCAATTAAGCCAACTGCAGCTAATAAAAATGCCGTGGAAAGAATGAGGTCCCAGTGTCCATTAAGGGTGTAAAAAAGTGAAAATATTTCAGTTTGAAACTGCGGTAAACCACCTTGCAGCCCCTCGCCACCTCCGTCGAGAATAAAAGAGCCTACAGTGCTTACCTCTAGTCCGCCAAAAATGGTGATACAAGCCACTATAACAATTGCTGCTAAGGCAGCTGGAATTTTAGTGGTCAATTTGGGTAAAAAATACATGATTGCCATGGTCAAGGTAACTAAGGCTAACATGATATAAAGTGCCTCGCCAGATAGCCAACTAGTGGTTCCATCGACGGTTTGTTTAAAGAGTCCTAATTGAGACAAGAAAATTACAATGGCTAAGCCGTTGACAAACCCCATCATTACAGGATGCGGTATAAGACGAACAAACTTTCCTAATTTAAATACTCCCGCTGCAATTTGAATGATTCCAACGATTAGAAGAGTGATAAACAACCAGTATAAGCCCAAGTGTTCAATAGGTGCAGCAAGATTATCACCAACAATATTTCCCTGTTGAATCATATAAACCATCACTACGGCCATAGCTCCTGTTGCACCAGAAATCATCCCTGGGCGACCGCCAAATACTGCCGTGACCAAACCCATCATAAAGGCGCCATAGAGCCCTACAAGGGGATCGATTCCTGCAATAAAAGCAAAAGCTACTGCTTCTGGGACTAAAGCTAAGGCAACGGTTAGACCAGATAAAATATCATTTTTTGGATTTAGGGAGAGGCGGGAAAGTAGTGTTTTCAATACGTTAGTTTAAGAAGCTGCAAAGGTAAACTTTCTAAACCTTAAACCACCTAAAAACATCACTTTATAATGTCTCGCCTTCGGGTTTTGTGGGGGGATAGTTGGCTAGAATTTCTGCAACAAATCTTTGAATGCGCTCATCGCGGTTTTTACTGTATTCTGTAATGCCGCCATAACCTTTTCCTTGCCAAACGAGAAGTTTTGTTTTGGCATCAATGATATCGATAAATAATTCCCCTCTTGTATGGGTTGAGACATTGGTGTTATTTCCACCCCACAGCCAGGGATTCCATCCCCAACCCCAACCCCAATCCCAAGCAGGGTTGTTGAAGTTATTGACCGTTACGCGATCGGTGGCCTTAACCGCGATATTGATTAGCAGGTCAGGATTTTCTGATAATTGAAGTTCTTTGCCTTTCATTTGTGCTTCTATGGCAGTGAGAATTCTTCTTTTGTCTAAATCAGAAATTTCAACCTCTTCTATGCCCGGTTTAAAAAACGCATAGGTTTTGTATTGATCAAAATCCACAGTAGAATCGTGATCTGCAAATACACGTATAGAAGAGCAGTTAATACTTACAATTGCCAGTATAAATAGAAAAATGCGTTTCATGTTTTTTTTATTTTATGGTTAGTAGGTATATATCAAATTTAATGCCTTTTTTTTGATAGGTTAAACCCATAGGGGCAATGTCGGCAGCCGCTTTCACAACAATATCCTCTTTTTAGATGAAATTGTTCGGTAAAAATCTTGTAACCTTCTGGCGATAAATAATAATCTCCTTCTTCTAATTTTTGATCCCCCAGCATAATCTTTCTTCTTCCTTAAGTAGTTTAAATAATGTACATTAGTGACAACAAAAGCTATGAGTTGGATTGCCACGCACCTTGTTCAAAATGAATTTATTACACAAATAAACGGCATTTCCATTACAATTAAAAGAGAAGATAAACTTCATCCTCTTGTTTCTGGAAATAAGTTTCGTAAACTTAAATACAATTTTGCTCACTACAAAAGGATCAATGCAAGCGGCGTTGCTACTTTTGGCGGAGCCTTTTCAAATCATTTAGCGGCAACGGCTGCCGCCGGAAAATTAGCTGGTCTACCCACCATAGGTTTTGTTAGAGGTGAAGAACTCACCAAAAAAACCCGCAATCCCACTTTGGCCTTTTGCGAAACGCAAGGCATGAAATTATACTTTTTAAGTCGCGGGGAATATCAACAAAAAAAAGAGGCTACGTTTGTACAACAACTCATCCAAGAATACAAATACGAATTATTAGCCGAAGGGGGAACGAACGACTTAGCGATAAAAGGCTGTGAAGAAATTATTCTCCCAGAAGATCATGTGTTCGACACCATAGCTGTGGCTATGGGCACTGGAGGAACCTTTATGGGTTTACTCAATAGTTGTTTCCCGCAGCAACACCTTTTGGGCTTTGATGTGGTGAAAGATAAAAAAGTGCAAAAGTGGGTGGCTAAAACAGCAGCGCATAAGAACTACACCCTTCTTGATATCCCAAAGGCGAGAGCATATGGAAAGGTTTCGAATGAATTAATTGACTTTATCAATGCTTTTTATCAAGAGCACAAAATTCTTCTTGATCCAATCTATACTGGAAAGCTGCTTTTTGGTATTTTTGCCCTAATTAAACAGGACAAATGGCGTTGGGGAAAAAATATTTTGATCATTCACACGGGAGGAATCCAGGGCATAGCAGGCTTCAATCAGCAGCAAGAATTAAAAGGAAAACCCTTAATCAATTGGGACGCTTAACTTTTTTGGCGATTAGCCTTCTTATTTTGAGTAGTTGTAAGGTGACCAAGAGTGTGCGAAACAAATCCAAGGTTGTGGCTGCAGAAAAAGCAGCTGAGCAAAAAGTGATTCAACCGCAGCAGCTAGAAGCAAAAGCGGTAACAGAAAAAATCAAAAGACCTTTAAGTACCCAACAAAAAGTAGCACAATACCTTAAAATTTTTGGCCCTATCGCGCAACGCGAGATGAAAGAATACAAGATTCCAGCGAGTATCACTTTAGCCCAAGGGTTGTTAGAATCTGGTTTTGGAGAAGGGCGATTAGCCCTAGAGGGAAACAACCACTTTGGGATTAAATGCCATCGAGATTGGAAAGGGGGAAGAATTTATCACGACGATGACGAAAAGGGAGAATGCTTTAGGGTCTATGCAGATGCTGGAGAATCTTATAAAGACCACTCTTTGTTTTTATCAGAAAGAGATCGATATGCTTTTCTTTTCCGTTTAGGAAAAAGAGATTATAAAGCTTGGGCAAAAGGCTTGAAAAAAGCTGGCTATGCAACTGATCCTAAATATCCCGACAAATTAATTCGCTTAATCGAACAATTTGATCTCGCAGCATACGATAAAAAAGCGACCCAAGAAATCATCACTCAAAAAGTAAAAAAATCCCAATCCAACGAAAGAGTTTATGTGGTACAACAAGGGGATACCCTCTATGCTATCGCAATAAAATTACAAGTAGAGGTGAGTGTTTTAAAGCGCAAAAACAACCTAAAAGATAGTACCATATATTTGGGACAAGAACTTATTTTACCAAAAAAATAATATGCAATATCAACGCAGTAGTGCACTTTTTCAAGCCGCAAAAAAAGTAATCCCAGGCGGGGTAAACTCTCCGGTAAGAGCTTTTCAATCTGTAGGGGGCGAACCCATTTTTATTGAAAAAGCCAAAGGCGCTTATTTGTTTGATGCCGACGGGAACCAATTAATCGATTACATTTCTAGCTGGGGCCCCATGATCTTAGGACATGCGGAGCAAGAGGTCATCGACGCGATTACTTCGCAAGCACAAAAGGGAACTTCTTATGGAATCCCCACGGCTTTAGAAACAAAGATTGCCACTTTAGTAGTAGATCTTGTACCTAATATCGACAAAGTGCGTTTTGTCAATTCTGGAACAGAGGCCTGTATGAGTGCTGTTCGTCTCGCACGGGGCTTTACCAAAAGAGAAAAGATCATCAAGTTTGCGGGCTGTTATCACGGGCATTCAGATGCTTTTTTGATTCAAGCGGGGAGTGGAGCCGTCACCTTTGGTGCGCCTAATAGTCCTGGGGTAACACAAGGCACAGCCAAAGATACCTTACTAGCCAACTATAATGATTTAGACAGCGTTGAAGCAATCTTTAAAAAACATCAAGAAGGCATTGCGGCGATTATCATTGAGCCTGTTGCTGGGAATATGGGCTGCATCGTTCCACAAGAAGGTTTTTTAGAAGGCCTGCGTAGCTTGTGCGATCAATACGGGGCTTTGTTGATTTTTGATGAAGTCATGACTGGTTTTAGATTAGCGCTAGGTGGAGCGCAAGAGCGCCTGGGGATTAATGCAGACATTGTCACCTTTGGAAAGGTAATCGGCGGCGGCTTACCGGTAGGAGCTTTTGCTGCGCGAAAGGAAATAATGCAGGAATTAGCCCCAGAAGGTCCAGTTTATCAAGCGGGAACCCTAAGCGGAAACCCACTGGCCATGATCGCTGGTTTAACTACCCTGAATATGTTGCAAGAGGACAAAGACCTTTTCAAACGTCTAGATGATAAAACAGAACGTTTGCATCAAGAGATGAAAACACTCATAGAAGAAAAAGGTTTACCGCATCAATTTAATCGAATGGGGTCGATGTTGTCCTTGCATTTTACCGATACACCTGTGGTTGATTTTAAGACCGCAGCATTGGGGAATAACGACCATTTTAAAGCCTATTTCCATGGGATGCTGGAACGCGGGGTCTACTTACCGCCCAGTGCGTTTGAAAGTTATTTCTTAAACGATGCCCTTTCGCAAAAAGACATTGATTTTACACTTGAAGCCTTTGCGAGCTGGTTGAAATCCATCTAGTTTTTTGTAGATAACTTTTTTTAATTACATTGTAGGTTCAAAATCTTAACAACCTACTTATGAAAAAAAGCTACTTTTTTATTGCTATGCTATGTGCTACCTCTATTTGTGCGCAAGAGTATTTATCCGAATTGCCTGAAAATCCCGAGCCTAACAAATGTTATGCAAAATGTATTGTACCAGATGAGTATAAGGATGAAACTGTGCGTGTGCTGCTAAGACCAGCTTATGATCAACTTGAAGTTGTTCCAGCAGAATATAAGAACGAATATCAAGATGTTGTAATTCGACCTGCTTCTAAACGGTTTATTTATGAGCCAGCACATTATGAGACCATTACAGATACGCTGTGGATTAAAGATCCATATCATCAACTTAAAGTGATTCCAACCTCTTTCTCAACAGATTATGAAACGGTTGAGGTAAAACCAAAAACAGGAAACTGGGTCGCGGGAGAAGATGATCCTGACTGTCCCTCAATTAATCCTGCAGATTGTCGTGTATTCCACTACAGAGAGATTCCCGCTATCGAACGCGATATTCCAGTAGTGAAAATAGTGGCAGCAGCAAACACCACAGCAGTCGTATTGATGGGCGGTATAAACTCATTACCCGTCAAGTTGAAAGTCGTCCAGCCCAAACCCGTGAACAAGCCATCCCTGCCAAAACCCAAACGATACAACGTCGCGTTTTAGTCAAAGATGAAACCACAAGAAAAATCACGATCCCTGCCGTCTATAAAGACGTAACTAAAAAAGTGTTGGTCAAAAAAGGAGGAATGAACGCCTGGAGAGAAGTACCTTGTACCATCCCAGAAAGAGGGAAGGTTTTACCCATTCACTATGCTCTGGGGAGTGCAGCACTTAATGCTAGCGCAAAACGGATCATTGACCGATATGTCCTCAAAGTATTAGAGAATGATTTAAACGCCATTGTAGAAATAGGTTCGAATACCGATGCTCAAGGAAGCGATCAATTCAATTTGACCTTATCAGAAAATCGAGCTAAAAATGTAGTCGAATACTTGATTTCTAAAGGAGTGGACTCCTCGAGATTAATTGGCGTGGGTTATGGTGAAACCAAACTACTCAATAGCTGAACCAATGGTGTGAGTTGTAGCAATCAACAATATTTGAACAATCGCCGCACAGAATTTAAAGTCTTCTAATTTAGATTAACCCAAAGGCCTTCTTCGTTCTTTTCGACCTTAGTAAGGCCTTTTTTGCTTAAGCCTTTTAAAGAAACATCCCATTTTTTATTGCTTAATCTCGCCTGTTCTTTTAGCTTTGCTAGAAGAATAGGATTGGATTTTTTGAGTAAACCGTGGATGATTTTTTCTTCCTCTGTCAATTCAACAGCTTTTTTCTCTGGTCGCATTTGCGGGAAGAAAAGTACTTCTTGAATTGAGCTATTGTTGGTCATTAACATGACCAAACGGTCGATTCCAATTCCAATTCCAGAGGTAGGAGGCATTCCGTATTCTAGCGAACGTAAAAAATCTTGATCGATAAACATGGCTTCATCGTCTCCCTTTTCGCTCAATTTTAATTGATCTTCAAAACGCTCTCTTTGATCGATAGGGTCATTTAACTCAGAATAAGCATTGGCGAGTTCTTTTCCATTCACCATTAATTCAAAGCGTTCTGTTAGGCGTTTGTTGTCCCGGTGTTCCTTTGTTAAAGGACTCATCTCTTTTGGATAATCGGTAATAAAGGTGGGTTGGATATAGTGATGCTCACATTTCTCCCCAAAGATTTCATCGATTAATTTCCCTACGCCCATGGTTTCGTCTACTTCCAAACCTAGGTCTTTTGCAGTAGCGCGTAATGCTTCTTCTCCCATCTCAGACACATCCACTCCTGTATGAATCTTAATGGCTTCTAAAATCGGCACACGAGGATAAGGTGCTTTAAAGTCTATGGTGTTATCTCCCACTGTAACCGCAGAAGAACCATTCGATTCTATAGCGACATTTTCTAATAAGGCTTCGGTGGTTTCCATCATCCAGAAATAGTCTTTATAAGCGACATAGAGTTCCATCACCGTAAACTCTGGATTGTGGGTTCTGTCCATCCCTTCGTTTCTAAAGTCTTTCGAAAACTCATACACCCCATCAAAACCTCCTACAATCAATCTTTTTAGATAAAGCTCGTTCGCAATACGCAAGTATAAAGGAATGTCTAGTGCGTTGTGGTGGGTTATAAATGGGCGGGCAGAAGCGCCTCCAGGAATAGGCTGTAAAATAGGCGTCTCTACTTCTAGGTATTCTCTTTCGTTAAAGAAGGAACGAATACTATTGGTGATTTTTGTTCGCTTGATAAAGGTGTCTTTTACCTTTGGATTAACGATTAAATCAACATAACGTTGACGGTAGCGCAATTCTGGATCGTTAAATTCGTCGTAAACATTTCCATCTGCATCTGTTTTAGGTAAAGGTAACGGACGTAAGGTTTTATTTAAAACAGAAAAGTTGGTCACTTGCACTGTTTGCTCACCGACCTTAGTGGTAAATAAGGTTCCTTCAATCCCTATAATATCCCCTATGTCTAAGAGTTTTTTATAGACCTCGTTATAAAGGGTCTTGTCTTCTCCTGTACAGATTTCATCTCTATTAAAATAAACTTGAATACGGCCTTTACTGTCTTGTAATTCTGCAAAACTGGCTTTTCCTTGAATACGGCGGGACATTAAACGGCCAGCGATCACAACTTTTTTGCCTTCGGCAAAAGTGTTTTTTATATCTGCTGAGGTGTGATCAACCGGATACAGTGGGGCAGGATAGGGATCTATCCCTAAGGCTCTTAATTTTGCTAATTTCTCTCTTCGAATAATTTCCTGCTCGCTCAAACCGGCCATAGTGTAAAAATTTTAGTAAAGATAAGGAGTCTGCTACAATTGAAAGTTGTTAAATTAGCCTAGTAAAATATTTTTTTGTCCATGAGTCTTTTTCGCGTTTTATTATCGATACTCTTTTCGCCTTTGGCTGTGTTAGATCAGGGCTGCGGTTCTATTGTGATTGTCTTTCTGCTTACGCTTTGTGGCTGGGTGCCAGGAACCATCGCCGCTTTGGTTATCCTCAATAATACCAACCAGTTTTGAATCAAAAAAGCAATAAACAGGTCACAGTAATTGACCTAGGCAGGCAGTCCTATAAACCCACTTGGGATTTGCAAGAACAGCAGTTGCAGAAAATTGTCACCTTAAAAAAGAGCAATAGAGCTGCTGTGGTTGCTGTGCCTACCCCTAATTTTTTTTATTGGGTAGAGCATCCTCCCGTAATTACTTTAGGGAAGAGCGGTTTGCCTAAGCACTTATTGCTAAACAAACAACAACTCACCGAAAAAGGGATTGAATTTTTCACCACCAATCGCGGGGGGGATATCACCTTTCACGGGCCGGGGCAGTTAGTCGGCTATCCCATTTTGGACCTAGAAAACTTCTTTACCGACATTCACAAATACCTTAGACTACTCGAAGAAGCCATTATTTTGACTTTAAAAGAATATGGCCTTTCGGCCAAAAGGAGCGTGGGGGAAACCGGCGTTTGGTTAGATGTGGGAACACCTTTTGCCCGTAAAATTTGTGCCATGGGCGTCAAAGCAAGTCGCTGGGTAACCATGCATGGCTTTGCCTTAAATGTCAATACAGACTTGGGTTACTTTGATTATATCGTTCCCTGTGGGATTCAAGGGAAAGCGGTCACTTCTTTAGCAGCTGAATTAAAGCGCGAGATCCCTTTGGATGAGGTAAAGGCAAAAATTCTCGTACACCTAAGTGAACTTTTTGAAGCAGAGCTGGTCGCTAATTGATCTCGTAGATCAATAGATCTTTATTTTCACCCTGTACAACAAACTCTAAAGCCTTATCTTTATCTGCGTTGCTTAAATCTATGGCAGAAACTCCATAAACTGGGAAGCCACTCACGGCTTTGCCATCACTGTAATAGAGATAGACTTTTTGCGCTTCGACATCTGTTACACTCACATAAACAATATTGTTGAGGTAAAAGATTTGCGGGACGCTATATTGCCCATATGGCAGCGTCACAGGAATCCCTTTTATGGTTAAAATATTGTTGGTCAATGTGACCAAAGATTTTGTGGTCGCTGTAATTTCATGCGTAGCTTCTAAACCTAGATTTGTATTGATGACATTTCCTTTGGGATCAATTTGAATTAAATTTCCTGCTTGGTCTGTAGTGGTAAAGGTTTTTAAATAAGCATATATGGCTTGATTCGACGCTTTAAATTCTTCCTTGATTTTTACGCGGCTCTGCCCGGTTCTGCTCAGGATGTTAATCTTTCCGCTTTCCTCTTTGATCAAAATGTAATCTTTGTTCCCTATGCGAATATGTTTAGGCTTTGCACTAATGGCCGAAGCACTTTTGGTAAACTTAAAACCATTGACCTTTTTGCCTTTGTTGTCTAACATCAAAACGTTTTGGTCTTGTGCCAGAACAAAGCGATAATTTCTACTTTGATCATAATCAAAAATAGCCAAAGGCTGTGCTGTACTATTGGTTTTGATTTTTTTGTTGAAGGGCGGGACGACCTTTCCGTTACGATCTAAAATGTAAAAGCGCTCTGCTGTTCTAAAGGCCATTTGTAGGCGGCCGTTTTTGTATAAATCGACTTGTTGTATATCCCCAATGATTTTCCCCTCCAGTTGCTTTTTCCAAAAAAGTGTTCCCGTATTAGAGTACAGATAAAGGATGTTTTGTTCGTCTTGAACGGCAATATCTCTCTCTTTAGTTCGGTGGTTTTTGAGCCACTGCGGTTTTGTGGAAACTGTATTTTCTAAAGAGATCAAAGCGACATTAGTCGTAGTCTTGTCATTCTGTTTGATTTCGTTTTGAGAAAGTCGATAATGCAAATGCATATAATCGTTTTCAACCAATCCTTGAAATGCAATATAGGGGATTTTGTCGCTTTCTATGGCTTTCCAAAACGTCTTCTCTGAGAATTGCTTTTTTATAGCTGCGGTATTACCAATCCATAATAGATTGCTTTTGTCAGAAAGCGTTTCTTCCGCGAAGCGTTGAAAAGCTAAAGATTTCTCTAATGTTTTTTCGTCTTTATACGCAGCGATTAATGTTTTGATGCCCGCTTCACTTTCTGCAAAGAACAAGAAGTCATCGATTTTAGCCACCCATTCTGCGTTGACTTGTTCCCCTAAGCTCATCACAAATAAACTCAACTCTCTCGACAAAGAAGTTTTGTAATAAGGAATGTCGCGATATTTTTTCTGCTGACTTTCTGGGATAAAGTTAGCCTCTGCAGTGGCTTCGTTACTCAAATGAAAAATCAATGCAATGTCATTTTTCAATTGGACTATGCCTAATTCATCGATGCCTTTTAGTGCAGTGAGATCGGTCGTTAATGTGGCGAGGTTGAGAAAGCGCACCCATTTTTTAAACTTGTCTTCTAATAGTTGAATATTGTCTAAGGTCATTAAAAATACCGAAGTCATTTGTACAGGGATCGCCTGAGAGATCAGGGTTTTCTTTGGTTCACTAGATTGTAATAAGCCTATTGGATCCCCAATAGAATCGATTACTTGAACTAAACCATCTACCTCAAAGGCATTTGCTGTAATGTTGAGATCTAGACTTGCCCAGTTTTGGCCAACTTTTGGAAACAATGGCAGTTGACCAATCACTTCCTTAATCAAGCCTTCTTCTTGTCCTTTGACATGAATGTTTACTGGGGCACTATTATCGGCTGTTTTTACGATATCGTAAAAAGAAGGGTCGTTAATTCCTCTAGCCTTTTGTTGGTAATTGCGAATACAATTCTCTAAAACAATCTTAGTATCAGCATGTAAAGTAAAACCATCAATAAAAGCAGTGTAAAGAGTGATTTCGTTTTCTTGGGTTAGGTAAATGGCTTCCCCGCTGTATTCTTCTTTGGGGTAAGAGAGATAGGTGCTGTCAAGGGGCGCTTTATAAACAATACTTAAGGCCTTTTCATTTTTGCCGTAAGGCGTAAGACTAAAAATTTTCGGTGAAGTCGCCTGCTTGTCAAAGGCGATCATTTTTTTAGAAAGCTCTGGGAGGCTTTCTGGTAGGTGTTTTAATACAGGGTTATTCTTAAGCGCATTTGACACTTCGTTTGGGTTGTTGAGTTGAATCGTTAAGGAGGTGTTTTGGGGAATCCAATCTACTAGATTTGAGTTCTTCTGTTGTGTCGTTTCACAGGCATAAAATAAAAAGACACATAAGAATGGTTTAATTGCGAATCGAAGAAGTGGTTGGAAATTCATAGAATGTGTCATGGGTGCAAAATTAAGAAACTCAAAAATCAATTTCTAGTTGTTCTGGAAGTAATCGAAAAGTTTTTCTGTGATGAGGGCTCGCGCCTGTATTTCTTATTCCATCTCTGTGGGATTTAGTAGGATAGCCCTTGTTTGTTTTCCAGTGATATTGTGGGTAGTCAAGATCTAAAGCCATCATTACATCATCCCGATAGGTTTTTGCTAAAACAGAGGCGGCCGCAATATTTAAGTATCGACCATCTCCTTTAATGATACATTCGTGGGGAATGTCTTTATATTGATGAAAACGGTTCCCGTCTACGGCGATAAATTCAGGTACAGTAGAAAGACCACTAATGGCTTTATGCATCGCTTTGATCGAAGCATTTAAGATATTGATTTCTTCAATTTCTTGCACGCTACAATGTGCAACGGCAAAGGCAAGGGCTTCTGTTTCAATAATGGGACGCAGTGCATAGCGCTGTTTTTTGGTCAACTTTTTTGAGTCGTTTAATAAAGGGTGCGAAAAATCTTCAGGTAAAATAACCGCTGCTGCAGTAACAGGTCCCGCTAAACAACCTCTCCCGGCTTCGTCTGTACCGGCTTCTACAAATTGGGTGAGTTGTGTAGGGAGTTGCTTCATTGAATAAATTGCTTGATGTTGATGGTCGATGACCAAAAATAAATTCAAACATCTATTCAAATTTAGTTATAACTTCGCACAAAACATATAATCCATGCCACAACGGTATTTTTCCCTCCTTTTTTTATTTGGCTTGCAAAGCCTCTTTTCCCAAGAGCTAACAGAAAAGAACCCTCTTGACGAGGCGACTACTATCATTGAGACCTCCATACTAGAAAAAACAATACAAACCCAAGACACCCTAGCGGTTAAAAAGGATAGCCTTGCACCAAAAAAAGGATTGATTATCGAAGAACTGGAAGAAGTTGTTGCAGATACTGCGACCATTGATATGTATGAAATCTATCAGCATGGAAAACGAACGGTTTATGTCGATACCACTTTAACGATTCAAAAAGAATACAAGTTTAACTTCTTGCGTGAAGATTACTTTGAGTTACTGCCTTTTGTCAATTTAGGCTCTGCCTTTAACCGTTTAGGGCATGACTTTACAGAAACCTCTTTACAGCCGCAGATGGGAGCCCGGTCAAAACACTATGGTTATTTTGAAATTGAAGACATAAAGTATTACCGTGTCCCTACACCTTTGACTGAATTGTTCTTTAGAACCACCATGGAACAAGGACAGATGACAGATGCGACGATAAGTGTCAATACCAGTCCGCAGTTTAATTTTGCGTTCGCTTTTCGCGGTATGCGATCTTTAGGGAAATACCTCAATCAACGCTCTGCCAATACCGCTTTTCGATGGTCGATGACCTATCAAAGTTTGAACGAACGCTATAAGGCAAAAATGCACTATGTCAATCAAAACCATGAAAACCAAGAAAACGGTGGTATAACCGAAGAAGGGATTCCCCTTTTTGAAACCGGAGATCCAGACTTTCTCGAGCGCCCTGTTTTAGAAGTAAAACTATCGATAGCATTAAATAACCTTAAAGGGAAAAGGTCTTTTTTCGAACACAACTATGCTTTAGTTCAAGCAAAAGACAGTACGGGCTCGTCCTGGACCGTGGGGCAACAAATCATGAATGAGTCTAAATTCTATCGATATGAGGATCCACAAAACGCTGCTTACTTTGGTCAAAGAGAAGCTGGAGTCTCGGTTCTTGATGAGGTACAATGGGCGATTTTAAAAAACAGATTCCAAACAGAATACGACAATCCTCTATTAGGGAAGCTTACCGCTGGACTAGAGATTTCTGCCATTGACTACAATATTCTTTTACCCCAAGATGATTCAGAAGAGGGGAGTGTACCAGAGGAAGATGCTAATGAAGCCTTTCCCTTGAATTTGGAGGCAAACCAAACTTTTCTCAACGCAGACTATGCCTTTTTATGGCGTGGCTTTGATTTTACTGCTCACTTTAATAAAACCTTATTTAGTGAACGTTTAAGCGATGAAATCAGTCTTCAGGCTAAAATCACCTTAGCAAACGATGTTTTCTTTCAGGCGAAAGCCAGTTTTATCAATAAGAGTCCCAACTTTAATTTTATCCGTTATAGAAGCGCCTACAGCAATTACAATTGGTACAATGATGATTTGGCCAACGAAAAAATCACCAGTCTCTCAGCGACTTTATCTCATCCTCTATGGGGTGCATTATCTGGCTTTGTTCAGCGCTTAGATAATTATACCTATTACAATCAAGTTTTTCCAGAACAGACGGAAGAAACACTACTCCCACAAACCCTTTTGGCTGAGGTCGTCCAAACCCCAGAAACCATCACCTATCTAAAGGCGCGTTACAGTTCGCACTACAGCCTTTGGAAATTTGGTTTAACGACTACCGCGCAATATCAAAAAGTAATGTTGACAGACAATGCGTCTAGTCCTCCTATTAACGCTCCAGAGTGGAATGTAAGAACCACCCTAAGTTTTAGTTCTCATTTATTTAAGAAGGCCTTGTATATGCAAACTGGAATCACGGGGCATTACTTTACGAATTATTATGCCGACCAATATAATCCTCTCTTAGGCGACTTTATGCGACAGGATCGTCAAGAGATCGGGAATTTCCCACGGTTAGATGTCTTCTTTAATGGGAAAATCCAGCAAACCCGTATATATTTCAAGTACGAACATGCGAATGCTTCCTTAACAGGATACGACTATTACAGCGCAGTAGGATATCCCTATCGAGACAGTATCATACGATTTGGATTAATTTGGAATTTTTTTCAGTAGCATAATTGACTGTTAAGCAAGTGTTTGTTTTACATCAAAAAAAACTTCAAATAATTTTACTCACTAGTGTTGTGGGTGGAGAAAAAGCGTTTTATATTTGCACCCGCTAAGGGGTAATAGCTTTAGCAAACGATCTTTGAAAAAATAGAAAATGACAGCGTGTA
>Ga0233444_10002001_pt1 | contig 22061 bp, 18 predicted proteins | sample SI_124_October20_6_FD_182792 | JGI IMG/M metagenome (GOLD analysis project Ga0233444, IMG submission 182792) | Seawater microbial communities from Saanich Inlet, British Columbia, Canada - SI_124_October2016_10_MG | ecosystem: Environmental > Aquatic > Marine > Inlet | place: Canada: British... | reverse complement strand
ACCTATTCATAGTTTATTAGAAGGAGAAGTGGTAATAGCTTATAATGATGCTGGATTTAAAGAATATGGTGGTTTAGTTGTCTTAAAACACCAAACTGAAGCGTTTACATTTTATACACTTTATGGACATTTAAGTGAAAAAAGCGCTACTAAAAACAAGATAGGAGACTGTATAAAAAAAGGATCTAAAATTGGAAATCTGGGAAATTATTTTGAAAATGGAAATTGGGAACCCCACCTACATTTTCAGGTGCTATTATCCCTTTTAAATTTTAAAGTAGATTATCCAGGTGTAGCTTATATTTCAGAAATTGCAGTTTGGAAAAGTATTTGTCCAAACCCAAATTTGTTGATTAAATCGGAAGAGTTAGAGAAAAAAGAAAATACGAGTCAAGAAGAACTTATCAACTATCGAAAAAAACATCTTGGAAAAAGTTTAAGCTTACAGTATAGAACCCCAATCGAAATGGTCCGAGGAGCAGGGCAATATTTAATGGATTCTATGGGTAGAAAATACCTGGACACTGTTAATAATGTAGCACATGTAGGGCATGAAAATTATAAAGTTGTAAGAGCAGGGCAAGAACAAATGGCATTGATCAATACGAATTCTCGCTACCTACACAAAAATATAACTGTTTTGGCTGAGGAACTTATTAAAACATTAGCCCCAGAATTAAATGTGTTGCATTTTGTGAATTCGGGAAGTGAGGCCAATGAATTAGCAATTCGTATGGTAAAAGCGGTTACCGGTGAAAAAGACATCATCGCTTCGGAAGTTGGTTATCATGGTAATTCGAATATGTGTGTAGATATTAGTTCGTATAAATTTGATGGAAAAGGAGGAAAAGGCGCTCCGGAACACACCCATATTTTCCCTTTACCCGATGCGTTTAGAGGAAAATATAAAGGTAAGTGTACCGCTGAAAAATATGCAGATGAAGTACAAAAACTAATTAAAAAAATTCAAATCAAAGGTCGAAATTTGGGAGGGTTTATCATTGAACCCATTATTAGTTGTGGTGGACAAATAGAGTTGCCTGATGGGTTTTTGGCAAAAGCCTATCAAATGGTTCGAGAAGCTGGAGGTATTTGTATTTCAGATGAAGTACAAACCGGTTGTGGGCGGATGGGAAAAACATTTTGGGGTTTTCAATTACACGATGTAATACCAGATATCGTGACTATTGGGAAACCACTAGGAAACGGACATCCTATCGCTGCTGTTGCTTGCACACAAGAAGTTGCTGATAAATTTGCTAATGGCATGGAGTATTTTAATACCTTTGGTGGTAATCCTGTTTCTTGTGCTATTGCAACTGAGGTTTTAAGAGTCATTAAAAGAGAAAAATTACAAGAAAACGCATTAGTCGTTGGTGAATTTCTGAAATCGAAATTAAAATCACTCGCTAAAGAATTTCCAATTATTGGAGCCGTCCGAGGACAAGGATTATTTCTTGGTATTGAATTGGTAGATACTAACTTAAATCCATTAGCCATACAAACCGATTATTTAGCAAACCGAATGAAAGAGCATGGGATATTAATGAGTACAGATGGCCCAGACCATAATGTTTTAAAAATTAAGCCCCCTCTTCTTTTTACAAAAGAGAATGCCGACGAACTAATTTACTTTTTGCGTAAGATTTTTGCTGAAGATTTTATGATCAGTACAGAAAAATAGTCGCGCGATATTAATAAGTTATAAGATCAAAAATTATGAAAGAATCACTTTTAATACTTTTTTTATTATCCTTTAGTATTGGATTTGCACAAACAACAGAAAAAATTGATAAAGAAGCTATAAAGGCTGTAATGAATTTACAAGAAGAAGCATGGTCTAATAATAATTTAGAAGGCTTTATGCAGGGTTATTGGAAAAACGATTCCCTAAAGTTTTATGGTAGTAATGGACTTACTAAAGGTTGGCTAAAAACCTTAGAAAATTATAAAAAAGGATATCCAACCAAGGAGGATTCCGGAACCTTAAAGTTCACCATTAAAGACATCTCCAAAATTGATAAAGGTAGTTATTGGGTGATGGGTGAATACCACTTAAAGAGAATGATAGGTGATGCTAATGGTGTGTTTTTAATTATCTTTAAGAAAATAGACGGTGAATGGAAAATTATTGCAGACATGTCTTGTTAACTATTTAAAATTTTCTGTCGGGATGGAATGGATTTATATCTAAAGATGTTTTCTTATCTGATATAATTTCAGATACTAATTTACCAGTTGCAGGACCTAAACTCCACCCCATCATGGCGTGACCTGTAGCAATTGTAAGGTTTTTGTATTGACTTACTCTTCCTATATATGGCAATCCGTCAGGAGTGCAAGGACGTAATCCACAAGCAGCATTATCAATTTCATAGGCTTGTATTTTTACATCCTTATAATAATCGGAAGCAGCTTTACCAATGGTATTTACTCTAATTGTATTAATCTTATTATTAATTCCAGCAATTTCCATGGTACCAGCAAAACGTGTAAAACCATTCATAGGAGTTACCGCAACTTTCGCTTCTACTAAAATAGCAGGTATAGTAATCCCTGTTTCTCTTTCCACATTAATTCGATATCCTTTTCCAGCTTGAATCGGAATTTTAATTCCTAATTTTTTAGTGATTAAAGGACTCCAAGATCCAGCAGCTAAAATAACCTCATCTGCTTTCAATGTTCTTTTTGAGGTTTCAACCTCCATAATTTTATGTCCAGAAACAATTAAGTCTTGAACGCTCTCATTTTTATAAATACTAACTCCTTTCGCTTTTAAATAAGACAACATTTCTGTCATAAACTCTTTGGGAGTCATGTGCGCATCGGAATCAAAATAAACTGCTCCTTTACAATTGATATTTGCATTAGGTTGCATTTTCCTCACTTCTGCTTCAGAAATATTTTTAACATTAAGCCCTTCTTTAATGGCTCGTTGTCCTACTTTCCATTCTTCTTCTCCTGCCTTATCTGTTTTATAAAGCATTAAAAGGCCTTTTCTTTCAAAATGAAAATTAAAATTTTCGGAAGATTTAATTTCTTTATATAACTCTCTTCCTAAAATATTAATATCCTTGATAATCGGAATGGCTTTTTCAACTTTAGGAGCAGTAGCAGATTTTTTAAATTTTAAGGACCATTGTAAAAAATCCTTGTCCAAACGCGGTTTTATATAAAAAGGACTGGAGGGATTAAACATCCATTTAATTCCTTTAGTGATCACACCAGGAGCTGCTAAAGGGATGATGTGACTGGGAGTAATATATCCCGCATTTACAAAAGAAGCTCCAGAGGTAATGTCACTTTTATCAATAACAGTTACTTGGTGTCCTTCTTGCTGCAGGTAATAAGCAGAACACAAACCGATGATTCCTCCGCCGATAATAATTACTTTTTTTTTCATTGTTAAATCACTTGAAAACCGTGAGCATAGGGATCGTCTTCTTCGTCAATTAAAATAGTATTATAGCCGTAAATCTTTGCCCATCCTTTTATGCTAGGAATAATAGCCTTGTCACCATTTAATTTGGTTTCTTCTTCTATCTTTCCAGTAAAGGTGGAGCCTATATAACTTTCGTGAATAAAATCCACTCCTTTGGCCAATTTCCCTTTTGCATATAATTGTGCCATTCTAGCTGAAGTTCCGGTTCCACAAGGACTTCTATCTATCGCTTTATCCCCATAGAACACAGCATTACGTCCAGAGGAATTTGGATTGATGGGATTTCCTGTCCATTGGATATGACTTACATCTCTTATCGTTTGATTTTCTGGATGGATGAACCTATTAGGGTATTTTTCATTAATCCGTTTTCTTAGTATCTGAGAATATTGAATTAGTTTCCCAGCAGTAAAATTATGTATCCCACTAAAATTTTTCTGAGGATCTATAATTGCATAATAATTTCCTCCATATGAAATATCAAAGGTGATTGTTCCTAACTCAGGACATTCTACACTCAGATTTTCTGCTGCCAAATAGGATTTTACATTTTTCAGTTTTACCCATTCTACTTTCCCATTGGTTTGTTTATAGTCTATTTCAACCAATCCAGCTGGAGTTTCCATTCTTACTTTTCCAGGAGTTAATGGCTCTATGATTCCTTCTTCAATAGCAATGGTGATTGCTCCAATGGTTCCGTGACCACACATAGGCAAGCATCCTGAGGTTTCAATGAATAAAATCCCAAAATCATTTTCAGGAAATTGAGGTTCAAAGAAGAAACTACCACTCATCATATCATGACCTCTGGGCTCGTACATTAATCCTTTACGTATCCAGTCGTATTCTTTTAAAAAATGCTGTCTTTTTTCACTCATAGAATCACCTAAAAGGTCTGGACAACCAGTAGTTACTACTCTAACAGGATTTCCGCAAGTATGCGCATCAATACATTTATAAATGGTTTTACTCATTGTTATGATCTTCAATATAGTTATTCACTCTATTTTCTAAAATAGAAAGTGTTACGGTCCCTTGTTCTAAAACAACCTCATGAAACTCACGAATATCAAATGAACTTCCTAATTCTATTTCTGCTTTTTTACGTAATTCTCTAATTTTTATTTCTCCTATTTTATAAGACAATGCTTGTCCTGGCCAAGAGATATATCGATCGGTTTCGGTATTGATTTCATGAATAGAAAGTGCTGTGTTTTCAGCCATGTAGTTGATCACCTGTTCGCGTGTCCATCCTTTAGCATGTATTCCTGTATCGACTACTAATCTACAAGCCCGCCACATTTCGTAAGTTAATTTTCCAAACTGTTCATATAAAGTAGTATACATTCCCATTTCTTCAGCAAGAAATTCGCAATACAAACCCCATCCTTCTCCATAAGCGGATAAGTAAGTGTCTTTTCTAAATTGAGGGATGCTATCGCCCAATTCTAAATTTAATGAACTTTGCAAGTGATGACCTGGCACTGCTTCATGAACTGTTAAAGAAGGTAAAACATAAAGAGGCCTACTGGATAAATCGTAGGTATTTACCCAATAATATCCTGGGTCTGTACTATTTTTACTTGTCCCTACATACCTGCCAGTTGTATATTTTGGTGCTATGGCATCAGGTACTGGTGCAACTCCATAGGGTTTTCTGGGTAGGGTTCTAAAAAACCTAGGCAATTGCTCATCAGCTCTTTTTGCCATATCTCTAGCTATCATTAAAAGTTGTTCTGGAGAAGTCGCATAAAATTGAGGGTCGGTTCTTAGAAAATTTAAAAACTCTGAAAAACTTCCTTGAAAGTTTAGTTCAGAAATTATTTTTTCCATTTCAGTTTTTATTCGAGCTACTTCTTGTAATCCAATAGAATGAATATCATCTGCACTATACTGAGTACTTGTTGTATAGTAATTGATTCTATTTTGATAATATGCATTGCCATTAGGAGTTTCGGAAATTCCTATACTCGTTCTTGTTTTCGGAAAATATTCATCTTCAAAAAAAGTTTTTACCAATTTAAATTGGGGAATGACATTAGTAATAATAGCGACTTTAGCAGCAATTAAGACCGAATCTTTTTGAGTTGAGGTTAGTGTTTTTGGTAAATTATTAAAGGGTTGATAAAAATAACTTTCTTCAAAATTTTCAACAATATGGTCATTGTAAGAGGACTCATAGCCATTAAATATGACGCTAGGTTGTGATACTCCTTTTTCTAATCCTTCTCTTAATAAAGGCAAGAATTGACCCACTCTACTTGGTATTGCATTCAATTTTGTTAAATAGTCTTTCACTTGCTCATAATTATGAAATGGGCGAACCATAAATGAAAAGTTGGTATGAAATCCTGAATCGGATAACAAAGGGTTTAAATACTTTTCAAATTCATAGTAATCAATGGTATCTTGTAATTGAAATTTTAATAGTTTCAAGGAGATAGATTCTGTTTCAGATAAGAAAATTAAATCAATCTTAGCTAGTTTAATTAATTGTTCCTTCGCGTATTCCGCCTCTTTTTTAAAGTATTCTCTCGCAAATAAACCTAAGGGATATTCAACTTCATCGTAACTTTCTCTTTCTTCTATTTCTAAAATTATTTCATTTAACAAATCTGAATCCTTGACCTTGGACTCTTTAGAACAGCTCATAAATAGTAGAAATAGCACTAAAAATAATCCCTTAAAGATTTTCATACATACTTAGATTTTATCTTTTGAATTCTTCCCATTAACTAACCTTATAATTCCTAAAGGATTTTCGTTTGTTAACTCCTTTGGGAGTAATTTATTTGGCCAACTTTGAAAGCTAAATGGACGAACCCAACGGTTAACCGCATGAACACCGACTGCTGTAAAACGACAGTCTGTAGATGCAGGATAAGGACCTCCATGAAGCATTGCAGGACAAACCTCAACGCCAGTTGGAACTCCATTAAATATAATTCTTCCTACTCTGTTTTGAAGCGTGTCAATTAGTTCAGGAAATTTTTGAAGCTCTTCTTCTTCTCCTAAAATAGTTCCAGTTAGCTGGCCTTCTAAATGGCTTATTACCTGTTTTAATTCATTTGCATCTTTACATACTACTAGCATAGAAAAAGGCCCGAAAACCTCTTGATGCAAAGTTGTATTATTTAAGAAAGTTAGTCCATTAACAGTCACAATTGCTTGTCTTGCATAATTAACTGCAACACTATCTTGAAAATCAGCATTAACAGTTAGTCCTTCTTGCTGTATTGCTGTTTGTTTATTTTTTTCATAATTTCCAATTATAGTAGGATGAAGCATACAAGAAGGTTCTAATTTTACTATTTCTTCAGAAAGAGTGCTTATAAAATCCGTTAAAGAATCACTTTTTATTCCAAGAATTAAACCTGGGTTGGTACAAAACTGACCAGACCCTAAAGTAATAGATCCAGCATATGTTTTTGCTAAAGCTACACCTCTATTTTGTATCGCTTTTGGCAATAGTACTACCGGATTAATACTTCCCATCTCGGCAAAAACCGGTATTGGCTCGTCTCTTTGTGCAGCGATATCGTATAAAGCTCTCCCACCTTGAATACTTCCTGTAAATCCTACAGCTTTTATATCTGGATGCGTCACTAATTCAATTCCTACTTCAATTCCAGCACTATTTAAATTTGAAAAAACTCCATTAGGCATATTCGTTTTTTGAGCAGCCCTTATAATTGCATCTGAAACCATTTCACCAGTTCCAGCATGCATAGGATGCGATTTACAAATAACGGGGCAACCTGCTGCTAATGCAGAGGCCGTATCGCCTCCAGCTGTTGAATACGCAAATGGAAAGTTACTAGCTCCAAAAACGACCACAGGTCCTAATGGAACTAACATCTTTCGGATGTCCTGTTTTGGGATTGGTTTCCTTTCTAAATCTGCAGTATCTATTGTTGCTGCTACCCAAGATCCTTCTTCCAACATAGTTGCAAAACTTGTTAACTGCCCGACGGTTCTACCTCTTTCTCCTTTTGCTCTTCCTTCTGGCAAGCCAGTTTCTAATTGATACATCGCAATCAAATCATCTCCCATTGCAATTATTTCATCAGCGATGGTTCTTAAAAAGTTTGCTTTCTCTAATCCAGATTTTTTACTAAAAGATTTAAATGCTTCCGCTGCCAACTCAGCCGCTTGGTTGATCTCTTCAGAAGTTGCTTCTGTAAAAATTTGTTCGTTTTCTATATTCAATTTTGGATTGAACGTTGTGTATGTTTTCCCGCCTTTTGCGGAACGCTTAAATCCTATATGATTTTCTCCTGTTGTCATTTTCTGTATTTTATTAATTTTTTGTGTTTTTCGACAGCTACTTGTAGGGTGCCTTTTTATTACAATTCTCGCAAGTGAGTCTAATTTCTAACATTATAAATTTTTATAATCTGGTAATTGAGGTCTGTTTTTTAATCCATCTTCAATAATCTTTAATACCAGAGCTCTTTCCGATCCTACTAGTGGTAACCGAGGTGCTCTTATATTCTCAGTTCCAATACCTGTAGCGACTTCAGCTAATTTAATGTTTTGTACTAATTTAGAATTAATATCTAATTCTAACAAGGGTAAAAACCATCTGTAAATTTCAAGCGCTTCTTTAATTTTACCTACTTTTTGAAGTTCATAAATCGCAACTGTTTCTGCTGGAAAAGCACAAACTAATCCTGCTACCCATCCATCTGCTCCCATTAATAAACTCTCCAATGCTAAAGTATCTACTCCTGTCATGATTTTTAAACGATTCCCAAAACGATTTTTAATACGAGTTACATTAGAAATATCTCTAGTAGATTCTTTAACAGCTTGTATCGTTTCACATTTTAACAAGGCATCAAACATATCTAAAGTAACTTCCGTTTTATAATCTACAGGGTTGTTATAAACCATAATTGGCAAACTACTATTATTGGCTACCGCTTTAAAATACTCCACTACTTCACGATTACCCGCATTATAACGCATTGGTGGAAGCATCATTAAACCACTAGCTCCATCATCTTCAGCTTTATTTGCAGCATCAATTGCACCTTTAGTAGTTTGTTCGGCAATATTCATCATTACAGGAATTTTACCAGCTACTATTTTTACTGTTTCGGTAGTTAAAGTTCTCTTTTCAGAATCTTCTAAAGTACTTGCTTCCCCTAAAGTTCCTCCTAAAACAATTCCATGAACACCCGCTTCTAATTGTGCATTTATATTTTGTGAAAACATCGCTAAATCTAAAGTATCTTTAGTCGTAAATTTAGTGGTGACTGCTGGCATTATACCTTCCCATTGAAATTTCATATTATGAATATTTTATTAAAAAATAATTATTAAATTGTATTGTATTCATATAAATTTATACAATATCGGTTTACTTGGTGTCGCATCATTTTCAAATGATGCTATCTGAAGATTTAACATATAACACCCATCTAAAATAGATGTCGGAACATAAATAAATTCGGTAATGGTAGCATCCAATCTTGGCGCTAATGGATAATTCCAAAAAGCTTTGTGGGCCAATAATTCCCCTTCGTCTTTTTCCTTATCAACTGAAGGCAAATCTATTAACAAATGTTTTATTCCTACCTCTTTTATATAAGCGGCTGCTTCTTCTAATAAATAAGCCCAGTTAGTATTTGAGTATTTTTTAGATTTCTTAGTGTCAGAATTTGGAATTGTTCTAATTATTATAGCCTCTGGTTTACTTCCATTTAATGCATTTTTAATTTGTTCTTTAGAGATCACTAAATCATCACCTTTTTGAAAGGGTATTACTGTTATTAATTCAGCTTGAAAAAAGAAATTTTTTAAAGTTTGATTGATAGAATGAAATTCTGTAGTAATGTGCCCAATGCATTCGGTATGAGTTCCATGAGCATGAGGATTAAATTCTATCGAATTAAAATTAACAGAAGCACCTTCACTCACTTTACCAATCCAATCTCCATCTTTAACAGGTTCTATTTTTGGCTCATTTAAATACCAAGCTATAGGGTTTTCAGTTGAAGCAGTTAAGGGAATTGAAATATCTATTGGTTTAGATAAATCGATCTTCTTTGCAATAGTGTCAATTTCTAGTTTTACAATCATTGTTTAAAAATAAGCATTTTATTCGACCATAAATAAATTACTGGCAATGCCATCGCTTAAAAATTTTCCTTTCTCTGAAATTATTAAAACGCTATCATTAGAAAAAACCTGTTTTTTTTTGGACGATGAACTACTCCTATCATTAGTAATAGATGGCTTTACCACCTTCGCAAAGACAATTTCCAACAAACCATCATTAATAGGACTTTTAATTTGTTCCAATAAATAATCTAAGTATTTTATGCCAAAATTATTTTTCACTTTATTTAATGAAACTCCGGACATGGTCCTTAATCCTGTCATTAAATACTCATTGTATCGATCAGTTTTAGATAATATTTCTCTTTCAATGGGCAATTTACCTATTTGAATTTGATTTATATATTGAGTATTATTGCTAATATTCCAACTTCGAATGTTTCCATCAAAAGAATGTGCTGAAGGTCCTAGCCCCAAATAAGATTTACCCTGCCAATAAGCGGTGTTGTTTTCAGAAAAACATCCTTGCTTACCAAAATTAGAAAATTCGTAATTCACGTATCCTTCTTTCTTCATTTTATCTAATAAAATTAGATATTGGCGATGAGAATTTGTTTCACTAACAGGAGCTATTTTACCATTTTTAATCAGCTTTTTAAGTACTGTTTTGGGCTCCACAGTTAGCGCATAACATGATACATGAGGAATCCCAAAAGCTATTATTGTATCCAAATTTTCTTTCCATCGTTTATCATCCAAACCCGGAATCCCATATATAAGGTCCACACTTATATTATCAAAATATTGAGTAGCCATTGTCAAACATTGCTTTGCTTCTAAAGCATTATGAGCTCTGTTCATTAGTGTTAGATCTTCTTCAAAAAAAGATTGTACACCAATACTCAATCGGTTGACCTTTGTTTTAGAAAGTTGATACAGTTTACCTTTGGTAAGATCGTCTGGATTGGCTTCTAGGGTTACTTCTATATTTTCTTCAACTTCAAAATTTTTATAAACTTCTCCTATTAGCAAATCTATTTCCTCTTTATTTAATAATGAAGGGGTTCCACCACCAAAGTAAATCGTTTTTATAGGAACAGAAATTTCACTTTTTCTCAATTCAATTTCGCTACAAATTGCAGCTAATAATTCATTTTTTTTCTTGGTACTTGTTGAAAAATGAAAATCACAATAATGACAGGCTTGTTTACAGAAAGGGATATGAATATAAATTCCAGCCATTTATTTAAATCTGGGTATTTTAGTATTTATAAAAGTGTTCATTAATTATTTTTTTACGCGTCCTTCATTTTGTTTTACAAAAGCAGACCATCCGGTGTAATTTTTCCCAATTTCTATTTTCCCTGAATTATAAAAATGACAAACAGCTGCAGCCAATCCGTCAGTACTATCTAAATTTTTAGGTAATTCTTTTAATTGTAATAAACTCTGTAACATTTTAGCTACTTGTTCTTTACTGGCATTCCCATTTCCAGTAATAGCCATTTTTATCTTTTTAGGAGCGTACTCTGTAATAGGAATTTCTCTAGAAAGTCCAGCTGCCATTGCAACTCCTTGAGCTCTTCCTAGCTTAAGCATTGATTGTACGTTTTTACCGAAAAAAGGTGCTTCAATTGCAATTTCATCTGGTTTAAATGTATCAATCAATTCAATAGTACGTTCAAAAATTAATTTCAATTTTAAATAATGATCATCATATTTGTGAAGTTGAAGTTCATTTAATTGTAAAAAATGCATTTTTTTATTAACCACTTTTATAAGCCCAAAGCCCATAATAGTTGTTCCAGGATCAATACCAAGTATAATTTTATCAGAATTCATTAGATTTTTTAAATCTCAAATTAAAGATTTACTAATTTAGCTTTTTATGTTCGCACTAAGTGACAAATCTAAACAATACTTTTGGTTGTACTTAAATTTTTAATCGAGTAAAAACCATTAAAGTAGCTACTGGTTAATCTAAAACAATTCTTCATGGTCATACTGAAACCTCATTAAACTTTAGAAATGGAACTGATTATGCTCTCAATAGATATTTAAGTTTTAAGTACCGTAGATTATGGATATCATTCAAAAATCTAAAAGTCAATTCCAATTAAGTTTTTATTTTGGGAATTTAATTTTAATCACTAGTCTTAATTACTAAGGGGAGTTTAAATTTTGTTTTTACTGGTATTCCTCGTTTATAAGCAGGTGCAATAGGCTGTAATGTTTTTATTGCTTCAATGATATTAGCAGCTAATGATGGGATTTGGGCTTTTAACAAACTATCCATTTTCATGGAAGTAATAACAAGTTTTCCTTTTTCATCAACCAGGAAATCTAAAACAAGTGTTTCGTTAAGTTCAGTAGTTACCATCGTATTTCCTGAGTTTATAACTTGATACAAGTGAGAAGAAAGCGTATTTTCAAAACAGTTTTTTTGTTGTTTTTTTTCAGTAAATGATTCGCAATTTAAAAAAACCGGATGTTGATCTACATCTTTCCAATTAATAGATTTTATTTCTTCTTTAAGAAATGTTTCAGATGAAATCTTCTCAGTTTCAAAGAATTGACAAGATGGAATTAAAACAGATAAAACAACTAAAACTAAACAGTTTTTTACTTTCATCTTAATTCAATTGTTTCCCCTTAGATTCTTTTACATAGGCTTCCCATTTCATTTCTTTATAAATATCATCTCCTAAATATGTGACAATAGGAAGCATTTCTTTAGCTTCTCTATAACCAGGCATTACTAATAAAATTTCTAATTCTTTATTTAAATAAACAAAGGTCGGATAACTTAACTTTCCTTTTAAAAAATTAGCAGGCAACTCATTATAACCTCTTCTACCTTTAGCAACAAAATTAAATTCTGTTTCTTTAAAAATAAGTGTATTTTTATCCTCTCCATCTAATTTTACACAATAAAACTCTTTATTTAGGTATTCAATGAGTTCTTTATCCTTAAAAGTTTTTGCATCCATTTTTTTACAATAACCACACCAATCCGTATACACATCAATAAATATTTTTTTGGGCTCTTTTTTAACTGCTGCTTCAGCTTCTTCAATTGTCATCCAATTGATTTCTTGGGCAAAAAGTTGATTACCTGTTAATAATAATGCAAAAACGAAAAGAAATAGTTTATTTTTCATGTGACGATATTATTTTATAAAATAGGTCAATCCTGTTTTCTATTTATAATCCATTTGGGAGTTGAAAGTTGTATGTATTAGTATTATAGGCTAAAAATAGTAAATCCTATCAAATTACAACATAACATTTATAATTATTACATAAAATCAAAAAAGCAAAATAGGAATTCAATTTGTCTTTTTTGGAATGCTGTATCATAATCATTCTTTTTTTGATGGATTATTGTTTTATTTATCTTTGCAAAACAATAATAATTTAAATAAATTCCTGTTTTTACAGGAAATTAATATGGATATTTTATTAATAATTATAGGTTTAGGCTTCTGCATTATAGGAATTGTAGGTAGTATTTTACCGATACTTCCAGGACCTCCTTTTGGTTGGTTAGGATTGTTATTATTAGAATTAACCAAAGCCATTCCTAATAATTATTGGTTTTTAGGAGTCACCTTTATTATTGCCATCGGTATATTTTTACTAGATTATATGATGCCATCCATAAGCATCAAAAAATTTGGAGGATTAAAGCGGGTGCTATTGGAGCTATATTTGGATTAATTATTGGGCTTCTATCTCCCATCCCATTTGGATTTTTAATCGGTCCTTTTGCAGGAGCGTTTATAGGTGAAATTGTTTTTAATAAAACAAAAGAAGGCCAAGCTTTAAAAGCAGCTTTTGGATCCTTTTTGGGATTTATTGCTTCTACTTTTATGAAACTTTTAGTTTCATTTATTTTCCTTGGATTTTTTATATGGGATTTAATATGTAACTGGAGTAACTTCTTTTAATACTCTAGAAATTTTACTGATTTGGAATAATAATTATCATTAAAAACTAAAACATAATTTCCCTTTTTTCAATTAACTAGCTATAGAATTTATTGAATAGCTTGTAAAGTCGAATTATAAATGAATATTCAATTCCAAAGTTGGACTATTAGATTACACAATAGGCTTTATTATTTCAAATTAGAATTTACAAATATTAATCAATTGCTTTAAGCATCGCACTTTGAGATTCGTAAATTAATACATCACTATTGCTAAAAAACTTAATGGCAATAGAATGTTGGCTAGAGAAGCTACTATTTCTTAAAAACTAAATTAAACAAAAATAAAATCACAACGGCTCCAATAGCACCAGTTAAAACATCACTTATCCAACCAGATCCTAAACTAACGCCTAAATAACTTAAAAGGCTAGACCCTACGATACTTCCAATAATACCTATTACAATATTACCTATTAAACCCAGTCCACTTCCCTTATAAAACTCACTGCCTAACCAACCTGCTAAGGCTCCAATAATTAAAGTTGCTAAAATGCTCATAATTAATATATATTTTTGTTGTAGTTATAAATATACTGAAAATAAACTACTTAGCTCTAATTTGATAAGCATTAATTATATAAGGTATTGACTTTGGGACGTTTTAAATTTTTTCAAAAGTAAAAAAATAGCATATTAAACCTGTGAAGAAACCTTTCTATTTTAATTTTTTTAGCGGAACTTAAGGCAATACTAAATATCCTATTTAAAAAAATATTTTTGTTCTAAAATAAAAAAGCCTGTCCAGATGGACAAGCTCCTAAATACTAATATGCTTAAAATAATTGATTAAATTACTTTAACATTTGTTGCATTCAATCCTTTTGGACCTTCTTCTACATCAAAGCTTACTTTGTCACCTTCATTGATTTCATCAACTAGTCCATTTACATGCACAAATACGTCTCTGTCCCCTTCTTCTGGAGTGATGAATCCGAATCCTTTAGAATTATTGAAAAATTTTACTGTTCCGTTACTCATAATAATAATTTATAAATTAATTGTAAATATAGTTAGAATATTTTTGGGAGACAATTTTCGTGTAAAAACCTGATTTTAAGTACTTATGTCGCAATACTTTTTTTGAAATTCTTATTTTTAACTCAATTAGTGTTGCAAAGTATTGCCTAAGGTTTTTAAAATTGATGTCGAATAAAGAGATAGATCTATGTCGTTAGTTTCAAAAACGGAATTAAATACTATTAACGTTATGGTTAATGTTTGATAAAATCTCGATTTAGAACAATAATTTTCATTCTTTTATCTGAAGAACTATTTATCTTGTAAATTATATCAGTTTCTGTATCTAATATTATTTTTAATTTTAAATTTAATTCACTAATAAGTTTATTTGTATTTCTGATATTTTGGCTTCGATCTAAATTTTCTCTATAAAAATTTTCTTGCATTATATCCGTTGACATCCTAAAGTCACTTTTTATGAGCAGCATTAATAATTTATTTTCGGAGGTATCCATTTTTTTGGAATGACCGTTAAAAAAAACGCTGTTGTTTTCAAATCGAAGTTTATTTGAGTTAACTTTATATTTCTTTCTTAAATGAAATAAAAATATTAATATAAATGCACAAGCAATAAGTAATATTAGCTTTATGATATTCTCACCATTGTCTTTAACAAGAGCTTGTTCACTTAAAAGATTAATATTTAATGTATCAATTTTTCTTTTTGTAAGATATGATGTATCGTCATTCGAAATCCAAATATAAATATTTCCTTTATGTATAAAAGGTTTGTAAAAACTTTTGTTAGTTTTTTGCATTTGGGGATCTATTCCAAATATTTTTAATTGATTATTTTTTATATCAATTTCTTCTATATTATTGTTAGTGATATTATATATGTTATCATTTATTTTAAAGGAGGCAACATTATATTTAACACTTTTATTTAACATCCCAAATTTTTCCCATTTTTTTGTTTTAAAATCAAAGCTCCATATTTCATCATTATTTAATCCCTGATTGAAATCTTCTGAATTTTCTGTTAATCCACCTATGATATAAAGTTTATCATTTAAAATTTTATAAAAACTAGTAGATGATCCTTTGGGTTTTATCTCATTGGCTGAATTAATAATTTGCCACTCGTTGGTGTTTGTATCATAAAAAGTAAGTTTATTATTGTAGGTCCAGTAACCATAACCACCATAACGATATATTGTGTCATTGTACGTAAACACATTACTCTGCCAAGCCATTCTGTGAGTATATGAGTTATCAATTCTTTGAATGGTGTCATTATTTAATTGATACACTTTACCTCCATTAAATTCTACAAAATGAATGGGCTCTTTATTTAGTATATGATGTAGTTTGAAGTTAAAATTAGATGGAGTTATTATTTCTTTTTTTTCAAGTAGGTGAAAACTATTTATATCATATATAAAAATAGAATCATTTTGAAAAACCAATAACTCTTCACTTTCCTTATTAAAAGAATAATTTGAATTATCATCAAGATAGATTTCTTGGCCAAATAAATTAAACCCAATTAAAAGAGTTAGATAAAACAATTTTATATGCATACTCAAACTAATTATTTTATTAATTCTTTAGTACAAGTTTATAAAAATCAATTCATATATTTGATACATATATGATACATCCTATATTAAAAAAAAAGATTGAAATAAGATTAGGTCAAAAAGTGCTAAATCGAGGCGATTGTGAATTACTTTCAAATTTAATATTAGAAACTATTGATATTGAAATTAGCTATAATACGATAAGGCGATTATTTGGTTTGGCTGTCAATGTTAAGGCTAGCAAAAAAACGCTGAATACCTTAGCTAAATTCGTTGGTTACAAGAATTACATTCATTTTATGCAAACGCATCTAGAGGAAGAAACCCAAAATTTATCAATATTAATTTTTAGGGTTGTTTATCAAGCCGATAAAGCGGAAGTAATTAAATTAGTTCAAACCACTAAAATAAGTTCTGAAAATTTTTTAAACTTCGTCATCATCCTATCCAGGGAATTACTTTATAACAAGCATTATGATCTTTTAAATCAAGTGTTTGAGTTAGATGAATTAGCATATGACAATTTTTCTTATTCAGAAGTCTTATTTATTGGAAACGCAATTGGCTTAGTGCTAAGAAAACAACAAATTAAAAACAAAGTCTTTTTAGATAATACTAATTTTTTGCGTTGTGTGTATTTAACTTTTGTTGACTATTCAAATATTAATGGATATTATGCAGATTGGACAACCGCTATTAATAAAAATAAAAAAACAAAAGAACTTGAAGTTTTCACAAAGGCAATCCTAGAGTTTAGAGAATTTTTAAATAAGAGAACCGTCAAAGATTCCTTTAAAAAATTAGCTTTTAACACAACATTACATCCAATTTTATGCAGTCGGCTGTTATCGGTTAAAATAATGGCAAATAAGTATGATAATTTAGAACCAATTCTAGATGAATATTATCAAATACATTCAAAGCATAAATCAAAGATACTTGAATATTCATTTGAGCTTTTCATTACCGCAATTACCACAAAAAACATGGTTTTAATGCGTTATATTATCAATATTATCGATTTGGGCAAAAACCAACATTTATTTTTTTTGAAGGATCGATTAAATTTGTTTTACTTGATGGCCATGTTTTATTATAAATTGACTAAAAATAATGCTAAAAAGAATAAGTATCTGACATTGTTTGGTTTAGACAACATAAGATATAGCTACGAAGATTATATTAAATTATTATACGATGTGTTTTTATATTCAGAGGCTAGGACTGAGCCATTAAAAAAAAGCATTAAAAATGACTATATCCAACTTAATAAAAAATTAAAATATCCTTATTTTTCAGAAGCTTATTTGATAAATTATTTTACTGATAAATAGCTTCGTTTTTTAAGGTTTTTTTAAATAAAAAACCCTAACATTTCTGAAAGGGTTTTATTTAATTTTCTGATATAACTTAATAGTAAAATAATTATTCAGGAAGTTGTGAAGCATTATAATAGTACTGTTCACGAATAATCTTTCCTTCCTTATTAACTACTATCTGAGAATGTTGCTTCATTTCTTTTATAGCATTAGATTTTTTATTTTTGAATGTAATATTCCACCAAGATATGATGGTTTTAGATTCTGTACCTTCGTATTCAAGTAAATCTGGATATCCACTTTCACTAACATTAACTACCTCATAAAGTTTATAAAACTCTTTAAGATTCTCCATTTCTTCGTCCACAGTATAGTTTTGATCCATATCTGAATTCATAACATCTGTTATTCTAGCATTTTCTTTATACAAACTCCTCATTCCAGGTATATCACCTAATGCAAAATAAGCGTATAATAATCTTGCTTTTGCTATCATTGTATGATCTTTATAAATAGTGCCATTTTTTCTAGTTTGCCAAGCATCATATGATTTCGCCCACTTTAACTGACTATCTATAACTGATAATCCACTAATTTTTTTACCGTCTTTACTAAAAAAGAAAATAGAATTTCTTGGAATTTCAAACTTATAACCTGTGTTTTTATCAAATCCTTTTAATATTTGATAGGTGTAAACATTTAGATCATCTTTCCCATACTCCATAGCATCAGAATAGGCAGAACCCCGGTCTTCTATTTTAAGACCCATTACATTTTCACTCAAATAGGTTGACCTATTAATTAAGTTTTTCATTGTCAATGGTTTTGTATTCATTGCATTCATCTGCCACCATTTAAAATCTTCAGTAACTAAAGATTTTAGTTTTTCCACATCGCCTTCAACAAATGCTTTGTTAAATTCATTCACTATCTCAATACCTGGATGTTGGTCATATATTTTTCCATTCTCATGTTTTTTTTGAGCAAACAATGGCATTACAGATAATATCAATAGGCATAATACTAATTTTTTCATGTTAAATTTATTTTAAGTTTAATTATTTAGGTAGTTTTAACTCATGTTGATATTAAAAACACCTGTTAAAATGTTGTTTCAGAATTATTGAAGTTTTGCTTCATTCCAGAGTTCATTGTGACGAATAATTTTACCGTCATCATTAAATCCATGATTAAAAACTACTGGAATAATAATAACCTTACCATCAGACTTACGCGTAACTGAAACTCTCCACCAAGATTGCACATAGTCTCTTTGAGAATCAAATTCATAAAACTTAATCCACTCACAGTCCATACCGTTAATTGTATTTAATCTAAGAAAGTCTTCTTGAATTTTCTTGTACTCCTCTGCATTTAATGGGTCGTTGTTCCAATCATTAAAAAGTCCATCAAATTTTGCATTATCAGCAAATCCCTCGTAAAAAGCATCCATATCGTTAAATTCTAGAGCATGCATTGCTTTTCTAACTGTATTGATGTTTGGATGATGTGAATATATTTCTCCATCTTTAAGTTCTCGTTGGCTTCTCCAGCTCTCAACAAAAGGCATTTGGTTCATATAAGTTCTTAGATATACTATTTGATTGTCAGAATTAACTGCATATTGCGAGTGCCTTGGCTGTGAAAACTTAACACCGGTTGTTCCACCAACTCCTGTTAATAATTCCCATGCATATACCCAAGTAACTGCGCTAAAATCATCATCTTTATACTCTACAGCATCTGGGTAACCATTCTTGGTTTGATTGATAGAAAAATAACGATTTTGAGTTTCCCATGCTTTTATATTGGCAAGAAATTCTTTTTTTGTTTGAGCCTTTGCATCTTTGTTCATACTATCACCATTAAAACCTTTAAAGTCATCGGAGATTAAGCTAGAGAGCATTTCGGTATTTTTGGTATTGATGGCTTCATACATTTGGTTTACAACATCAATTGCTGGATGTTCGATAAAAATGGTTCCATTTTTCTTTTTTTGAGCAAATACCAAAGTGCTTACCACAAATAATAATAGGGTGATTTTTGTTTTCATATTGTTGATTTTAAATATTTATTTTTTAAAAATAATAAATTAATTGCAAATAACAAGGAGAAAATAGTTGTTGTTTTGGATGCAACTAATAACAGTAACCTAAAAAAAAACTTCACCTATTCGGAAAAGCTTCTCATCGTTTAAAATCATAAACCCAGTCCTATTTAAATAATCTGCTTTATTAAGTTTTAACACCAATATTTATCTAATTTTTCTTGAGAATTCAAGGCCCAATTAATAAAAATAAATTTATTCTAAAACAACATTATTACTTTATAATAAATGAACCTTTTATTATTCTTATAGAATTTTCAATTACTAAAATATATTTTCCAGCAGTGATACTATTAATTGCAATAACAGAAAGTTCTTGGCTTAATCTTCCTTGGCTTACTTGTTTGCCATCCATGCTGTATATTTTGTAAGTGTATTCCCCTTCCAAATCCTTTGGCATTTCAATATTTAACGAATTTAAAGTTGGATTTGGATATACTATTAATTGATTATCAGTATTAATATTCAATATGGCACCTAATACTTGTTCGCATTCTGGATTTAATAGTGTATGAGTTTCTCCTGAAGCATTTGTAAGAAATGTGAAAAAGCAGCCTAATTCATATTGTAAGGCTTTCATAAACCCATTATTAAAATTATTAACATGGTACATATCTATAGCTATTACTCTACCTTCATAAAGTGATCGAATATTATCATCTTTAGTATGTCCTAAAATTGCAGACTCAACAGAAAACCCATCTAAAATATTATCAACTTCAACTTGTGTAAGCTCTTCTTGCACCATACCTCTGTACCAATAAATGCCATCAGAACTATTTACTTCTGTACAATCACTATTAGGGCACGTAATACCATTCATCCTCATTCTACCGTATTCATTAATCTGGTCATATGTCAAATTTAAAGAAGCTACTTCTGGTGTGATACCGCCGTGTAAAAATGCGTAATCTCCAACCCTCTCTATAATATTTTTTGAACGCAACCACCTTCCTAGTTCAGTATTAGCATCGTAAAGTTCTATCATTCTTTTATCCATTAAATACGCGTCATTAAAATATTTAGTCTCCACATATCTCCAATCATCAGTCAAATTAAACATTTCATGATTACCAATTATTAAATGAACTTTACCACCTTGCGCTTCCGCCTCACTCTCTAATTTATATAACAGCCACATAGATTCAGTAATATTATAGCCTCTATCAAATAAATCTCCACTTATCATTAAATGTCCATCTCCGTAAGTCCAATTAAAGTCATTATCAATAATTCCTTCTCCTATTAAAACCATTGTAAGACCTTCGATATGTCCATCAAAATCTGAAATTGCTAAAAATTTTGATGGTGTTTCAATGTCAACAGATGGTTCTGTTAAAATTTCTGATTTTAGAAAAAATGAAAAACTCGTTCCCATATTTGGTAAGTTGCACGTTAATTCTAAACCATCTGTTGTTGAATATGTATTACTCACCAATCCGCTTGGTGTTATTTCTTCTACGATAATCTCTCCTCCCTGATAATAAACATAGGGTCCATCCTGATCATAAGTATGGTCCTGCGTTAAAAAGCAATCAAATGAAAGGTCTCCATCTGTTGCATTTCTATTACGAATAGTAATAGCAATTATATTTTCACCATCTACAAAATAACTTGGATCTATCTTATAAGTAAAAAAATCATTTTGAATATTAGAATTTATACTCTGCCTTGCGCTTGTAGTGTGAGTGATTTGTCCTAGAGGCATCATTTCAGATCGCAACACTTCTACTCCATTGACAAAGACCATCGCTCCATCATCATGAATCATGTGTATATACATGTCATCAATTGCATTTACATCAATTACATCGACTTTTTTTCTGAAATAATAACTTACCAAACCATTGCTTAATAAAGTTTCTTCGTCACCATCACCATAACCAAACTGACCCAACCCGACGGGCCATAAAGAATCATCGAATCCTGCAGTATTCCAGGATGTTCCAGGATCTGAATTATCATCCCAAAAACGCCAAGAACTTCCTAGATTAAAGAAAACTGAATCTACTTCATTTAACACTGAAATTTCTTTGGTTAGAATATTATTATCCAAATTTTCATCACTCGTAATAGTAACTTCAATACTCAAATTATAAATACCTAAAACACTCAGATCTAAGCTTTGTATAAATGTAAATATAGTACTCTCTCCTGTTGATAGAGGTATTGTTCCGGGTTCGGTAGCAATTAAATCCCCATTAATAGCGTAAGAAACCATATAATCTGAAGCCGTTAAATTTCCATAATTTGTAATTTCTACTTGTACAATTGCTGCTGCAGTCTGATACATAGCGCTTGTAGGAGTGATACACGAAGTTAATTCTAAATCTACATCAGTATTTAAAGAGTATTCAAAAACTAATTTAGGTGCTAATGCAGAACTTCCATCAAATGATTCTGCTTTTCTTTTTTCATTTTCGCTACCTGTTCCTGTTAAAATAAATGTAATAGGGTTGCCTCCTTGCCATCCATTTGAAGATATAATTTCACTTATAATAGTTGATATGTCTGGAGTTCTTTGGTCCAGCCCAGACGCATCGTCTACCCATGAAGGAATATTGTTCCATACTGCGCTTGAAGTAGTTGT
>Ga0233444_10001997_pt1 | contig 22080 bp, 17 predicted proteins | sample SI_124_October20_6_FD_182792 | JGI IMG/M metagenome (GOLD analysis project Ga0233444, IMG submission 182792) | Seawater microbial communities from Saanich Inlet, British Columbia, Canada - SI_124_October2016_10_MG | ecosystem: Environmental > Aquatic > Marine > Inlet | place: Canada: British... | reverse complement strand
ATATGGAAGTTTTTAATATTATTGACCTAACACAAAATGTTTTTGATCTTTTGGAAATGAGAGCAAAAAAACGAAATATTAGTTTGCAATTTGATGCTGTTTATGATTTTCCAATATTTGTTAGAGGTGACAAGGAGCGAATTGAACAGGTGCTCATTAATTTAATTGTTAACTCAATTAAGTATGGAAAAACAAATGGCATTACCTCTGTTGGTATAGAATCTTATAATGAAAATAAGTTCATAGTAAAGATTAAAGATAATGGCGAAGGAATTAAAAAAGAACATATTCCTCGTTTATTTGAACGTTTTTATAGGGTAGATCAAAGTAGATCTAGAGAACAAGGAGGTTCTGGCTTAGGATTATCTATAGTCAAGCACATTGTTGAAGCGCACAATGAAAAAGTACTTTTAAAAAGTACTTTTAAAAAAGGATCTGAATTTTCATTTACCATGAAAAAGGTGAAGTAACCTTGAGTTAAATTCTTTTTTTTTGAGATTAACAGGGGTTAATTTCGGTAAATCATCTACTATTTTATTATTTACTTCTTTTTCTTTAACATAAGAAAAATACTTTTTTTTATGAAGGTGCTTTGCTAAATATTCTTGCTCATTTTGAAATTTTGTAGGAATTAGTAGTGCTTTTTTATTCAATGAGACTAAGTCTAGAACAGATGAATATCCTGATCTACATATTACCAATTTTGATGAATTAAAAATTTTATCTAATTCATTAGTAAGCATAAAATTAACAATTGTTAGTTGATTTTCTTTGGTGGTTTTTTGTGTTTTTTCTACTACCCCTTGAATTAGATATACTTTTTTAGAAGAAGTTTTAAAAATAGATGTTAACTTGATTTCTAACTGGGTTCTATTGGGTTCTGGCCCAGATAAAAGAATCAACACATCGATATCTTGTGGTAATTCTTGTTTTTTAAATCTACTTAAAACACCTATATACTTTTGATTTAAGTTCTTTGAAGATCTGGATAATTTTCCTGAATATACAGAGTTTTCTTCGTCAGGAATCCAACATTCATTATATTTTCTAATGACTCTACGATGAAAAAAACTTGTAACCGGTGTTAAAAAACCTGAAAGAACATTTAGCTGATGAGTAATATAAACAGACGGAATTTTAGTGTAGTAACAGCCAAATCTGTTGTCAGAAATAATTCCGACCACATTAGGGTTTTGATGAACATATTCTTGAATGAGAAGGCGTTCTTTGTGAACTGCTCTTACAATTGTTGGTATTTTAAGTATTAATGACCATTTTAAGTTTCTACCGTAAGAAATTTTATAGGATGGTAATTCAAAAAATTCTAAAGATGGGAACTCTTTGATTAAAAATTGAAGTGCAGTACCATCTGAAGCTATAATTGGTGTAAAATTACTTTTCTGAAGTTCTTTAATTATTGGAACACATCGGGTGGCATGACCTAATCCCCAATTTAATGGTGCAATAATTATTTTCTTCATCTGATTTGACGGTTTTAATATATCCCATTTAGAATAGAATGAACTATTTTATCATACTAAATCAAAGCCTATATCTTTTCTATAATTCATTTTTTCAAAATGAATACTATCTATTGTTTTATATGATTGATTCAATGCTTCTTGGATGCTATTAGCTAAAGATGTTACGGCTATTACTCTTCCACCGCTGGTTACAACAGCCTCATCTTTTATCTTTGTCCCCGCATGAAAAATAATAGAATCTTTGAGGTTATCAAGACCTGAAATAACAGCTCCTTTTTCATATGACTCTGGATATCCTCCCGAAACTAACATAACAGTAGTTGCAATTTTATTTGTCACAGAAAATTCTTTCTCTTCTAAATTTTTATTGGCAACGCCATCAAAAAGATCAAATAAATCTGATTGAATTCTTGGCAAAACAACTTCAGTTTCTGGATCTCCCATTCTAACGTTGTACTCAACAACTGAGGGCTTTCCGTTATCATTCATTAATCCAATAAAAATAAATCCTCTGTAATCTATCCCATCTTTTTGTAATCCTAGAATTGTTGGCTTCACAACTAACTCTTCAACTTTATTTAAAAAAGTTTGATCAGCAAACGGTACAGGTGAGATTGCTCCCATACCTCCTGTATTCAATCCTTTATCTCCCTCTCCAATTCTCTTATAATCTTTGGCAGATGGTAATATCTTATAGCTTGTACCGTCTGTAAGAACAAATACAGACAATTCTATTCCTTTTAAAAATTCTTCAATGACCACAGTTGAAGATGCATCTCCAAATTTTTGATTTGAGACCATCTCTTCTAACTCAGATTTTGCCTCTTCTAAAGAATCTAAAATTAACACACCTTTCCCTGCGGCAAGACCATCTGCTTTTAGAACGTAGGGTGGCGTTAAACTTTCTAAAAACAGTTTCCCTTGTTGTAAGGTTTCTTTAGTGAATGACTGATATTTTGCCGTAGGAATTCCATGCTTAAACATAAACTCTTTAGAAAAATCCTTACTTCCTTCTAGCAAAGCCCCATCTTTTTTAGGACCTATTACAGGAATAGATTTTAATTCATCATCAGCAAGAAAAAAATCATGAACTCCATTTACTAACGGAGCTTCTGGTCCTACAATAACCATTTGAATGTCAAAAGCTATTACCGCTTTTTTTACAGATTCAAAATCTGTAGGATTAACATCGATATTAGTGGCTATTTCTTGAGTTCCTGCGTTTCCTGGAGCTACAAAAATATGGGTTACTTTTTTACTTTGAATAAGTTTGTGAGTAAATGCATGCTCTCTTCCTCCAGAGCCTAAAATAAGTATGTTCATGTTATAGTATAATCTTTTACAAAGATAGTTTTCTCTAATTAATTTACCCTCTGTTAAAACCCCATTTCATAAAATATTTTATAATAGATGAAATATGAATTATAAAAAGTTTTATACTTTTTGAGGAGCCTTTTCTGTGGGTATGAATAATTTCCACTTTAGGATAGAATAATTTTTTTTTACCTAATTGATCTATTCTCTTACAAATATCTACATCTTCCATGTACATGAAAAAACGATTATCAAAACCGTTTAATCGCAACAAATCCTCTGTTTTGAATAACATAAAGCTACCTTGAACAAAATCTGGCGAAAAAGATTGTTTATGATTTTGATTTTGATATTCACCAATGGTGGTGAATTTTTTAAAAATTCCAAAAAATCTAAAAATTAGCTCAAACAAGTTTGGGTATCTTCTGGCTGTATACAATAATTTATTGTTAGTGTTTAAAACTCTTGGAGCTATCATGGAAAGAGATTCGCTACTCTCCATCTTAAGCGCTAATTTTTCAAGTATCTCCGGTTGAAAGCTTACGTCTGGATTTAAAATCAAATGATACTTATTCTCACTCGTAAGCTTGTGTAAAATACTATTATGACCCTTACCAAAACCTGTATTTTTGTTAGAATAAATATATTCAACAGAATCGTTCTGGATTTTATTTTTAAATTCATTTGATGGAGAATTATCTATTATATAAAGTTTTTTTGATAATGGTGAGCCTAAAAAACTATCCATTGCCTTCTCAAGAACTTTAAAATTTTCCTTGTATATTACAATAGAAGCTGTGATGTTTTTATTTATAAACATTAATACGCATTTTCTTCACCTTTGAAAACATTGAAAATAGTCATTAAAATAATTTTGACATCTAATAGAAAAGACCAGTTTTCAATATAAAAAATATCTAACCGTACTCTATTTTTAATATCTGACTTCTTTTTTATTTCACCTCTATAGCCACTAACTTGAGCTAGACCAGTTATACCAGGTTTTACAATATGCCTTCTAAGATAATCATCTACATCTTTTTGATATTCAATAGATAAAGAAGGTAAATGTGGTCTTGGACCAACCACACTCATCTCACCTCTTAAAACATTAAAAAATTGAGGTAATTCATCTATGCTAGTTTTTCTCATAAAGGCACCTAATTTAGTCACTCTATCATCATTAGCTGAAGTATGAGTTTTATCAGACATTTTATTAATTTTCATAGATCTAAATTTATAGCAAATAAATCTTTTACCGTCTAGTCCCTCTCTTTTTTGAGAAAAAATAGCGGGTCCCTTAGATTCAATTTTTATTAAAATCCACAGAATTGGTATCAACCACGTTAGAACAAAAAAACATACTAATAACGAGAAAATGACATCAAAAAATCTCTTAATTAAATAATTTTCATTAAACTCAAATGGTAATTTTTTTACATTTAATACTACTAAAGTATCATCGTAAAACTCTATGCTTTGATCTTTGCTATACAATTTACCTGCATCAGGTATTAATTTTAAATTAATATTATTTGAATTTGCAAAAGAAGTAATTTTATTCACCATTTGAGAACTTAATTCCTTTAAAGAGCAATAAATTTCATCAACAGAATTATCAAGTATGTAATCAAAACTATCCTCGATATTTCCTAACTTATTATTTAAGTTTTTATTAGTGAACAACCCTAAATATCTGTATCCTAGGCTTTTATTGTTATTGAAAAGCTTGGTGATTTTTTTAGAGGAATCATCTATTCCTATCACAATAACTTTTCTGTAATTTCTTCCAAGATTTCGATACCACCTTAATAATAAAAAAGAGACTACCTTTAAGCAAAAGGTAGAGATAAGTATTGATAATAGTATTAAAAATTGATTGTTAATAATCGATCCTTCTTTAAAAATTCCAAAAAAAGCAAAAAACCCAAGAATAAAAATAAAAAAATGTCTGAAGGTCAAGCTTAATATCCTGAGAAACTTTGTAAATCTTAAGACCTTATAATAATTTGTTAAAAATGAAGATAACATCCAAAAAGAGATAATGTAGATTATAAATGATGGATTATAAAATTCTAGATCTGATACAAAATAAAGTATCATAAAGATTGACAAACAATCAATAAATAATTGGATTGGAATTATGAGAAATGAATATCTGTGTTTCACAAAAAGAATCTAAAAAACAAATATAGGTTGTTTTACTTTTTATATTTTAAAATCCTTATCTAATTTGTGTTAAGGTCTAGATATGTAGCAATTTTTTCTGTGAAATTTTCAATAAAATTAGTCTCTGTGAAATTTTCAGCATGGTTTCTTATCCAGTTAGGATCAAACTTATTTTCTATACTTTCAAAATAATTAATCGCTTCATTAATGGCAATAATCGTTTGTTCGTGAAAAAACAAACCAGAAGATTTTTCTATATTTTCTTTATTTTCTAGAACTGTTTCCAATGCTCCTCCTTTAGAAAAAGCTATTACTGGTATCCCGTAGGTCATAACCTCAAGTGGGATCATTCCGAAATCTTCCTCACCAGGAAATAATAATGCTTTTGATTTAAGAATAATTGCCTCAACATCTACCCAATTAGGACAGCTTACAAATTGAATGTTTTTATTAGCAACTTGTGTTAACTTTTCTTTCTCAGAACCTTGTCCAATTATTATTAATGACTTCCCACTTTGATTAAAAGAATTGACTAAAAGGTCTATTTTTTTATACGGAGTCAATGCACCAAAACTCAAATAATATTCTTTAGTACTTTCCTTAAGTTTTTTATTAAAAAGAAAGTCTGCTATGGGAGGATATACTATTTCTGACTTTCTATTATAATATTTTTGAACCCTTTTTGCAACATTAATTGAATTAGCAATATATAAATCTACATTGTCTATAGTAGTTTTATCCCACACCCTTAGTCTATTAAAGAAAAAACGAATAATGGGTCTTAAAAAGTAGTTTGTTGTCTTTATATAAGTTTCTCCATGACTCCATGCATATCTCATTGGAGAATGTATATAACAAACATGAGGTGTTTTATTTTTAATAAAAATCCCTTTTGCCGGACCTGATTCAGATGAAATAATTAAATCATAGTTTTCTTTTAATTTTAAAGACCTAATGCCGATTGGGTATAATGGAAAGATTTTTTGATAGTATTTTCTTAAAAAAGGAATATTTAAAATTGAAGTATAGATATTATGATTTTTTAGAGAGTCTCCATATTTATTTTCATCATAAAATAACGTATAAATATCTGCATTAGGATATAGTTTTAAAATAGATTCTACTACTTTTTCACCTCCTCTTCTAGTTATAAACCAATAGTGAACAATTGCAACCCTCATTTTTATAAAATTTATATTTCTATTTTAAATACTTTGATCAATTGATAAAGGTATTTAGTGTGAAAATAATACTTTGAAGAGAAATAAATTATTACTTGTCAATTATTATTATATTTTGAATAGTTGAGCTATTTTTGATTTAATAAATTCATCTTTTTAATATGATTGTCATAAATGCTCGATTTCTTACTCAACAAATAACTGGAGTTCAAAGGTATGCAATTGAAATTTGTGAACATCTCCCAAAATATATTAAAGAACAAGAAGTTATCCTAGTAGCTCCGAAAGGTGATTTATTAAATGAGAAAAAAATAAATAACCACAGAATAGTAAAATTTGGAAAATTAAAAGGGCAATTGTGGGAACAAATAGATTTACTTCATTTTTTAAAAAACAATAATAACCCTATTCTTATCAATTTTGGAGGAATAGGTCCAATATGGTACAAAAACAAAATTTCATATATTCATGATTTAGCCTTCAAATATTTTCCTGAAACTTTTACATACCTTTTTCAAAAGACTTACAATATTTTTGTGCCTATTTCAGCAAAAAATTCACTTAAAGTTGTTACTGTGAGTAATTACGTTAAAAAAGATATTGAACATCATTATAAAATTAAAGATATTCATGTGATTAATGCTGCTCAAAATAATCATTTTAAGAATTTAAGTTTAAAAAGAGAGAAAATAATTTTAGCTGTTTCATCAATTGATCCAAGAAAAAATTTTAATAGAGTAATTAAAGCTTTTGAAAAGTTAGACACTGATTATAAACTCTGTTTTGTTGGAGCAAAAATGAAATCTTTTTCTGACATTAAGATTACCAAAAAATCTCTTCATAAGAATGTATTTTTTACAGGATATTTGAACGATAATGATTTAATAAATCTTTACAATAGAGCTTCTATTTTTATTTATGCCTCTTTATTTGAAGGATTCGGAATGCCTCCCCTTGAAGCTCAGGCCTGTGGTTGCCCATGTATTGTTTCTGATAAATCTTCTTTACCTGAAATATATCTTGACTCTGTTGAGTATTGCAATCCCACATCAATAAAAAGTATTACAAGAAAACTTAATTATCTTATTAATAACAATGATAGAAGAACTGAATTGATTAATAAAGGTTACAAAAATATCACTCGGTTTGGTTGGAGTTTGTCTGCAAAAAAATTAGCTTCTTTGGTAGAAGGTGAAATATTATAAGTTACTTTTTAATTTTATTGAAAAATAATAAACTTATTAAAAAGCAGTAAAAAAATAATCCATCTGACCTTTCCAATAAGTTTTCTGATAGAAATATAAAAAAAGTTATACTGGAAATAAAAAATAAAATATAATTTTTATTTTTTAAAGCCTTTCTAAAAGAAATAATAATTAATAAAAAAAATGATAGCAATCCAAAAAACCCTGATGCTATCCAAAAAAAAGCAAACTGATTATGTGAGTTGTAAGTGTGCCAGGTATAAATTTTCGCTCCTATGATTTCTTTATAGCAAGTATTTAATTCATCCTGAATATCTCCAATGCCAACTCCAAGAAAAGATTTTTCTTTAATTAGTTTTAAATCACAAAAATATATTCCATTTCTAACATTTGAAGAATTATACTCAGATGGGTTAGATGATTTTTCAAGTAGGGATATGCCTGTTTGATAATACTCGTTGATTCTAACAGAAATAGGGTTTTTAAAAGATAGTAACGTTAACAAAAAAAATATTGGGAGGCTGATTAATAATAATTTATTAATTGAGGAAATTTTTAAAAAAAGGAATACAGTTAAAATCAAAGAAATAATAAGAGCAAAAAAAGGCATCCTTGCAGAAATAAGAAAAAGCCATGAAAACAACAACATAATTAAAACTAGACTAACAATTTTAAAAATTTTATTTTTTGAATCAAAACTTTTTAATCCAAGATAAAATATTGAAAAACTAACCCATAATCCTTGGTATGTTGAATGTGTATTTGAAATTTTTTTAATAAAATTTCTAAATCTTCTCAACTTAATTTGTTCTAATTTTTCATTTGTTATTTCATTTAAACTGTTAAATCCATTAGCTTTTATTTCTGACAATGATAGAGTAGATGTAACAAAGTCAAAATTGAAAAATATTATAATGATTTGATAAAAAACTAAAATCAAAACTGAGATCAAAAAAAAGTCTAAAATTTGATAAACATACTTTTTTGAGAAAAAATCTCTATTCAAATAAAAAATTAATGGGAAAATTATGAATGAGAGCATTTTTATTAATTTTCCCAAACCATATTCAATATTGGTAGAATAAAAAATAGAAATTGTTATTAATAAATAAGGCAATAGAAAATATATGATTTCTGAATCTAATTTATCTGTTTTTCTTTCTAAAAAAAATAAATAAATCCCTAAACAACTCCAAATGATGGTAAAAAAACTTCTCATCCCAAAACTTAAAATGGGGAAGCAACCTAATAAAATAGTTAAAAATAAAAATATTTTATTTAATTGTATAGATTTTATTTTTACCATTATTTAATCTATTAATCTTCTTTTATTTTTATAAACAACATTGGAAAAAGAACTAAAAAAACAATACTTTGAGTCAAGTTAACTAAAAATCCTGCTAGAAAAAAAGCATTTAAAATGAATAAAAATTTATTATTCTTTTTACTTTTTTCATAAATGAATAAAATTGAAATAATAATACCTATTAACCCAGAAGAAATTATCATCAGTAGCCAATAACTGTCTAATGTTTCTAAAAAACCACTTCCTCTTGCTCCACCTCCAACGTTTCCCATTTCACCACCGTAAAATATATTATAATTTACACTAATTTGATTTTTCCATAGATATAATCTCTCAAATAAAGAGGCTGTAGAAAAAACATCATAATTTGCTAGATATACGGTCATAAAAATTACTATTGGAACAGCTACTTTTAAAATTAATATCAACTTTCTGAGATTCTTTTTTTTAGTAAAAAATTTAAAAAATTCATATACTATTAAAATTAAATAAGCACTTCTTACAAAAGAAAAAATCAAGGGAAATAAAGCAATATATTTTTTCTTTTTAAATTTAGAATATTGATCCATTAATAAATAAGATAACACACTAAAATAACCTACTGATCCAGCATTACCAATTAAAGCTGGTGATCTCCAAAAATTATAAAAATTTGATATTTTAAATTTATATTCTGGATCTATACCCCAAACATATCTGCCTGTTATCATTTTCATATATTTTTCTGGCCCTAGGACAAAAGTCAAAATGATGAAAATTGAATTTAATATCAATAAATAAAATAGAAGATTTAAAATATTACTCCATTTTTTTTCACTGATTTCCAATTGGTTAAAAATAAATATCATTATGAATAGAATATATATCTCTCTAAATACAATGTATAGTGATTCAATATTTCTTGCATTAAATAAAAGTGTGAAAAACAATAAAGAGAAATATCCAAAAAAAAGGATGTCTAATAAAGTGATTTTAATCCTTTTTGAAGCTTTGATTAAGAATAAAATTATTATTAAAAAAAAAGAAAAGGGATGAAAAAATTTTTTTATTTCCCAATTCCCAAAATAATCAAATACTAAAAAAGTAATTACTCCTTGAGTTGCCAATATTTGAATTAAAATCGACCAATAAAATAGTTTTTTTAATTTTATTTTCATTAATTATTTTGATATTAAACTCCTAAAAACACTAAAATATTCTTTTGCTACTTCACTTATTAGAAACTTATTATTAAACGTTTCATCAAAAATAAACTTATTCAAAAATTCTGGATTATTTATTATTTTCTTTATCAACTTTACCAAATTATCAACGGTTGGTTCAATAATAAAAGAAGGATTATTACTTAAAAGTTCTGGAATACCACCTTTAGAACTTCCAATGACGGGTTTTCTATTAAAAATAGATTCCACTACGACTCTACCAAAAGGTTCATTCCAGATTGATGGAGCTATTAATACGTCTATAGCTTCAAAAAAAATACTGCTTTCAGTGTATCCTAAAAAAGTAATATTTTCTGAATCATGAATTGCCCTTAACTCAGAAATGTAATGGTCATTTACTGAACCTGCAATTAAAAGTTTCCAATTAGTTTTTTTTAAAAGAGAAAAACTTTTTAATATCAACTCAATGCCTTTAGTTTGATTAAGCTGACCTATAAAGCCAAAAGTAATATTTTCTGAAGCTCTTTTTTTATCATTAACATTATTAGAAATAGTTTTAAATCCATTATAGATTACTTTATGAGGAATCTCACTAAAGAAACCTTTACTTTTATGATCCTCTAAAATATAATTACTAATTCCTATCAAAAAACTTATATTATGAGAATTTTTCTTTTTAATTCTGGATAGTAATTTACAATCTAAACAAATATTAGTACAATTTTTACCGTTTTTGAATTTTGTAGTCTTGGGACACTGTAAGTAATAATCTCTTAATGTGTGAACAATTTTTATGTTTAAGTTTTTAGCTATATTCCAAACATGTGTTGAAAAACCAGAAAGATTATTCGTGAAAATTATATCTGGCTTAAACGAATTTAAAATATTTATAAGATTATTATTATATTTTTTATTTGATATATCTTTAATATGCCATTGCAATTTTTCAATTATTTTTTTGTCCTTAGATTCTTTTTTATTGTAAGGCCAATAATTGTTCTCCAATTTATATACTTGAATTTGGACTCCATTAAAACTTAAAAAATTATCTTTTTCTCCTAAAGTAATTACTAGAACTTCATTTCCTAAATTAAAAAATTCTTCAGATAACGTTTTTACAGATTTCTCTGCACCTCCTATTTGATATGGATAATATAAGGTATTAAAAACTACAATCTTCATTTATATATCTTTAGGATTATCTTTTAGAAAAATATTTTTTATTCTTTTCTTAAGTTTTCCTACTAAAACTAAGTTAGAAAAATAAAACTTGATCCCTCTTGATTTTTCATATATTTCGATATTGTTAATGATTTCCTTTGTTTTATTTTGGAATTTAACTTGATCAATAATACTTAATAATGCTATTGAATTTTTATTCCAATCAAAATTATCGTTAGAATAAATTAATGATTTTTGTTTTCTCTTTTCTAATTCTTCTATATTTAAAACATATTCTTTCATAATTCTTGTTAGATGATCTACATCAATATTACTTTCATCCCAAAAATAATTATCATTTCTTTTTTTAGTTGAGTTAACATTTATTAAAGAGCCATTATGATTATTAATTATAAACTCATTCATTGGAGCTTGATTAGTAGTTATTACTGGCATACCACAGCTATTTGCTTCAACAATAGACAAACCAATACCCTCTAACCTTGTTGGATAAACATAAACATCACCCTTATGATACAACCCTGGAGAAGAGACTGTTTTTAAAATAATTTCTAGCTTTTTAGCTTGAATTAAATTTTTACAAATTTTGTTCAAGAAAGGGAAAAACTTAAGAATACTAATTTGGGTATGAATTATTAATTTTGAATTATCTACATCTAAGTTAGAAAATGCTCTAATTAAAAAATCAGTTCCTTTCCTGTATGGGTTCATTCCTGCAGAATGAAAAAAAGTAACTTCTTTTAAATCAGTTTCTTTTTTTTGACTTTTATTAAAGATACGTTGATTTGTACCCCAAGGAATATAAAAAACATTTGGGTGATCTTTAAAAACACTAAAATGTCTTTTAGTATTACAAATTAAAAAATCAAATACATCAAACAGCGGGACTGTATCATGAGTATAATAATCTATATATGATCCAGAAATTACTCCGAGCTTATTACATAATAAAACTGAATCCCAAATATGCTGCTCATTAAAAAAAACAATATCTAATTCATTATTTTTAATCCATTTTTCAAAATGATTGAGATCTATAAGATCTAAATTAGTATAAGAATACCTTTTCCCATAAGTAATGTTTTTTGTGGTCCATTTTGGGTCGTTGATGGCTAGATCTTCTCCTCCTCTAGCATAAATATAAACTTCATTATTTTTCTCCCAAACCTCCTTAAACTGTTTTGAAACATATGCTGCTCCTCTTTCAAACCATGTCGTAACAATTCCTATTTTTTTCATTATAGATCTGAAAATTTTCTTAGTTTATTTTTAAAAAAATTGATATTTATATAAATAAAAGTAATAAAGCATAACGAGTCTAAAACAACTTTATATATATCATTACCAATATAATTGATTATTACAAAAGATAAAGTTAACACCAATAATTGAACTAAAAATTTTCTAAAAACCATAAAATATTGCTTAAAAGTAATCTCTATCAATTTGAACGTTATAACAAATCCAATTATCATTTCTATCGTAGCAAAAATGTTTATTCCTAAAGCAATCCCTAAGGCAGATTTAGATATAAGATAACCTAGGGTTATACCTATAAATCTCAAGGGAACAGATATAAACATAGAGAATTTCCATTGTAATTTTGGCTTTCCTTTTACTAAAAAAAGTAACCCAGAGGGTGATGCAATAATTGTTCTAACAGCCTGATATCCAAAAACAATAATTAAAAATAATGCCCCTTCCCATTCATTCGTTAGTATTATTGGAATAATAATTTGACTTAGCGCTATAACATATACAATAAATGGTGCTAAAAAAAAGAAAAATGCAGAAGAGTAATCAATATATTTCTGAGAAATTAATTCCTCTTTTAATTTGGTTAAAATAGGATAAATAGTTTTATTAAAAGCCTGAATAATAATTGTTAATGGTTTAAGAATAATGTTAAACGCTAAAAAATAAATCCCAACCTCACTTTCTCCTAAAAGCTTACCTATTACTAAAACATCTAACTGTTGAGCAATAAAATTTATTACATTGAATATCAATACATTATATCCAAAACTTAAATGTTCTTTTATAATCTTTAGAGAAAATGATAACTCTTTAAAAATTTTATTAAAAGTACTAATAAAATAGCCTAATGAAGTTAAGCCTACAGTTATAAGTTGCTGCATTACAAGAGCCCAATAACCATAATTTTCAAATGCTAGGACCACAGCAATAATTCCTGAAACAGTAATAGAAAATGCGTCAATAATAGCTATTCTCTTAAACTTTAGATTCTTTTGTAGATACCCTTTTGAAACTACCCCTAAACTCGAAAACAAAACAGATAAAACTAAGGCCCTGAAAATTATTTGAATTTCATCATTATTATAAAAATCTGATAATAGTGGAGCAATTAAAAAGCCAATTCCACAAATAATAAATCCAAGTAAAATATTAACTAATAAAAGAGATAATAAATGATTGTCTTTAAATGATTTAGAATAAACTATTGAACTTTCAAAACCAATATTCAACAATGTGTTAAAAAAAAGTACAAAAACAGCAGACATTCCAATAATGCCAAATTCTTCAACCGAAATTAACCTTGCTAAGATTATTAATACTAAAGATGAAAAAAAAACTTTGTAAGCCTGTGATATGAAGTTCCAACTAAAGCCATGTATCATTTCACCCATTTTAAATAATCGCATATTAACTTATTTAAACTGTTTTTTAAATTGTCATAATGTGGTCTATTATTTTTTTGCATGCATTTCCATCTCCATACGGATTGTGCAAAAGACTCATTGAGTCATATTTTTTTTTATCTCTAAGTAAATTATTAGTTTGTTCAACTATAACATTCATATTTGTACCAACTAAAATTACTGTTCCTGAAGCAATGGCTTCTGGTCGTTCTGTGTTATCTCTCATTACTAAAACTGGTTTTCCAAGACTTGGAGCTTCTTCTTGAATACCTCCACTATCTGTAAGTATTAAATATGATTTCTCCATTAACCATACAAAAGCAGGATATGATAAAGGTGATAATAATAGTATATTACTTACATTATTTAAATATTTATAGACTGGTTTTTGAACATTTGGATTTAAGTGAACTGGGTATAAGATTTGGCAATCTTCGTTTTCGTTTGCAATCTGTTTTAAAGCCTTACATATGTTATTAAAGCCCTCTCCATGGTTCTCTCTTCTATGACCTGTAACTAATATTATTTTCTTTTGAGTATTTATTTTATCTTTTAAAAAATTAATTTCAGGGTCATCAAAATTAGATTTCACCCTATCTACACTATATAATAAAGAATCTATGACAGTATTTCCAGTAACAATTATATCCTCTTCTTTTTTATTTTCCTTGAGTAAATTATTCTTTGAAGTTAACGTTGGAGCAAAATGAAAACTTGAAGTAACGCTTATTATCGATCTGTTCATTTCTTCAGGAAAAGGAGAATTCATATCAAAAGTCCTTAAACCAGCTTCTATATGGCAAACTTTTGCTCCACTATAAAACCCTGCAATACTCGCTGCCATAGCAGTAGTAGTATCTCCGTGAACAAAAATAAAATCTGGGCCAAATAACTCCAAAATGGGTTTTAATTTTATAATAATCTCTGAAGTTAAAGAATATAAGTTTTGGTTAGGTTTCATTAAATTTAAATCAAAATCTGATTTAATGGCAAAAAAGTTCAACACCTGATCTAACATCTCTCGATGTTGTGCGGTTATACATACCTTTGTATTATAGATGTTAGGTTTTCTTTTAAATTCTTTAACCAGTGGAGCCATCTTGATAGCTTCTGGCCTTGTCCCAAATACTATTAAAATTTTCTTTTTCATTACCTTTCTTTTAAGAATTATTATTTATTTATTCTTCTAAAATCAACTCTTAATACGTTAAAAGTCTTTGAGAAATCTACATTTTCATATTTTTCTATAACCATTTATTTCAGAAATAAAAATACTAGCAATAGCCTACGGTACAATAACAATAAAACTTATAATTAACGGTATTTCGAATTCTAAATTATTAAAAAAAGAAGCAATAAAACTTGAATCATAAAAGCATATTGCATAAGTTAAAAATCAATATTAAATCTTTCAAGTATATTCCAAATAATTACATATTATAATTCATTAAATACTTATTAAATTCAATTAGTGAAACATATAATAACATTAATAAAACAGACATACTTGATAATAAAAAAATATAATTATTTGTAATACCTTTAATTTCAGAACCTATCGATTGAAAATTAGAAATTATGTTAATAACATTTGATTTATAAGCAATATCCTCAAAAGTTTGACTCAAATCGTAAATAATTTTTCTGTCAATTTCAAATAATTCATTTTCTTTTGAATCTTTTCTTATTGTATTTTCATTGGTTCCTGATATATCAATATTTGTATTTGATGAGATATTTTTAGCTCCCTCCAACATTACTTTCATATAAACTTTCCTTAAAGAATCAACTTCAGTAAAAGTTACTCTCAATATTGAATCTTTGGTCTGAAGATTTTCTTTGGTTAATTTTTTAATCCTATTGAAATATTGATTTTTTTCAACAGTTTCAATAATAATATTTTCTAAACTACTAAAAACATCATTCACAGTTGCTACTACCTCTATTTCATGATTTAAATAATCAAAATCCGTGAAATTTTTCTCAAAATCATCAAAATCATAACTCTTAACAGTTAATGTGTCTACCTCTAATATGAATTTATCATAAGCATTTATAACATCGTTACGGTTAGTAATTGGTGTGATTTCAAATTTCCTTAATGAAGCTGCTTTTGAGGAATCTAATTTAAAAATAGATGATAATTGTTGAGTATTTTTTTGAGTTATTAAATCATTGTAATAGTTAATATTTTTGTAAAGATTTTGCGCACTCTCAAAATTAGGCTGAACAATCAGATTTGAACTGAACTTAATTTCTTTGGAGTTTTCTAAAAAAAATCCGAATATCGCACCTATTAAAGCTGCTATTGCAAACTTTATTAAATGTAATCTTAAAAAGATTAAGATTAAAATGAATCTATGAAATATCCCCTTAAAAATACTTCCAATAAAATTAAAAAAGTTTTTAAATCCTTTTCCTATAATTACAAATAGAGAACCTAAATCTACCTCTTCTTCGTTGTTATTTTTAGCTGTTGACATACTATTAATATTGATTTTTTAACTATTAAAAATTTGTTCTAATATTTTATGAGTAATGGCATAAGTGGGTGTTACTCCGGACATTCCCAACCCTCCTGAGGCTAAAGTAGCTCCAGTTTCTAAAGGATTGTCCGAGGCATAATACGCATATCTTACTTTTACATCCTCAGAAATATTACCTCTAATCTTAGACGCTGCTTGAATTGCCTTTTGATAATGTGCCCCTTCCATTTCTAATCCAATAACATTCCATGTAGAGTCATGAAAGAACTTTAATAAATCTTTATTTTGCAAAGATGTACCTAAAACAGTTACCATGGCTCCATCAAAAGAAGATACCCCAAAACCATTTAAATCATCTTTAGACAATTCATTTACAAATGGATAATTATCTGCTGTACCCTCAAAAATATGTGCAGAGGGAATCATAATATCTCCTTTACCACCCTCTAAAATTCCAGCTTTACCCATAATAGATATAGAGGCTACATTTAAGTGAGTGGTGTTTTTCTTTTCTTTATATGGCTTCAATAATTCATCCATAGTTTCGTATGCTTGCTCCCCAAAAGCATAATCCATCACTATAATAACTGGTGCTTTCTCCTCAGCAACAACTTTTTTAAACTGTGTATCTGCAATGTCTATTTTTTTGGTGTCTATCACCTGAACATTAATATTTGTCCCAGAAGTATCCTTTATGTATGTTAATCCCTTTTTTGAAGCATACTCTTTTACTTTCTTCTGCAACGGTTTACTATCATTATTACTTAAAAGCTCATACAACTCAAACCCTTTTTTACCTTTTACCTCTTCTGTTAACGAACTTGTAGCGTAAATAGTATTTAAAACACTATGCATATTTGCACTAATTATGTGGATTGGTCTTTTTAAAAGATCATTATCTTTCAATACTTTTTTGATATTATTTGCCCAAATGTCACCATAAATATGATGTCCTATTTCTTCCCTTAAAACAGAACTAAAATTAATTGTTCTCTTTTGTTGATGACAAGTCTCACTTATAGCTAATTTTCCTAACCAATATATAATCTGAAAAAAACGATCTACATTTTCTGATGAAGTAAATGCGTTATAGGCATCAGCTACCTCGTCATAGGTTCTTCCTAAAATATTTGCAAGATGAACTTTTGTAACCTCTCTTTCTTCCTCAGAAATATTTTTATTGTGAAGAACAACTTCTTCTAGGTTTCTCCATTCTCGAGTAATATTACCCTCTAAATTTAAAAGAATACGTTCTTTAATTTTATGAGACTCTATGAATAAAAAAGTGAGGTGCGTTAGAATATCATAAATCTCAGATCTTCCTCTAGTAATCTCAATATTCATTTGATCTTTATCTATTCTGTAACAATTTCTTCTTCTCTTTGGAGGTATAATTACTTTAAAATGTGTTTTATTATAACCTTCATCTGCAGTTAAATTGATAAATTGACATTCTTCAATTCCTTCTGGCAAACGTTCTATCACATAAATCAATCCATTTAATTCTACTCTATCTTCTGCAATAGAGCCATAAATTTCTGGCCTTAATAACAATAAAGATTTTCGCAAGGTCTCTCCAGATACACCCATTGGTTTGTAAAAACCTCTACTAAATAAATGTCTCATAGAAATATATAACCTTTCTATCGCATTTGTTGATTCTTGTGCTCTTGTTCTTTCTTGATGTTTAGTTTTCAACATTGGGTTTTTAGGCTTCAAAGATAAGAATTTAGACCTCCTTCAAGATCTTCGCGTATTTGTTTTTGTTTTTTAAAATTTTTACTGCCTCAAGAATCACCTTATCTTTTGTTAATTTATTCTGAAATAATCCTTTTTTGTAATAGTATTTAATAAGAATTTCATTCTTTATAATTTGAGATAAATAGGCTTGATCATTTGTGATTTGAGATATTTTTTCTTTTAACAAGACCTCTCTTATCTCTTTATTTTTTTGGTCCAAAAGCTTTGAGTCTTTTATTGAACTAAAAGCCTTCAAGAATAAATTTTCTTGAGTAGTTTTAAAAATCGTATCTGTTGTTTGTAGATAGTTTAAAAAGTTTTTAAAATCAGCAGGAGAAAAAGAATAGTCATCTGCTGAACTGATTGTTGGATTATTGTAATAAAAATCAGTTGAAAAATTAAAAATTGCTTTAGACCTAATTAAGGATAAAGTAGCATCAGTTTTCTCAGGAAAATTTATTAATATGTCAGGAGAAATTCCTCCTCCGTCATAAACTATTCTACCGTTTTTTGTTCGAAAAGAATTTACTATACCGTCAGAGAATTTTGAAACGTTCCCATTACTATCTCTATTGGAATAGTCTAGCTCTTGGATACATCTTCCACTTGGAGTGTAATATTTAGAAATTGTGAGTTTAAGTTGTGTGCCATATGTTAATTTTCTATACTGCTGAACCAACCCCTTGCCAAAGGAACGTTCCCCTAAAATAACAGCCCTATCATAATCTTGAAAAGCTCCTGCAACTATCTCTGAGGCAGATGCTGATCGTTCATTAATTAATATTGTTAATGGAATTTCTGTATCTAGAGGAGTTTTTGAAGCTTTGTAACTATTACTAAGTTTTTTAACTTTTGCTTTGGTTGTTGTTATATTACTCCCTTTAGGTAAAAAAAAGTTTGAAATATTAATTGCCTCGCCTAAAGAACCCCCCGGATTATCTCTTAAATCAAAAATCAGATTTTTCATCCCTTTCTCCTTTAATTTTAAAAATGCCTTCTTAACTTCAGAAGAAGCCTTTTGATTAAATCTTGTTAATACAATATAACCAGTTTCTTGATCAATTAAATCGTAAAAAGGGACAGGATTAATCTCAATTTTTTCTGATAATAATGTAACATACTTGATTTCTCCTTGTCTTAGCACAGTTAGATTAATTGGCGTATTAGGTGCCACCTTTAACATTTCTGAAAGTTGATCTCTAGCCATGTTTTTTAGAGATTGATTTTCAAATTTTACAATGACATCTCCAGCTTTTAACCCTTTTTTGTCTGCCTCATAGCCTTCGTAAATTTCATTTAATACAATTCCTCTTTGGTCATAAAAAACTGAAATTCCAAAGCCTGAATACATCCCCTCTCTCTTAATTCTTTCTTCTTGTACTTCTTGTTCATCAAAATAGTTTGTGTAGGGGTCTAATTCTTCTAATGTGTTTTTGATAGCTTTACTTGTTAATTCAGCTGGGTTAATTTCATCTATATAGTAAATAGACAATTCTTTAAACAGTGTTGTGTAAATTTCTATTTGCTTTGCAACTTCAAAAAAATTTGTTTTAACAGTAAAAGAGAGAGAGAGAATTGCTATGAAAACAATTAATACTTGATTTTTAAATTTAGTATTTCGCATTTTTTAATGTATTTGTGTTTCTTTGAATAATGTTAAAAGTTCTTTAATATTCTCTTTTACATCAGAAAAAATTGGTTCTTTATTTCCCAAGTAGGTAATCATAATAACGAAGGACAAGTTATAGTCTTGAAGTATTTTTCTTTGCTCTAACCTGTATGCCTCTTTTATTAATCTTTTGATTCTATTTCTATCAACTGCTTTTTTAAAATTTCTTTTTGGAACAGAAAAAGAGGCCTGGTTTTTTAATAATGAGTTTTTATCTTGAATGAGGTATACTAATCTAAATGGATACTTTTTAACAGATTTCCCCTCCTCAAAAAGTTTTCCAATGAGTTTTTTACTTTTTAATCTTTCTTTTTTTCCTAATGTGTTCTTTTTATTCATTCATACAAACTTACAGAAAAGGGTTTTTAAAAAGACCATCTTTACAACTAATTGTATATTATAAATAGATTAAATTAACGGATAATTCTGTCTATTGGACGTGTTAAACATGTTGGCCCTCCACCTCCTTTTACACTTATCTCACTTCCTTCGTATATATGAACAGTGGCACCAGCATCCTCTAATAATTTTTTTGTGATTGGATTTCCAGCTACCATTAAGCAATCACGTGGGGCTATTGCTAAAACATTACAACCCATAGAATCGAATTCTTTTTCTGGTACTTCTATTAATTCAAAACCTCTTTCCAACAACTCATTTCTAAACTTTATAGGCATCAATGGAGAATAAACAACCGCTAAATTTTTATCAACTGGACTAAGTATGGACATTAAATGAAAAACATCGTTTTCGCCCTTATAATGTGGCAACTCAACAACTATAATCTCTATTCCTTTGGGGTGCAATAAGTCTTTTAATTGACTTATTCCTTCTTCATTTGTTCTGTAAGTATGACCAACTGCTAATGTGTTTTGATCTAACCAAGCAACATCACCACCTTCTAGAGTTCCAGGAAACATAATTTCTCCGAGAATGTTAACATTATTCTTTTTATAAGCTTCCAATTGAGCGTATGGCTCATGTATTCTTCCTTGCTTCCCCATGTTACAAATAATAATTCCAAAATCTGTTGCTATTGATGCATCTCTACAATAAATGGAATCTATTTTAGTTTTTTTATTGATTGGGAAAAAACATGTGCTTATATTTTTTCTTCTAAAAAATGTCTGGAATGCTGCGTACTCCACTAATGATTTTTTAAAATTAGGTTTAGAAAGATATTGAAGTGTTTCCCAATTTTCTAGTAGTTCTTCTTCTGAGAGAAATGAGTTTTCTGCAGATTTTAAATAAACAGAGGCTAACTTTAAGTATTCTGAATGTCTAGTAACTTTCATTTTCTTTTCATTTTATTCCATTGCATTAAAACATAAAATGGAATTCCTAACAATAATAGTAATAATCCATAGAAAACAACCTCAGCACTTGAGCCATAAATAGCCCATAAAGAATAAAGAAATCCTAAAAGACCGAGTAAAACTGTCTTAACAAAGCTATTTGTATAAGTTTTATTTTGAATAATAACTATTGCATAAGAAGCAGACACAAATAGATAGGGTACTAGACAAGCTAATACGGTTAAGTTTACAATAAAAGTAAATTGAGTTACTAGATTTTCTGAAAAATTCATCAACATAACAACAGAACTCAATATACTTCCAACAACAAGGCCTAGTACAGGAACTCCTTTTTTGTTTTTTCTTTTAAAAATTCTAGGAAACATCTCATCATTTGCAGCAGCCATTGGTATTTGAGCTAGAATTAAAATCCATCCATTTAAAGCACCCATTCCAGAAATAATTGCACCTATTGCAATAAAGTATCCAGTATATTTCCCTCCAATTATTTCTCCTGCTTCAGCAAAAGGCGCAGGAGAATTTTGTAACGTTTCGGTTGGTAAGATCCCAAATAAAACTATGGTGCTAAAAATATATATACATGTTGAAATAATGGTTCCATACATGGTTGCTTTTGGTATATTTTTTTCTGGGTTGTGAATATTTTCTGCAGGGATGCTGGCTGATTCCAATCCTAGAAAAGCATACAAAGTTAATGCCGCTACTAAAGAAAATGATGTGAAATTACTTTTATCTGTCATATTAAATTCTGGAAAATTATCAGGACTAAAAAAAAAGATGCCAGAAATGATAACAAAGACAAGTGGAAATAATTTTAAAACTGTTGTTATTACTTGAATTTTACCAGTAGCTCTTATCCCTTTTGAATTAATCCAAGTAAAAAACCAAATCATAGATAAACCTATTGAAACTGCCAACACAGAATTAGTTTGTAAGATTGGAAAGAAGAAACTTAGAGCCCCAATAATTGCAATTGCAATTGCAGCATTACTTATCCAGGTAGATATCCAATAACCCCATGCCACTAAAAAACCAATAAAATCTCCAAAACCTTGTTTTGAATAAATATAAGGGCCACCACTTTTATTGACAATAATTTTACTAAAATTACTAAAAATTTTTGCTAATATTAAAGCTCCAGAGGCTGTAAAGAGCCAGCCTAATAAACTAATACTACCATATTTAGATAATGAAGCAGGTAATAT
>Ga0233444_10001993_pt1 | contig 22112 bp, 39 predicted proteins | sample SI_124_October20_6_FD_182792 | JGI IMG/M metagenome (GOLD analysis project Ga0233444, IMG submission 182792) | Seawater microbial communities from Saanich Inlet, British Columbia, Canada - SI_124_October2016_10_MG | ecosystem: Environmental > Aquatic > Marine > Inlet | place: Canada: British... | reverse complement strand
AATACAGGATCGACAGGCTCACAGGGTAATACAGGAGCAACAGGGCCAACAGGCGCAACTGGTCCAACTGGTCCAAAAGGTCAAAAGGGCGAAGTCGGCGTTACAGGCAATACAGGTTCTACAGGGTCAAAAGGTCAAAAAGGCGAGGTTGGTGTTGCAGGGCCTACAGGGCCAGCTGGTAATAACGGCTCTAAGGGACAAAAGGGTGAAGCTGGTGTTAATGGTACAAATGGCTCTAAGGGTCAAAAGGGACAGACAGGTGAGCAAGGTATTCAAGGCCCAACAGGCTCAACAGGCCCAACAGGGCCAACTGGACCAACAGGGCCTACAGGTTCGCAAGGTGCTAAAGGACAGAAGGGCGAGGTTGGCGCAACTGGTAGCACTGGTAGTACGGGCGCAAAAGGACAGAAGGGGCAAACTGGAAACACAGGGCCTACAGGGCCTCAAGGTTCAACTGGATTAACAGGGCCAACTGGGCCTCAAGGTTCAACTGGGCCAGTAGGAGCAACAGGACCAAAGGGTCAAAAAGGCGAAGTTGGTCAAAAAGGGCAGAAGGGTCAAACTGGAGCAACTGGCCCAACAGGCTCAAAGGGTCAAAAAGGCGAAATTGGTAATACTGGCCCTACTGGTTCTCAAGGCCCAACAGGCCCAACAGGCCCTACTGGTGCTAAAGGTCAAAAAGGCGAGGTGGGTGTAACTGGCCCTACTGGCCCTACTGGCCCAACAGGCCCTACTGGTTCAAAAGGACAAAAGGGTCAGACAGGAAGCACTGGACCTACTGGTGGAACAGGGCCAACTGGAGCAACAGGGCCTAAAGGACAAAAAGGTGCTGGCGGCGCAACTGGTAGTGTCGGGCCAACAGGCGCAACTGGCCCAACTGGTGCAACTGGCCCGACAGGGCCAACTGGAGCAAAAGGTCAAAAAGGCCAAACAGGCGCAACAGGAGGCACTGGTGCTGGTGGTGCTAAAGGTCAAAAAGGTCAAACAGGAAGCACTGGCCCAACTGGTCCAACTGGTCCAACAGGCTCAACAGGGCCTACTGGTGGAACAGGGCCTACTGGCCCTACTGGCGCTAAAGGACAGAAGGGTCAAACTGGAGCGACAGGAAGCACTGGCCCTACTGGCTCTACTGGTAGTACTGGTACAACAGGTACTAAAGGTCAAAAGGGTGCTGGTGGTAGTGCTGGTGGAGCAGGCCCAACAGGGCCTACAGGGCCTACAGGGCCTACAGGGCCAGCTGGAGCGTCAGGTGTAAGCCAAATAAGCGCTGTTGCAGTAACAGGGTATATCCAAACTTCGGAAGGCTCATTTGGTGGAGCATATAACATTAGTATTGCTTCAAGGCAAAATGATTGGTTGTGGACAGGTTCTGATGTATCAAGTTACGCTACATTCAATGGCGACCAACCAGCGGGTACACAAGGTTACAATAAAAGATATAGAACGTTCTAGGAGGGACAAAATGCCGTGGTATTATTTTAATAATTCAGACAAATCTTTATGTTATATGTCTACTGACGGAAAGTTAGCTGATAGCGAAATCTTAAAGTTAGGTGATGTTACTGAAAGGTATCAAGAAACACACCCTGAAATACCATCAGGCAGAAGCGATGAATATCGTGATTTGTATATACTTGAAGATGATACTATTGGTTTGCGTGATGACGTGGTTAGATTAGATACAAAATTACACAGAAGACAATTATTGGATTTTTTGCAAATGTATGGTCCATTAGATGAAATAGATAGGCCAGCAGATTTTGATATGAAATTAAACTGGGCATATACTTATTTAACAACAGATATTGTAGACGAATTTTTAGTTGGCGAAGTTGTGGGTATGTCAAGAAAAGCACAAATCATAGAAGAGTTAAAAATAGCATGATTGAAAAATTAACGCCAGATGGCGAAATAGTGAAACTCTTAGAAAGCGCAATAAGTTTACAGAAACTAAACAATTATGGTCGGGTTTTGTCTTATGAACAATTTTTAGAGCGTCCATTGCCTCATGCAGATATACCTATGAGTGCATCAGGTTTAGATTTTCGCAAAGAAAAACCAAATATAATTGGTATCTTAAATCAATGCGTAAAACTTTTAGGTTATGATGATGTGTCTAATTGCAATGTGATGCAACAAAATTCACAATTGCCGTGGCATACTAACAGCAATTTGTTAGGGTGGAGAACATATTACATAAAAGGACATGGAGTTTTTAAGTACATCGATGAAAATGGTGAGCAGAAAATATCAGAAGATAATAAAGATGGTTGGACTGTTAATAGATTTCTAATAGATAACAAAAAACCTCTTTGGCATTCTGTTTATGCACATGAAAAACGTTATGCTTTTGGCTTCATAAAACATATATAATGAACCCAAGATACAAAGCATGGCTCAGACAGTGGATTGAGGCACGCAACCACAACCCAGAAAAGATGCATTTAGTGCCATATATCGAAAAGTGCTTAAAAATTGCGTCAAGTTGGGAAAATGAGGTTTGTTGTTTTGAAACATTTGACAATAAAAAATATGATTACAGGTTTATGGGTGGATTTGGTGCGTTTAAACATCTTAGGTTCTCCAAGCAATTATATATTTCTAAATACTACAGGCGCGACGATTGGAAAAACGCAGAAACAGACGAGTTAATATATACATCTTATAAAAGTAGAACTAATGACAGGTACTTACAAACAGACGTTGAATGGAAAAAAGATCGTCCATATGTTTTAGTGCCTTTGCAGTTCCTTTATCCTAAAGATTATTTCGAAACACTTTCTTTGATTGAATGGGCAACGAAAAATAAAATATATACAATATTCAAAAGACATCCAGCATCATCAAGTCAATCACAAACGCCTAGAGACTATGATAAATTCTGGTCAACTGTTGTTCGTATGGGTATTAATAGCGAATATACACATTTTCCTATAGAAAATTACAATGCTAATTCAATGGTCAAGCAGTGTGATATGATGATAAGCGTGGATAGTGCAATGACCTTACAGGCCATGTTGCATAATAAACCAACTGTAAACCTACGAAGATGTATGATTAGTGATATTATTCCGATAATAGAACACACTAAGCTTGATGACAGCTTAAAAGACATAAAATCAATAGATATAAATACACAAATGAAATGGCTTACTTGGTACTGGAAAACATGCGTAAATGATTATGATGCAGAAAACTTTGCATGGAAAATAAACAGGCGACGTGATTTATATAAAACTGGGGCTAGTGATTTAGACTTACATTCTTGGCAATTTACAAAGAATAACGGATTGCATGAGTAATGGTTTTGTATATTCCCCAGCGAACAGGTCCATATGTAGCACATAAGGGGCGTTCTGCATGGCTTGAATATCACAGATCAAAAGGCAAGATTAACAAAACAATAGAATATACCGATATATACAAAAAAATATTAGATTTATTTAAAGACCTAAGAAAACCTATTAATGAATTAAGCGTAATGCATGGTTTTGAGTGCAAAAATCATATAAGAATTACTAGGGGAATGTATATAAAAAGCTTTAAGAGCAGAGATGATTGGAAAAATGCTATTGTAGATAAAGAAATAGTAAAAAAATATAGAAATCATATGAACTACAATAAGTATAAAGGTCAAAGATTTACTAATAATTACAAAAATTATGCAATATGTTTTTTAAGCCTAAAAAAATACACATACTCAACAAGCGATGTTGAATGTTTGCGTTGGGCCACAGAAACAAAAAATTACACTGTATTTAAAATACACCCACAAACAGTAAAAACTAATCCTCATAGAATTAAATTATTCTTAGAAATATGTAAAAATTATAATTATTTAAGTGAATATACAGTATTATTATATGATAATTATGATGTTTCTGACTTAATAAATAAAAGTAATTTTGTTTATAGTTCTGAAAGTTCGGTTATTGTGCAAGCCTTAATATCTGGTAAGCCCTGCTTTTTAACATCAAATACGCCTTTTTTAGACATAGTTCCAACATATTCTGTAATACCTAATGATTATGTACCCATAGCAATAGATGAAGATGCTATTAATAAATTTATCACATGGTATTATTATGTAGTATGTATTGATATGAATAAAGAAAACTGGAAAGACTTAATAAAAAAGCGTTATGATATGTATCAGAAAAATATGACAGATCATCAAGCTTTAACATGGGAGAATGCTTGTAAAAATGGCCTACAGTAAAAGTAACTCAGAACTAAACGTAAATATGATACACATGAATGATTTTATGTGGTGCGTGGAAATGCACTTAACTGAATTATGCAATATGAAATGTTCATTCTGCCCAAGAGCGCATGGTTATGAAAACGAAAATAAACACATGAGCCTTGAAACTGTCAAGCTAGTGTTGGATGAAATGGCGACATTTGATTTCGATAGGGACGGATGGAATAAAAATATAAATAAATCTATGTGGCTAGAACCACACGACAAGTTTAGACTGCACTTAGCTGGTCGCGGTGAACCAGCTTTGCATCCTCAATTCAAAGAAATTTTAGAAATGATACTGCACCGAAAGAATACAGATATGCCTCATCTATGGTGCAAAGTATCTACTAATGGCTCAAGAATTGATAAGTATTACGATTTATACAAACAATTAGATGCTGTAAACTTTAGCGTTTATGATGAATGTAAGATAAGTTACCATCAAGCAAAAATAAAATACAAAGACATAAGAGTGTCAGACAGACGAACAAAAAACGTAATGGAAAAGCCTAAAGAGTTTAGAATACTCAACAACAGGGCTGGCTCAGTTCCTGATTTAAATATCAACAGAAGCGAATATAAAGGCCATGTTAGGTGGGGTAAAATATGTCACAAGCCATTTAATATGATATATGTGAATTGGGATGGTGATTATGTTCTTTGTTGTAACGATTGGCGTAAAACTGGACATTTCACAAATATACATAATGTTCCAATGTTAGATTTTTGGAATAATGACCCTGATTTAAATGATTACAGAAATGAATTGTTGAATGGTCGCAGACAAAACAAAACGCCCTGTAGTACATGCTATAAGAGACCAGACGTTTCATTCTTAATGCAATTACAAGAGGCTCTTGATGGAGAGTGAGCCGTGGCCTCATATTATTAAAGATGACTTTCTTGATGATTATCAATTTCACTTAAATCAAGTTATTGGAAGAAAATCTATTGGCACTGCTGGAAAATATAAACTTAGCATTTCTGACCAAAGTAAGTTTCCAGACATTGTTAAATATCTTGACTGTTTTGATCATAGGCCATTCCATAATGGTTGCAGAGTTAATTGGTATTATTCGGTTCAACATGGGCCATATGATTATCACATACACTCAGAATGGGAAAAAAAGATATTATCAGTAGTTGTATATCTAGGTGATGTGGGAACTGGCACAGAAATATATAATATTGATAAAAGTTACTTTGGGCAAATAAAATGGAAACCAAATAGAGCTTTTATTTTTGCTGGTAAAGATGACGTTACTTGGCATAGTTACAGGTCTGTTGAAAATGAAACTAGAAAAACATTAAATGGGTTTATAATAGCAACATGAATTTTGATAGGGCAGTTATAGAAGTAAATGGTGCATGTAACTATACCTGTCAAATGTGTCCTCAATCAAAAGGACGGGAAGTTGATTTTCTAGGCTCTATGGATAGAGAAACATTCAAAGCTGTATTAAGGCAAACAAACCCCAAGATAGTAAATCTTGAAGGCTCTGGTGAACCTACGATGAAATCAGATTTGCCTTGGTATATTGAGACAGCAAAAGAACACGGCGCAAAAGTATATATTTTTTCTAATGGCCTTAAGATGCGCGGACAATTTATGAAAGATTGTGTAAGCGCTGGATTAGATTTCTTTAGGTTTTCAATTATTGGATACAATGAAAAAACATATTTAAAGTGGATGAATAGTTCTAGTTTTAATTGGGTATTAGAAAATCTCTATGCAATGCGAGATCATGCAAAAGAAACTCACGTATCAAGTTATCACCTTTTATTAGATGAAGCCTCAAAAGAATATGAGTTAGAACAATATTTAAGAATAGCTGATGGTGGAAAATGCGAAATTTGGGCGATGCACAATTGGTCTGGAATGTATGACCCTATTGTGTCCAGAGAAGGCCAAAAAAGGACGTGTGGGAGGCCTTTCGCAAATGATATAGTAATACGTGCAAACGGCGCTGTTCACCCCTGTTGCCAAGTTTTGGGGAGAGATAGCGAAGCTGTATTAGGAAATGTTCACGGCGAAACTGTAAAAGAAATATATCATGGTCACAAATATAACGCATTAAGAACAGGTCACAGAAATCAAGATTATCCAAGCTTTTGCAATGATTGCGATTTTTTGATACAAGACCCAGAAGTCTTGATATACTCAAACTACGCCCAAGATGGGCAGATGAATGGTACTAACTTCAACTTGAAGGAATTATAAAATGTCACATATGCCTTATATGTTCTGGGAAAATGCACTTACAGAACAAAGAATAAAAAGTATTACTGAAAATGGTAATAACCTAATAATAAACAACGCTTCTACTTTTAGCGGAAATTCAGATATTCGCAGAAGTAAAACAGGTTGGTTTAATGACCCAGAGCTTGATAAGTTTCTTTATGGCTATGTTCGAGAAGCAAACAGGCATTGGGGATATAATGTAACTGACATATGTGAGGTTCAATACACAATCTATGAAGGTGAAAATAAAGGACATTATGGGTGGCATAATGATGTGGATTGGTACACAGAACTCGCAGTGCAAAGAAAAGTTTCAATCACAGTGCAACTAAGTAATGAAGATGAATATACTGGCGGCGATTTTGAAATCCAAGGCGCTAATATGCCAAATAATTATAAAACTCGCGGTTCAATTATAGCTTTCCCATCTTTTCATGGTCATCGCGTATTGCCAGTTACATCAGGAACAAGAAAATCTTTAGTTGCTTGGTTTGAAGGTCCATCTTGGCGATAATTTATCAAATATCCTTACATGGTGTTACAGCCTTTGATGCAAGAAATATGGAATGGGAAGACGCAATAAGTAAATCAGGTTGTAAACCTGACAATTCTTGGCGTGACCCATTGCTCAATAGGTCAATATTAAAAGGTGAATTTGGGTGTGCCGTAAGTCATTTGCGAGTGTGGGAAAAAATTGCAAATTCTGGTGTAAATGGAGTTATACTAGAGGAAGATGCTATATACGAAAGTATAGATACAGAAAGCATATCTAATATACTTAAACATCACGATAGTGCATGGCTAGGTTACAGATGGAATAGTATAGGATACTGGTACAATTGTCATGCCTATGCAATAACACCTGATACAGCCAAATATTTAATTGATGGATTTTCAGATAAAATAATTCCTGTTGATGAATGGGTTCCAAAAAAATTATCAAATAAAATGAAAAATTTCTTTTTTAAACCAGAGTGTGTTAAACAAATTGAGAGGTCATTTAGGCCTTCAACAATAGAGGATACAGAAATGCTAGAAGGCAAAGACATTGATTTTCGAATAATTACAGTTGCTACAGAACCAGAAAAAATGTGGGCGCTAGAGCAATCAGCAAAAAAATATGGTGTTGAGGTTGTTAATATAGGCAAAGATCACCCTTGGCGTGACCCAATGGAAGGGCTTGCTGGTATGCCAAAGATACAATTAGTTAATGAATATCTTGCAACAGCGCCAGATGATGCAATTATTTTGTATTTAGATGGATATGATACATTCTTTGCAGATACACCCTTAAATGTACTTGAAAGGTATCAACAAATGGGCGCTGATATAGTATTTGGTGCAGAAAATGAGTGTTGGCCTGATAAGAATACAGATGATAAATGGTCAGATACAGGAACAAAATATAAATATTTAAATAGTGGTTGCTATATAGGTACAGCAAAAGCTCTACATAGTTTCATTTCATTGCCAATAACTGAACCAGCAAATGGTGATGATCAACTTTATTGTCAGCAAAGATACTTGGCTATGTTTGGAGTTGAAACAGATTATAGCGTTTTGTTAGATTTTGAAGCTTACATTTTTCAAAATCATGATAAAAATGTTGAAGTCATTAACAATCAGCTATGGAACAAAGAAACAAATTGTTGTGGTTGCATATATCATGGCAATGGTGGAGTTGATGCTAAAGACTTTTTTGTTGAAATGGCAAGCAAATTTGGTTTTACAAAATCAGAGGCAGAAGTTGTGAGCCCATATTATTTGACCTTAAATTATGAGGAAGTTGCTAAAGATATATTGGTCACAGACTTTTTAAGTGAAAATCAATGTAAATATCTAATTGATAAGTCTGAAAGCCGTGGAAACTGGGGCTCAATGGATGGTGATAAGTTTCCAGCTCAAGAAATACGGCTCAAAGATTTAGGCCTTTGGCATGAATATGAAAGACTATGGCACGAAAAGTTAGGTAAAATTTCTGAAAGTTTTTGGACGCCTATGAAGCACCATGGATTGCGTGATGCTTTTACTATGAAGTACAGCATGGATACTCAAAAAGATTTGGCGCTACATACAGATGCATCATTGGTTACTGGCAGTGTAAAGCTTAATGATGATTTTGAGGGCGCAGAATTAATATTTCCAAGGCAAAATTACTCTAATATTAATGTTCCAAGAGGAAAGTGCATATTATTTCCATCAGAAGTCACACACGGGCATCACGTCCCAGAGCTATTGTCTGGTGTAAAATATAGCTTAACTATGTGGACAAGCAGATATGTGGGAGATGTTAATGGCTAAAACTTTTGTTGAAATAGGTTCTGCTGATTTTGATACGTGCTTACCGCTAGCTAAAGCTGGTTGGCGCGGAATTTGCGTTGAACCAGTACCTTATCTTTTTAAAAGTGTTTCTGACATCTATAGAAATTATGAAGTTACTGTAATGAATTATGCTATTTCAGACGCAAGCGGTGAACTAACTATGGCTGTTGGAAGAAATAATGGATGGCTAAAGGGTTGTTCTCATATAATATCTGAAAACCATTTAGGGTATAAATTAAGCACGCACCCTGATCACATTAATAACTTTAATGAAAAAATTAATGTAAATTGTATGACGCTTGATGATTTGCTACATGATTTTAATGAAATAGATTTTCTGAAAATTGATGCAGAAGGTCACGAAACAAATATATTTATGAACTATTCTTTTAGAGTAAAACCTAAAGTTATTAAGGTAGAACACAAACATATAGATGATATAGCTTTGTGCAAGAAATTGACTGAAAATGGTTATTTGGTTTGGACTGAAAAACATGATATATATGGTATAATTTAACAGGAGTATTTAAATGTCGTTTGGTACAAGTGCATTTGCCGCGTCTACTTTTGGTGGCTCTGGACAAATAAAATATGGATTGATAGCGAGTGAAATTACAACAGCCGCGCCAACAGTACCAAATGCAAATTTAAGTGAAGAAAATGCCTTAACAGGTTTATCAATAATACTTGGACAGCCTACAATACCGCAAACAGCCTTTGAACAAGGTCATACGTTCAATACATCTACTTTAAGCTCTAGTAGCCCTGTTGTGCCTAGCTCTACAATGCTTGAAGATGAAACAATGCTTGTAAGCGATTTAACCGCTGGTGTTCCATCACTGGGTCAGCCAAGTATAAATCAAAATCACAACATCCAAGCGAATGATCTCACTGGCGTTGGCCCTTCTGTTCCAAATATTCCTATGTCAGAAGATGAGACATTAAATCCAGAAAATATTGTTTCTCAATCACCTGAACTTACAAGTGCAACAATAATACAATTTAATGCTCTTTTCCCAAGTTCAATTACTGCTGGTGTGCCAGATTTAGAAAATTGCGCAATAAATCAAACACAAGTGATTTCTCCACTTACACTTACCAATACTCAGCCTGACGTTTCAGATGCTACAATGTTTGAAGATGAAACTTTTACAACCGATGAATTAAGAACAGATAGACCTATTGTTCAACAGGTAATTTACTTTGAAAAACATTTCTTTAGTGCTGGAGAGCTAATTGCTCAAAATCCAAGCGTTCCAAGTACCATAATGTTTGAAGATGAAACTTTTACAGCAACAAATTTACAGACAGGACAACCAATTGTATCTTCCGCGCCCTTTGGTCAAACGCAAATATTGGAAACTACAGATACAACAACAGGTTTGCCAGATGTACCAAATCAGGCAATGTCTGAAGAAGAAACATTTACAACACAAAATATAAATACTGACCCAGTTGATTTGCCAACAACTGTTTTTGTCCAAGGCCATCTATTAATTCCCGCAAACCTGTTAGGACAAAGCCCAACTGTATCATCAGTAAGTATGTCAGAGCGTGAAACATTTTCATCTTCTAGTCTCTTTACGCCAGCACCAGTTATCGAACAGGCAGACATTTCAGAAGAAAATATCTTTACTACATCCGAACTCTTATCTGGAAACCCAAACCTTTCAGATAGTAATGTTACATTTATACAGGGTCATACATTAATTGGATTATCTCTAAGTGCAGAAAACCCTGAACTTGATGATGCTGTGCTAACAAGAAATATAGTATTTAGTTTCAATAACTTAGTAACTGGACAACCAACAGTATCTAATTCAACAATGTTTGAAGATGAGACCTTAACAGCATCAAACATAAATTCAACGCCACCTGTCTTAGATCAAATTAATATGACACAGGGTCACATATTTACCAGTGAAGTATATTCATTTCCCCCACCTACAGTAAGTAGAGCATCATTTACCCAAAATAATGTATTCAGCACGCCAAATTTAAACACCTTACCCCCAATAGTGCCTACTATTATTTATGATGCGGCTTTAGGCAGAATAGCAACAGAAGCCGAAAGTCGGTCTTTTGCAGAATTGACTATGAAATCGGGAAATATTTGTGTTATTAATGGTCAACCAAATAAAGTTGAATTAGTCGCGTAAAACTGTTAAGGATTTAATATGGCATTCTTTATAAAGCAAAACGATACCAGCCCAGCATTAAAAGCCACTTTAAAGGATGGATTAGATGCTGTTGTTGATTTAACCGCCGCAAGCGTTAGATTTCATATGAGGCCAACAGGAGATACTATTACTAAAGTAGACGCGGCGGCTGTCATAGAAAATGCAGATGGTGGTGTTGTTTATTATAATTGGACCGCTGGAGACACAGATACTATTGGTTCTTACGAGGCAGAATTTGAAGTTACTTTTACTGGTGGCGAAATAGAAACATTTCCTAACAATCGCTTCATAGAGGTAGAAATTACAGATGACATTGCCTGATGGTGAAAAAATGCATGGTATAACAAGAAGCGAATTAAAAGCCCTTATACTTGAGGCCGCAGAAAAAGGCTCGGATAGAGCTTTGTCCAGAATAGGATTGCACGACGAAAACGCTGTGCATGATGTAAAAGAATTGCGCAATCTTCTCGAAGGATGGAGACAAACCAAAAGCTCAGTTTGGAAAACTGCTATCAGATGGGGTACAATATTTGTGCTTGGGTTTGTTTCATTCGCTGTCTGGTCGGAGTTTAAATCAAGATTATAACTCTAGGAGGGGTTTATAATGAGGATTTTATTACTTTTTTCTTTAGTTTTGATAGGTTTTTTAATTGGCAGTCTTGCTAGAGCAGATGACCCAATTGTCACCGAAAGCACCTCTGAGGTAATTTCAACTGGCACTATGGAAACAACAGTAAACAGCCCACCACCATCAGCCATTAGTCCAAATATCAGCAATAGTAATTCAGATTTATGTACTGTGGGCGTTGCTGGCGCAGTTCAAACGCAGATATTAGGTATCAGCGCAGGGACAACCTTTACGGAAGAAAACTGTTTGTTGCTAAAAAAAGCTTCTATTATGTATGACATGGGAATGCGCGTCTCAGCGGTGAGTATTATGTGTAGTGATAAAACTGTTTTTGAAGCCATGCTCAACGCGGGGACGCCCTGTCCCAAGGATGGGTTGGTGGGAGATAAAGCTAGGTTAGCTTGGGAAATGCAAGCTGTTGAAGATCAAATAGAGTATGAACAGAATAGTCCAGTAAGGAATATATTTGATGGTAATACGGAAACAAAAATTGGGTTGGGCGTTATTATTAGCACTCTGGCCTTCTTACTCGCAATGTGAGCCATACACATACGGGACAACTGGAAACGCCGCAGGGACTTCTCTAAACTGGACTATGGCTAATGTTTTGCCAGAAGGTATTGGGCTAGATGTAAATGGGTTGATTTACAAATATTCTACTGTAAAAAATCCAGAAGATGACATGCTTGTCCATGTTGGTAATTTAAATGCTAATGGCGATGGATACACGTTTAAAGAAACTGATGATTGGTCAGGAGTTCCAAGCAATACAATCGCAAAATCTTTTGCATTACCTAATATACCATCAGCTCATTGGGGAAATGGCTCGATTGAAGTCGAGGGAACAGGTGAAGTCAAAGACGCTATAGTAATATACAGCTATAGGCTTGATAAATGTTTTGACCCACAGGCTGACCCATCATGTGCTGGATATAGGCAACCAGTACCGCCTGTTATTGAATATGAAATATATAATGCACTAGATGATAATGCTGTTTTAGATAATATAGATGTAAAAGCTGATGTGGATTATGATGAAGATGAAGCAAATCGTGATGAAGACGAAGAAAAAGAAGAACAAACAAGAATAGAGCTGGGTCTGGCTCAAGCTGAAAATGCATTAACTCTTACACTTGATCAGGGGCAATCGCAGATCATCAACGCTATGAATTCATCGACTAATATCGACACATACTATAATTCCAAGATTAATGGTGGTATATATAAGGATACAGTGGTTTTAAATGGTGGCAATTTGCCAGATAATAAAAAAGGTTTAAGAAATAATTTAGCACAGCAACTTCTGCATAATCAATTAGTAGACTTGCAATATGATTAAAAGGAAAAAAATGATGAAATATTTAAGTACAATTTTTATATTACTGGCTTGCCCAGCAGTAGCAACTGTTGACATTGTTGGAAGTGTCGAGGCCAAATGCGTAATTCAAACAACAAAATCTGGTGTATATGGAAACCCTATTGCCAGTAAATTAAGCACAACACCCGCTGATGGTGGGGTTTTGCCTGTAATAAGATATGATGTTTCTATAGCTGATGCTTATACAGCTAATATCACTCACCCAACATCTTTTAGTTCATCGCCAACTTTATCAGATACAGTTGCATGGACAGGTAGTACAAGCGTTACTCAAACGTCTGTGGCTGGCATGTCAGCATATGAAGCGGCAAAGACTGTGGTAGATAATACGACCATTTTTGATTTAACTTTGGCTGGTTCTACTTGGTTTTCTACAGCTTCAAGTGCAGTCTATGGTTCTGCTAAACCATTTTCTGGAGGTACATATACAGCATCAGTAGTTGCAACGTGTATACCAAAGTAGGATTTTTTGTATTATTTTTTATGTTGGGGTCATATGCTCAAGCACATGAGCAAACCCCAGCATATCCTAGAATATTACCTTCTCACGTCGAAGGCGTGGTTAAGGTGCAATTACGATTATTGAATAGACGAAAAGAAATAAATTATTATGAAATTGGTTTGTTTGATATAAATTTTGATGAAATAGATTTTACTACAAAGCGAAAAATAATAAAAATAGACTATCAAGAAACAATAGATTTTGATGTTTATTTAAGAAAGTCTGATTTAGATAGAGCAGTTTATATTTGTACTGCATCAAAAATTTTAAAATCAAATAAATCTAGGGCGGTAGTATCGTCTATTGTATGCTCAAAACTAGGTGGAGAGCCACTATGAGGTTAATGTTTGCATTTTGTATTATGTCTAGTACGGCGTTAGCTGAAAGTAGCGCTTTGTCCCTTTCATTGCCAAACCCACCAATGAATTATCAATCCGACAGCTTTTCTACAGGAAATATGCGTTGCAGTAATGCTGTAGGCGGTGGAGTAAATCTTGAATATGGCGTTACAGGTGTTCTTTCTGGCTTAGATACAAACAGCAAAGGTCGTGATATAGGCGTTTATGCTCGAATAGTTATTCCTCTAGATAAACCCAAGGCTCGCATTAATTGTGATGACTTATACCAAATAGAGCTAGCACAGCGCAGATTGGAAATACAAAAATTACGTGACGAAATCGAAGCACTTAAAAACTTGCAAAATGTTGAAATGGAGTTTGAGGACTGATGGTAGATACAACAAAAATTGCAGATGAAATAGACGGATTGGCTGACAAAGAGGTCAAAGTTGGTGGGATGAAGCTTACTTTTGCCTCGATTATGGCAATTTTGGCATTTATTAGCACTGTTGTAGGGGGACTTTACGGCGGTTTTGTGTTATACCAGAGGATAGAAGCTGTCGCTGGCCTTGATTTAGACGAATATCAGGCTGAAATTAGATTTATAGATAATAAGATAACAGCATTAACGGAAAAATCAGAACAAGGGATAGATTACACACGCGACATTAAAAATAATTTAAAAAATGACATTCTTAGATTGGAAAAACAGTCGGACAGAACAGAGCAATTAGTTCGTAATGTTTTAGATGATGCGCGTGATATGATTGACAAGGCTTCTAGGCGCTTTGAAACACAAAGAGAACAGCTAAGAAGTACACAAAAAGGCGATATGGCCGAGCTAGAAGCTAGGTTAGAGAAGTTAGTGCAAAGGGCTTTAGATAATCCCCTAGCAAATTAGGAGTAAAAAAATGACTGAATTTGAAAAAGCTGATGTAGATGGTAATGGCACAATTGATCAGGCTGAGTGGGATCGTATGGCGTTTGAAGATAAGCGCTTAAAAATGCTCGATGACGATGCACAACGCGATGCACAGCGTAAAATGGCTTGGTTTGCACTTTTTGGAATGTTGCTTTACCCATTCGCAATAATGATTTGTAATATAGCTAATTTAGATGAAGCTATGAAGTCACTAGCATCAATAGCTGGTGTTTATTTTGTATCAGTAGCCGCTATCGTCGCCGCGTTCTATGGCAAAGAGGCATACACAAAAGGAAAGGCAAGTTCCAATGATGAATTTAGTAGGTAATTTAATTGGACCAGTAACTGGGCTATTAGATAAAGTTATTGAGGATAAAGATCAAAAGGCACAGTTAGCCCATGAGATCGCCACAATGTCCGACAATCATGCTCAACAGGCTTTAATGGGGCAACTTGAGATAAATAAGGCAGAAGCCGCGTCTGGGTCTCTATTCAAGGGTGGCTGGCGACCATTTATTGGCTGGGTTTGCGGATTTGCGTTTGCTTACCATTTTGTATTGCAACCCCTTATAGTCTTTGGCGTTACGGCGGCTGGTGTTGATATGCCAGAATTGCCAAGCTTTGATATGGGTTCACTTTTAACTGTGATGATGGGTATGTTAGGTTTAGGTGGATTAAGGTCAGTCGAAAAACTCAAAAAAATTGAGAAATAAAGGAATAGTAAAATGAATAAAAATTGGGAATTATTTTTCAAAATGCTAATACATCATGAAGGTGGTTTTACTGATGATGATCGTGACGCTGGAAATTCACAGGGTGATGGGCATGGCAACAGGGGTAGCACAATGTTAGGTGTAACGGCTATGAACTGGGCTAAATACACTGGAAAGCCAGCACCAGTAGAAGTTATGAGGGGGCTTACAGAAGATGATGTTAAGCCGCTTTATAAGAAAAACTATTGGGACGCTATCAAAGCTGATCATTTGCCATCTGGAGTTGATATTAGCTGTGCAGACCTTTGTGTAAATGCTGGACCAAGGCGTGCGGCTAAAATATTGCAAAAGTCAGTATATGCATCTGTTGACGGAAGCATTGGCCCTATGACCTTAAAAAAGGTTAATGACGTTAATCCTAGTGAATTACTTGAAAGATACTATGATGAGAGAGAGAGGTTTTACAGGTCTCTAAAAGATTACGAACATTTTGGTAAAGGATGGTCTCGGAGAAATACAGAAACTCTACAAAAAGCTAAAGAACTATTGGATTAATAAGTAATGATTACTAAAATTGCCCATCGTGGAAAATTATCACAAGGACAAATTACACGTTTGGGCGGTTTAATCGCTTTTGTATGTGGAAGAACCCCGTATGAACACATATTGCAAGATTTATACGAAAATAATTTTTTAGATAATAATAAAAATGCACCTGAATTAACAATAAAAGGCAGAGAAGAATTAAATAGGTTGACAGCAATGGCGGGCTTGCGTCCAGAGCATTATGCAGATACTTAGTTTCGGTGGGGCGTAAATCTAATTCGGGCAAAAGAGCTTAGATAGATGTGTTACCAAATGCGCTACATTTAAATTCATCGCGCCCCACACGATTTAAGAATAATATTTATTTTTTAGTTTATCTGCTTTCATCATAGCCCTAGCGACTTTTAAATCATCAGGCGTATCTACTGATAAGCTAGAACCATTCATTCTAAATGTTCCTATAGTTTTTCCCATTTCTATTAGCCTCATCATTTCAATACCTTCAACTTTTTCTAGTTGTGTTGGTCCATTTGCAGAAAAATCTGATAATGTTGATCTCCTAAAGCCTAAAACGCTTAAATGTTTTTTAAGTCCCATTTCTGCACCATGCTCATATGGTATGTCATGACGAGACATTCCAATAATTCTATCGTTAGAAGTGGTAACTTTTACTCTATTTTTATCATTATGTTCATTTAAGTATTGCCAAGGTATGCAAGAAGAATGATCTGCATTTTTTTCCATGAATACTGCAACTTCATTAATCCATTGTGGTTCGACGAATGGTTCGTCGCCTTGTACGTTTACAATAATTGACTGATCATCAAACCCCAAATGCTCACAAGCTTCATTAAGACGATCTGTACCGCATACATGGTTTGAGGAAGTATCAATGGTTTTTATTTCATAAGCCTTACAAATCCAATGTATTCTGTGATCGCAAGTAGCAACCGTAACGCTTTTTGCTCTCGAAAGCATAGAGCGACGAGCAACATGTACTATCATTTGTAATCCATCTATTTCAAGTAATGGTTTATCTGGTAGCCTTCTGCTTTCTAATCTTGATGGTATAATTACATGAAAATCAGTCATTATTATCAGCTTTCTATTTGTTCTGCTGTTCTAGGCAATCTTGCGTGTTTTACTATATTTCGCACTGTTGTTTCTTTTAAATCTAGTATGACAGCAATAGTTTTTTGATCAAATTTTTTGTGTATTAATTCATTTATTCGAATTGCATTTTCACTAAGCTTTAATGGTATTTTAGTTCTACCCCCCAAATTATTGTGGGTTTGAGTAGTTTTGCCAAATGCATAAACGCTTTCTTTTGATTTTTTTGCACCAGCAGTTCCCTTTGCGGACATATGCATCATTTGTCCAAATTCAGCTTCTGTAGGCTTTCTGCCTTTTCTTTCCATGAACTCTTTCACGTAGTTCTTCATTATTTTCTCTTTTCTGTTTGAATGTTGTGTTCTACCAAAAGGCCATTTAAACGTTGGCGACTAATCCCAATTGCGTTAGCGGCCAATACTTTGCTTTTATTTTTTTCAAGCTGTTTCTTGATTAATTTTATTTGAGCTTTTTTGTGATTTTCGCTCAATTTTTCCCAGAGTGTCATAATCCAAAAATCCTTTCTAATTTTTTTACTGTAAATAATTTATTATATTTCGGATGGCGTGCCATAAATAATCTTGCATATAGTGATATAAAGTCATTGTTTATTTTATATTCAGCTTCATTATCAAAAATTTCAATTTGAACCTCCCAACGCATCCGATTAGCAATAAGCCAAGCAGAAGCTTTTTTCTTTTTAGCGGCAACTTCTTTGGCAAAGGCTTCAAATAATGAATAAACGTGTGGGTCTACCCTTCTGTGATACAAAAACCTAGAAGCCAAACAATTTTTATCCATTGGGTCACGCGCTTCTGTTAAAAAGTTTAAAAATTCACTTTCATCATTAAATTTACTCATTTCCATCCTCCATTAATTTTTCCAATTTATTTAATTCATCTTTAATCCAAATAATCCTATCTTGCTGAACCTCCTCGGCTTCATAAAGTTTTTGCTTTTCAATTTGAATATTAGCCAATTTTGACTGAGCGTCAGTAAGCGAAGCCTCCATTGCAGTGTGCATTTTACCTATCATAAATGTTCCTCCTGTACTGTTTCTTCAAAATGTTCTTGAAATTCTACCATCAGTGCGTTTTTAAGCCTGTTTGAGATGGGCTTGCGGCTTTCAGCGTGAAATATATCACCAAAGTCAATATCGACCTCTGGTGGGTTAAATTGCGTACCTCTGTCGATTGCAATATTGTATTCTACAGAGACTTCAAACGTAAAGCCCCTGTATTCCAATTCTGATGTGTGTTCATTTGCGTAATACATTGCTTTTTTTCCAAACTTTATAAGCTTCAATAGTTTTTTGATTTTGAGCAAGTGGAGCTTCATCAACAAAAGCGATGAATTTATCCCACTCCATACCAAGCCATTTGCATTGGTTTTCTAGAATGGTTGTTGCACCTTTGATTTGCATTATAACTCCCTCCCTAATTGAATGCGCATTCCAACTCTTTCTTCTGCCCATCTTTTAGCTTCATTGAATGTATCAAACCCAAGTTTAACTGGAAAAGTAACAGCGTGGTCACCTTTTGGCATGTGCAATTCATAATAATCATCTTCAAATTTTGTAATTGAACATGGTTTAATTGAATTTGTAGCGAAGTGAGTTTCATCAGAAAATTTAAAAATCATCATAATTAAGCCTCCTCTTTTTCAGAAAGAAGTCTTTCAATTTTGGTTTCTATTTTTGCAATTGCTAATCTAACCTGATCAGTAGCCATATCATTACACACCATGTAGTCTAAAGAAATATAAAGAGCAGTAAGTGCTTCTCGGTCATATGAATTAAGCGGGTTTGTCATTTGGTTGGTTTCCTTTTTGTTTATATTATTAGTTTATCATGTACTTAGTATATGTAAACAATTATTTTACAAAATAGTGAAACTTTTTAGGGAGGGTTTCCCCTCCCCATAGTTTTATATTTCTAACCAAGCTCTTGAGTTCATTGCTCTGCCAATTAAATCTTCACGCTGTCTGGTAACAGTCTCTGGTGATTTATTTTTAGTTGTGTGTGTTGCCCAGTGAGTTAAGCAATTATACAAAGCCCACTTGTTTTTCCCTAGATCATTAAATTCATTATTTAACTGACCCATTAAATTTTCAAGCTGTCGTTGGTTCCATTTTTCTTCATTTGTTTTTGTTTTTTGTTTTACGACTTCATTTTTAAAGAACCGCTCGGCAGTGTCTTTAGAAATTCTTGTGTGCATATACCCATCCCAAAGGTCTTTTTGATTATGAAATGTTTCTAAGCCAGATATGATTTTATCAGAAGCGCCTTGTGTGCTTACTTGTGAAGTATGGCGCATCCAAACTTTTGATATTGCATCAGGTGTTGTGCAACCATTTAAGCACCAAAGTCTCAATGCATCAGCCGATGTTTGATAAGCCCAAGAGCCATCATATGAGTTATATGCGCGTACTCTGTATTTAATATGGTCACCTTTTGCTGGTTCAGTAACAATATCGTTAAACAAAACATCAATTTGTAGTTTTCTTCCATCATCAAGGCCGCGTACTTCAAAATTAAAGTCATTTGAAATATCAGCTTTTTTAATGCTGTCATATGTTGAATTAACAACATCATCGTGTGAAAGTTTTTGATATGAGTCTCTGTGCAAGTGTAGCACTTTATTAGTGTCAGTGCGTATAAGGCTTTTCCAACCTTCGATTGGTTCAGTCATACCAACAGGTATTACAGGAACTTCTTCTACTTCAAAGTTCCAGTCATTATTTCCAGTAAATTGTGCGTTTTCAAAATCTAACATTTTTAGTCTCCATTGATTGGTTTGTATGTACTTAATAACGATTTGAGTAAGTTTGTAAACATATATTTTACAATAATTATAAATTATTTAACAATATACGTATTAGACCTCTAATTTAGCACTTCTAATGCGTATAAAAGTATTTTATATATGTTAACAATCTTAACAGGCGAGAAATATGTCTATTAAAAACTGTGAATTTATAGTGGCTGGAAAGCCAACTGGAAAAGCTCGTCCAAGATTTACGAAGCACGGACACACATATACCCCAAAAGAAACTGTCCAGAGAGAAACTCTAATTAAACAGACCGCTTGGGTTGCTATGCAGAACTCTAGGTTAAAGGTTACTGATCGCAGAGTAAGCGTTATAGTGTCCTTTTATTTTGATGTACCGAAATCATACACAAAAACCAAAACCATACTTTGTCAGTCTGGAGTTTTAGTGCCATCTAAGCCTGATATTGATAACCTAGCTAAAGCTGTCTTAGATGGGTGTAATGAGGTTGTTTATAGGGATGATGCACAGGTCTGGCATTTGTCTGCATTCAAGTGTTATTGCAATCCTGACCAAAAAGCTGAAACCCATATAAAAATTCAGTGGGATGATATGGAAAAATAAATTTCGTTTTCCATTGACCTAATCAGAATACGACCAATCAGCCCCATACAGTTCACGCCATTTCTTTTTTTCTTTGTGTATAGCGACCTTTGTTGTGTCCCACATGCCCTGATGGTGTCCATCACATAAAGGTATTGCACGCATATCACAGGTTTTACCGCCGCTATTTCTGTCGTGAATTACATGGTGTGCTGTTGTCATTGCTGTTTGTACTTCTCCAAACTTTTCACAGATCACACACTTTCTGCGTCTAATTTCATTTAAAAATTTTTCATTTCTAATAGGTTTAGGCTGTTTTAAATTTGACCACATATTTATTTAATTCCTAAATTTTTTGGTCTTAGTTTTGGTTTTGTTATTATTTCAGATATTTTATCTGTTTCTATACATTGACCCATGCTGTCCATATCTTCATAAGGTTTATATGCGGATGGCAATGCGTTTCCACATTCATATGCTGTTCTATATAGAGTTTTCTTTTCTATCTCTACGCCAGCTACGACATATGTTATTACAAGAAATGTATAAAAAGTCATTTCCCTGTCCTCATTGAGTCTTGCTGTCTTTCATATTCACTTTTCTCAGCTTCGGCAGTTACAGACCATTCACCATCGTGTACTTGTACAAATCCTGTTGCCGCAATACTTTTTATAAAATCATGAAAAAGTAATTGTCGGTCTTGGTGGTTTATAATCATTCCATTTTTATTTGGCCTTCTGTCACATAGCTGTCTAGGTTTTGAATAGCATTTTGGGCAGGGCATTGCTCTTATCATAATTTGCTCATCAGTATATTTAAATTCACTCATTTTAATAACTCCATTGGGTCTATTTCTAATTTTTCAGTTAAAATCTGCATGGCATTTTTAAAAAATACATTGAATTCATTTTGGTCCATTGCATCAAATTTTATGCTATCAACTACATAAAACACTTCACCAGTAATTTTATTAATTTGAGATTTATAATAACCAGTTAAATATTTTATATCGTGATGGAGGTGATCTGCAGTAGGCCACTTACCTGTAGATACAACAACTCTATTTAATATTACCCAGTATAATTTATGATGTGGGTCTGATCTTTTAGATGTCATTTTTAAATTAAATAACTGATTTTTTTTGCAGGACTCTATAGTTTCTGCATCGTATTGTGTGACAGGAATTAATACCCCATCACACAATCTTACTTGTATTTCTATTTTTTTAGAACGGGATTTCATCGTCTAAATCGTTTTGGCTAGGTGCTGGTGCTTGATAATTATTAGGATTATTCTGTGGTCGACCCCCTGCAAGTTGTAAATCATAAACATTAACAGTTAGATAAGTCTTCCCATTATATTCTCTTGTTCCAAATTTTCCAGTTACAAGAACGCTAGTTCCTTTTTTGAGGTATTCACTAACGTTTTTTCCACCTTGTCCCCAGTATGAACAATCATAGAATATAGTTTCTTTTGTGCGTCTATCATTTTCAGCTACACTAAAACTTGTAACATTAGTGGGCTTTTCCCCTTGTGTTGTTCTGTTTTCAGCATCTCTGGTTATATTACCAAATATTGTCATTATACCCATTTAACTTACTCCTAATTCCAGT
>Ga0233444_10001992_pt1 | contig 22126 bp, 25 predicted proteins | sample SI_124_October20_6_FD_182792 | JGI IMG/M metagenome (GOLD analysis project Ga0233444, IMG submission 182792) | Seawater microbial communities from Saanich Inlet, British Columbia, Canada - SI_124_October2016_10_MG | ecosystem: Environmental > Aquatic > Marine > Inlet | place: Canada: British... | reverse complement strand
GTGCGACAATTTCTTAATTAACCTAGCCGTCCACACTTCTCTTCTTAAAAATTTACAATTTAAAAAAGCTAAGATTTTAAACTTTAAAATCTACACACCTCTAGCTACGTTAAAATATAATTTCGAAGAGGTGAGCGCTGGTTTTAGTACAATTTTGTTATAAGTCAAGGCGTATATTCTCTAAAATACCAAGCAAAATAAGGCCTTTTTGACCAGTTCGCATTGCAATGAACTTATAATTTTTGTAGAAAACAACTATGGCGCTAATTCAAATATTAAATAATTTTTATAGAAACCTATTTAACAAATGGTCTTTTCCAAAAAAACATAAAATTATAATTCAAAGTGGAAAACCAATAATTTGGGCTACTTTTTTTGTTTTTTTTTCAGTTCTTTTTTTTGTTTTTTCAAATTTAATTAATCACAAAAATACAGGCAATCAAAAAAATTTAAAAACTGTTGCCAGTTCAAATGAATTTTCAAATTTAACTAAATATTTTATTTCTAAAATTAATAGCCCGTATGTTGAAGTAAAATACTTAATTAAAAATAATGACTCTGTGGAAAAAATTTTAAGAAAATTCAATATTAAAAACAAAGAAATAAAAAAAATAACAACAAAATTAAAGCAAAAAAAACTTTCGAATATTTATTCAGGTCGTGAACTCTCGTTGATATATAAAAAGTTAGATAATAATCTTAATTCTGTTGTCAATCTTGTTTTTCCAGTAAGTAATACAAGTAAAGTAGAAATAAGAAGTTTAAAAAATGACTTTTTAGTAAAGGAAAATATTTTACAACTTTATAAAAAAGAAGTTGTGGCAAGAAATTTAATAAAAAATAATTTATATAGCGCTGCGATTGACTCAGATGTTGAGCCAAATATAATTGTTGAGTTTGCTAGAATATTTGGTTTTGAAGTAGACTTTCAAAGAGATATTAGGAAAGGTGATTGGTTTGAAATTCTTTATGAAAGATTTGAGGATGATAATGGAAAAATAAGAGATACTGGTAAAATAATTTATGCTTCAATGTTTGTAAATGGAGAAGAAATAAATCTTTATAATTTTAAATATAAAAATATTACTGAGTATTACGACATAAAAGGGAAAAGTATTACAAAATCTTTGATGAAGACTCCAATAAATGGTGCACGCTTATCATCTTCGTATGGAATGAGAAAACATCCAATTTTAGGTTATAACAAAATGCACAGAGGCACAGACTTTGCAGCTCCTAGCGGAACACCAATAATGGCCTCTGGATCAGGAACTGTTACTCGTGCGAGATGGTGCGGTGGCGGTGGTAATTGCGTAAAGATAAAACATAATTCAACTTATGAAACTATTTATGCACACATGAAATCTTTTGCTAAAGGAATTAAAGAAGGAAGAAAAGTTAAGCAAGGTCAAATAATTGGTTATGTTGGATCAACAGGAATGTCCACAGGTCCGCATTTACACTATGAAGTTGTTGTTAATGGTAAAAAAGTAAATTCTCAAAGATTAAAATTACCTTCTGGAAAAATATTAAAAGGTGAAGAAAGAGAAAAATTTGAATTAGAAAGAATAAAAATAGATTTAAGATTATCTGCGCTAAGATAAACTTATTTAATTTGTTGTTTGAGGCAATTCTTTACTTGGTTTGTCCTCTTGTAATAACGAGTCATCCGAAGCTTTAGATTTTTCTGATGTACTTTCTTTTCTTTCATTCAATTCGTTAAATCTACGTAAATAATGATCGGCATGCTGCAAATAATTTTGAGCTAATACTGGATCTCCATTGCTTTGAGCATCTTTTGCCATTTGAATAAATTTTTGCATAGTCTTTTCAACGTTATGAATATTATTCATAGAACCGTTTCTGTTAAAATTCATATTTCCATTATTATTTATACCGCTTGATCCGTTAGTATTTATTGAACCGCTTCTTCTTCTGAAGTTACTTTTTTGTGGTCTTGGTCTAAAATTTCTTCTTCTATTATTATTCATATTAATTATTTAAATACACTGCTGTTAAACATCTTATATTATTTTTATAGTCTTTGATCGTATGTTCAATTTTAAAGTTGTTTTTTATTAATATTTTTGAAACTTTTTTATATTGCTTGTATCCTATTTCTAAGGCGAGCATACCATTAAACTTTAAGATATTCTTAGTTTTGTAAATAACTTTTTTAATAAGGTCAAGTCCATCATTTCCACCGTCTAAAGCTATTATAGGTTCATATTTCTTAATATCTTTACTTAAGTTTTTTATATCGTTGGTCCTAATATATGGTGGATTAGATACAATTAAATCGAATTTTTGATTAAAATTACTAGATATTGATTTATTTAAAAAATTAACTTTATTTGAAACCTTATGTTTATTTGCATTTTTTCTTGCTATTAAAATTGCTTTTTTAGAAACATCAATACCTAATCCTCTAGATTTTTTTAATTCACTCAGCAAACTGATTAAAATACACCCACTTCCAGTTCCTACATCTAAAATAGATATTGATTTTTTTTTGAATATTTTTACCAATTTATTTACCATCAACTCTGTCTCCGGTCTAGGTATTAAAGTATTATTACTTACGAAAAAATTTTTACTCCAGAATTCTTTCGCTTTAATTATATAGGCTATAGGTTCGTTTTGAGATCTTCTGCTAATTAAATTATTATACTTTACAATATGTTTTAAGCTAATTTTTTGGTCTAAATTAATTATAATTTCTTCTCTTTTTTTTTTCAAAACCTTAGAAAGTAAAATCTCAGAGTCTAATCTATGGGTATTAATTTTTTTTAATTTTAGTCTATTTGAGCCTTTATTTAGTAATTCTAAAGCGTTCATATATTTAAATTCTCAAGTTTTAAATTTTGTTCTTTAAGGCGTAACTCTTGATTCATCTCTTCGTGTATTTCTCCGCTTAAAAATTCATCTAATTTATGTAAAGTTAAATTAATTCTATGATCTGTTATCCTTCCTTGGGGAAAATTATATGTTCTAATTCTTTCAGATCTATCTCCCGTACCAATTTGACTTCTTCTATTATTAGATCTCTCTTGATCTTTTTTTCTTCTTTCAGCTTCATAAACACGTGACCTCAAAATTTTAAGAGCTTTTGCTTTATTCTTATGTTGAGATTTTTCATCTTGTTGACTTACAACTACTCCGCTCGGGATATGAGTAATTCTCACAGCACTATCGGTTGTGTTAACAGATTGTCCTCCTGGCCCACCTGCTCTAAACACGTCAATTCTTAAATCTGACTCTTTTATTTTAATGTCAACCTCTTCTGCCTCGGGAAGCACAGCTACTGTAGCTGCTGATGTGTGCACTCTACCCTGGGTTTCAGTTTCTGGAATTCTTTGAACTCGATGAACGCCAGATTCATATTTTAAATATGAATATATATCATCTCCGTTAACTGAAAAAATTACTTCTTTAAATCCACCAGCTTCACTTTTTGAAATATTTATTATCTCGAGCTGCCATTTTTTTTTTGAACATACTTTTTCATACATTTTAAATAGATCTGAACAAAAAAGTGATGCTTCTAATCCACCTGTTCCAGCTCTGATTTCCACTATAGCATTTTTATTATCATCCTCGTCTTTAGGTAAAAGAAATATTTTTAATTCATTCTCATATTTTTCTTTTTTTAACTTCATTTCATTTAAATCATTTGCAGCCATTTCTAACATTTCAGTATCATTCGACTTATCGTGTAATATTTGTTCAAGATCTTTTTTCTCATTATCAAAATTTACGTACTCTTTGGCAATTGAAATAATGTTTCCGAGATTTGAATATTCTTTTGATTTTTTTGCAAATAATTTTGGCTCAATATTGCCCGAAGAAAGCTCTTTTTCCAAAGTCTTATGTTGAGAAATTATATCTTTAACTCTTTGAAGCGGTATCATAAATTATTTTTTTTCTTTTATTTTTTCTTCTACTAATTCAACGACCCTATCAATGATTTTAGAACTTGGGACTTTGGTATGCGGCACTCCTGATAGATATAAAAGATTATTATCTTGTCCACCGCCAGTTAAACCAATTTCAGTTTGTGAAGCTTCCCCAGGTCCATTAACAACGCAGCCTATTATAGATAGATTGATTGGTTTTTTAATATGTGAAAGTTTTCTTTCTAATTCCTTAACTGTCTCAATTACTGGAAAAGCTTGTCTAGCACAAGATGGGCAAGATATTATATTTACGCCCCTTGAACGAACCCCTATGGATTTAAGTATTTCAAATCCTGTTTTTATTTCGTCTACAGGGTCTGACGAAAGCGAAACTCTTATAGTGTCGCCTATACCCTCCATTAAAAGTTGCCCAATTCCAATTGAAGACTTGATGCTTCCGGTTAATAAACCACCGGCCTCTGTAACGCCTAAATGTAAAGGATAATTACAAACTTTAGATAACTTTCTGTAAGCTTTTACGGTTAAAAAAATATCTGAGGATTTTACACTTATTTTAAAATTAAAAAAATCGTTATCTTCTAATAATTTAATATTATATTGAGCGCTTTCCACTAATGCTTCTGGGCACGGTTCTTTATATTTTTCTAATAATTTTTTATCCAGCGATCCTGCGTTAACTCCTATTCGAATTGAACAATCGTTATTTTTTGCAGCTTTAACAACTTCTAAAATTCTATCATTAGTTCCAATATTACCTGGGTTAATTCTTAAACAACTAGCGCCCATTTCTGCGGCTTCTATTGCTCTCTTATAGTGAAAATGTATATCCGCGACTATTGGTACACTCACTTCTTTAACTATATTTTTTAATGCTTTTGTTGAATTTTCATCAGGGCAAGAAACTCTAACGATATCTGCCCCCGCTTCCTCCAAAGAATGAATTTGCTTGATGGTTCCCTTTTCATCAGTTGTAAGAGTATTAGTCATAGATTGAACGCTAATTATAGAATTACCTCCCACAGAAATTTTTCCAACTTTAATTTCTTTTGTCTTTTTTCTATTAATTTTTCTGTGAGGACGTATTTCCATCTTAATCTAAATCAAAAATTGTATGTAATTTTTTTATTGCGTTTAATGTATCTTCTTCATTGATGATTACTGATAATTTTATTTCAGATGTAGATATAGCTAAAATATTTATTTTTTCCTCAGATAATGATCTAAACATTTTATAAGTTACACCTGGTGTAGAAACCATTCCTGCCCCAACTATTGAGACTTTTGCAACTTTATCATTGTGAATAATATTCTCATATTCAATATTTTTATTATTTTTTAAAATTTCTTTGGTCTTAGAAACATCATCTCTTTTAATGGTAAAAGTAATATCTGTTGTTTTTTGATCTGAAGAAATATTTTGAATAACCATATCGACGTTTATTTGCGCCTTACTCAAGGGTTCAAATATATTCGCTGCAACACCCGGTTTATCTCTCACACCTGTTAATGTTATTTTTGCATCATCTTTTGAATAAGCAACTCCTGTAACACTTTTTGTATAATCGATATTTTCTTGATCAAAAATTTTTGTTCCTTGCCTGTCAGTGAATGTTGATTTTACTTCTAAGGGAATGTCATACATCATCGCTGTTTGAACTGATGAAGGCTGCATTACCTTTGCTCCTAAAGAAGATAGCTCAAGCATTTCTTCGAATGAAATTTTATCAATTTTTTTAGCCACTGGTATTTTGTTTGGATCTGTTGAAAAGACTCCATCTACATCTGTATAAATTTCGCAAGAATCTGCATTAAAAATTTTCGCTACCGCTACTGCAGTTGCATCTGATCCACCTCTGCCAATTGTAGTTGCATCTCCTATTTTTGAAATTCCTTGAAAACCTGGTATTACAGCGACTCCATTTTTTTCTAGGTAGTCATTAATTTTTTTTGTACACATATTTATAATCCTAGCGTTCGTATGTTCACCCTCTGTCAAAATGGGTATTTGCCAATTTAACCAAGACTTGGCTTCAATCTTTAATCTTGTTAAAGCGCCAGCTAGTAAAGCACAGGTGACTTGTTCTCCCGAGGATAATAAAACATCTAACTCTCTTTTATTAAAATTCGCTGAAATATCATTAGATAGTTTAATCAGTTCATTTGTTTTGCCAGACATAGCAGACACAACAGCGATGATTTTATTACCAGCAACATTCTCTTTTTTGATAATATTTGCCACATGCTGGATTCTTTCAATTGTTCCAACAGATGTTCCACCAAACTTTAGTACTTTTTTTACCATTTTAAGAATGTAATATAATTAAATATGTATTTATTGTATTTTAATTAAAATTTATTAATAAAATGACTACTACTATAAATAAACAAGAAATTCAAAAGTTTTCAAATTTAGCTGAAGAATGGTGGGACGTTAAAGGAAAATTTAAACCTTTGCATATGTTTAACCCTATAAGGATTGAATACATAACAGAGAAAATTAAGCTTCATTTTAAATTAAAAAAAAAAGAAAATGACTTTCTGCATGGAATAAACATATTAGACATTGGGTGTGGTGGAGGATTAATTAGTGAACCTTTAGCACGCTTAGGTGCTTCAGTTACAGGGATTGATGCATCCGAAAAAAACATAAATATTGCTAAATTACATGCTCAAAAAAATAATCTTAAAATTAATTATCTAAATAAATCTCCAGAACATTTAGAAGACTTTGAGAAATTTGATGTAATTTTAAATCTTGAAATAGTTGAACATGTAGAAAATGTAAATCTTTATATTGAGTCTTGTTTTAAGTTATTAAAAAAAGATGGTCTTATGTTTACGGCAACACTAAATAGATCGTTGATGTCTTATTTAAAAGCAATTATTGGAGCAGAATATATCTTAAGGTGGCTACCAATTGGGACACATGATTGGAATAAATTTATAAAACCAGAAGAACTTGAAAAAATTTTATCAAACGAAAAATTTTCTACAATTGATATAAAAGGTTTGGAATTTAACCCTATACTTAAAAAATGGAAAATATCTGTAAATTATATTATTTGTAGCGGAAAAAGTTAATTATCCTTGCTAACCCAAGGAACAGATATTAAATCTATACCTTCTTCGGCTAACTCCTCTCTTTCTTTGAAGGTTGTAGTTCCATAAATCGTATTTTTTTTTTCTCTATCATAATAAATTTCTCTTACTCTTTTACTAAAATTTTTTCCGACATTCTCAAAATTATTTTCAATATATTTTCTAATTTCAATTAATTTAATTTTCTCATTAAGTAAATCTTGATTCATCTTTAAATTATTTTCTTTCTTTTTAGTGCTTGCAATCATAGGAGCCATAATTGACTTATTAATTTTTTTGGATGAACAAAAAATACACTCTAGTAGTTTTTTTTTATTTAATTTATCAAATTCATTGGAATTTGAAAACCAGCTTTCAAACTCATGATCGTTAGAACATTTAAGATTGTATTTAATCATAATTTAGTTTCTATAGTCAGCATTAATATCTATGTAATCATGTGTAAAATCACATGTAAAACATTTAAAAGCATCGTTACCTAATTTTAAATTTACTTCAATATCAATGGAGTCCCATTGCATATATTCTTTTAATTTTGCCTCATCATAGCTTTCGGCAACTTTGCCATTTTCGGCAACAATAAAATCTCCAATTTTTATTTTTAATTTTTTTTGGTCCACTATTTCACCTGACTTTCCTATGCCCATAGCTATTCTTCCCCAATTAGGATCTTCACCAGCAACAGCCGTTTTAACTAAAGGAGAGTTAGCAATAGAAAAAGCTATATTCTTGGCGCTACCTAAAGATTTTGCATTAATTACATTAATAGTTATAAATTTCTTTGCCCCTTCTCCATCTACAACAATTTGTTTTGCCAAATTTAAGCACAATTTTTTTAGCGCAATTTCAAATTTTTGAAGAGCTTTGTCATTCAAAGATAAGTTTTGACCAATCTTAACTGATCTTGTTGAAAAAATTGAGACCATATCATTTGTAGATTGATCGCTGTCGACAGTTATCGCATTAAAAGAGTTAGCTACTGATCTTTTTAAAAGTGTTTTAAGTAAGTTTGAATTAATATCTGCGTTAGTGAAGATGAATGATAACATTGTAGCCAAATTAGGTGCTATCATTCCAGAACCTTTTGCTATACCACAAATTTTAATTAATTCATCTCCGATTATGATTTCCTCATAAGCCACTTTTGGTTTAGTATCAGTTGTCATAATAGCCGATGCTATTTTAATCCAAAACATTTTGTTTTGCTCAGTTCTAAGTTTTTCAACTAATTCTGGCAATCTATCTTTTATTTTTTCTACCGGAAACTCCTCTCCTATTACACCTGTTGAGGCAAATATTAAGTCTTTAATTTTTACTGTTTCGCTTGTTCCTGATTGAGATTTAGATTCTTTTATTGTTAATACCCTTGATAAATTTTTTGCTAAAATATCGATACTTTCTTTTCCTTGTTTCCCAGTAAATGTATTGGCATTTTTTGTATTTATTAAAAGACCTTTTATAATTTTTTTATGAGAGTTATTATTCCAAGGTATAAATTCAGAAGTGATGCTGTTTTTTGTAGTTAAGGTCGCATAATTTGCTCCTTTGCTAAAATAAAATAAAGTCAAATCATCTCTTCCATCTCCGTATAAGTCAGCAGATATTGCTGACATTTCCAAACCTTCGATTTGCTTCAAACTTTGAAACTCTACCATTTTTGACAGTTTAGTTTTTTCTTTAAGGAAATTTTTAATATTAATAGTCATAATTACTGTTTAATTTAAATTATAAATACATATATAGAAGTATAATGAATTTATTTACAAGAACTTTTAGTAAAATATTTAAAAGCTCTAATCAACAAGAATTAGATAAAATACAAAGTTTAATTGTTGCAATAAACGATAGGGAAAATCAAATTAAGTCTTTATCTGAAGGAGATATTAGGGAAAAAACATTTAATTTCAAAAAAAATGCTCAAAATGGTTCTATAAAAATAGATGATATAATACCTGAGTGCTTTGCACTTGTTAGAGAAGCCGCATTGAGAACCTTAGGTGAAAGACATTATGATGTCCAACTAGCAGGAGGTTTAATTTTACACAGTGGAAAAATCGCAGAAATGAAAACTGGTGAGGGTAAAACTTTAGTCTCAACACTGCCAGCTTATTTAAATTCTTTGACAGGAAAAGGCGTACATATAGTTACTGTAAATGATTACCTTGCAGAAAGAGACTCGGCTTGGATGGGTAAAGTTTTTAATTACTTAGGAGTATCGACCGGCTGCATAACAAACAATTTGAGTGACTTAAAAAGAAAGGAAAATTATAGTTATGACATAACTTATGCAACTAATAATGAATTAGGATTTGATTACTTAAGAGACAATATGAAATACGAACTAGATGATATGGTGCAAAGAGATCATAACTATTGCATAGTAGATGAAGTAGATAGTATTTTGATTGATGAATCTAGGACACCTTTGGTAATTTCAGGTAAACTTGAAGATAAAACAACACTTTATGTTACATCTAATGAATTTATAAAACATCTACAAAAAAATGATTATGAATTAGATGAAAAAAATAAAAATGCAATCTTAACAGATGCTGGCATTGATAAAATTGAAAAATTAGCTAATCAAAAAAAGTTTTAAAAAATAGCAATTTTTATGATCCAGCTAATTTAGATCTTGTTCATCATATTAACCAAGCGTTAAAAGCAAATCTTCTTTTTAAAAAAGACACTGACTACATTATTAGAGATGGAAAAGTACAAATTATCGATGAATTTACTGGAAGAGTTTTGGATGGAAGAAGGTTTTCTGATGGTTTGCATCAGTCAATTGAAGCAAAAGAAAATGTTAAAGTTGAAGAAGAAAATCAAACCCTCGCATCAATTACTTATCAAAATTATTTTAGATTGTATCAAAAATTAGCAGGTATGACAGGTACAGCTATGACTGAAGCAGAAGAATTTTATGATATTTATAACCTTAATGTAGTTTCAATCCCTACTAACAAAAAAATGCTCAGAAAAGATTTTAATGATCAAATTTTTAGAACTGAAGCTGAAAAATATAACGCTATAACTAAAAAGATTGTAGAATGTAACATTAAAGGTCAACCAATTTTGGTTGGGACGACAAGTATAGAAAAGTCAGAAAAAATTTCTGCTTTATTAAATGCAAAAAAGATCAAGCATAACGTTCTTAATGCTAAACAACACGAACTAGAAGCTCAAATTATTGCTGAAGCTGGAAAAACTAAAGCAGTTACTATTGCAACAAATATGGCTGGTCGTGGAACTGATATAAAATTAGGTGGTAACAAAGATTTTATTAAAGATGGAAAACAAGTTGATGTAGATGAAATTAAAAACAATGAGACTCAAGTTAAAAATCTAGGGGGACTATTTATAATTGGAACAGAAAGGCATGAAAGCAGAAGAATCGATAATCAATTAAGAGGTCGATCTGGAAGACAAGGTGATCCTGGAAGCACAATTTTTTTTATAAGCTTACAAGATGAATTAATGAGAATTTTTGGAGGAGATTCTATAGATGGAATTTTAAAAAAACTAGGATTAAAGGAAAATGAGTCAATAGACCATCCGTGGATAAATAAGGCAATGGAAAGAGCTCAAAAAAAAGTTGAAGGTAGAAATTTTGATATAAGAAAAACTTTAATAAAGTTTGATGATGTGATGAATGATCAAAGGCAAGTAATATTTTCACAAAGATTAAAGATTCTTAAAGAGAAAAATATTAATCAAATTTTAAAAGATTTTTTTGAAGAAATATTAAAAGATTTAAATAATAGTAGATTAAATTATCAAAAATCTAATAATGACAAGATATACCTTAATGAAATCAAGAATATTACTGGTAATGCCGTAAATGACACCCAAATAATCGCAGATGCAAAAATAAAGGAAGATGAATTTAATAAAAAAATGGTGGAACTTTACTCAAATAAAAGACAATCTAGAATTGAGCTTATCGGAGAAGAGCAGAACAATAGCTTAGAAAAAAAAATATTTCTGCAAATTATTGATTTTTCCTGGAGATCTCATTTACAATATTTAGAGCAATTAAGACAAGTTATTGGTCTAAGACAGTATGGGCAAAAAGACCCGCTATCAGAATTTAAAAAAGAGGCATTTGTACTTTTTGAAGGACTGTTAGTTAAAATTAAAAATGATCTTATTAAATTTTTACTAAATCTAAATATCGTTGTATCTGATAAAGAGGAAGAAAAAGGTGAGGCAAATAAAATTCAAAAAAATGAAGATAAAAAAGTTGGTAGGAATGAAAAATGCCCGTGTGGATCCGGAAAAAAATTTAAACACTGTCATGGCAATATTTAATTCCTAAATTTTTTTAAATGAACTAAGCGCTTTTGCTCTTGCTGCTTCATGATTTACTAATGGTAATGGATAGTCTTTTCCTATCTTAAAATTTTTTTCATCTTTTAATTCCCAAGGTTTATGTATAAATTTTTTAGGTATGTTTATTAATTCAGGAACCCACTTTTTTACGTATTCTCCCTCTTTATCAAACTTTTCTCCCTGAAGAATAGGATTAAAAATTCTAAAATATGGAGCTGCATCAGCACCGCATCCTGCAACCCATTGCCAACCCGCAACATTACTTGCCTCACTATAATCTAATAAACAATTTCTGAAATATTTTTCTCCTTCCTTCCAGTTTATTAACAGGTGCTTAACTAAGAAAGACCCAACAATCATTCTCACTCTATTGTGCATCCATCCAGTTGAGTAAAGTTCTCTCATACCTGCGTCTACAATGGGATATCCTGTTAATCCCTTTTTCCAAGCAGATAAAAATTTATTATTTTTTTCCCAAGGAAATTTATCAAATTTTTTTGAATAATTATTTTTGATCATATGGGGAAAATTGTTGATCAATGTATGGTTAAATTCTCGCCAACCAATTTCAGCTAAAAATTTTGATGTTCCTATTGATTTACTTTTAGAACCAATACATTCGTTCCAAATAGTTTCTACGTGAATTTGTCCAAATTTTATAAAAGGAGATAATTTTGATGTGCCAACAATATTAGGAAAATTTCGATCGACTGAATAATCAGTAATTCTATTTTTAATAAAATTTTTTAATTCTTTTAAAGCGCTTTCTTCACTAGGTGTCCATATTTTTTCAAAGTTTTTAAACCAATTTTTTTTTGGAAGTATTTCACTAAATTTAATGCAATTTTGAAAATAATTTTTTTTATTGCGACATTTTTTGACAATCTTTTCTTTTTGAGGAATTTTTTCAAAGTAATATTTTTCTGCTGTTCTCCAAAAAGGTGTAAAAACTTTGAAAGGGGTTCCATCGTTTTTTTTTATCTCATCTATTTCATTAAGAACATTTCCTTTACAAATCTTAAATAAGATTTTTTTATTTAAAAAATTTTTTGCAAGGTATTTGTCAAATTTTAAATATTCTGGTTCATAAACTTTATTCCAATAAATAGAAATATCTTTTTTATTTAGCAGTTTTTCAAAAAAACTTTTAAAGGAATCTACTTTTATTATTTCAAGATTAATATTTAAATCACTTAATTTTTTTTGAAAATTAAAAAGAGATTTGCTTAACCACCATTTTTGAGCTTCTTGATTTTGATAAATAGATTTTTTATATAGATAAAATACAACCACTTGATTATGGTTTTTTGTAGCCTCAAATAGTCCGCCGTTTTTAGCTATTCTAAAATCATCTCTTAACCAAAACAATCCAATTTTCTTATCCATAAAGTTATTACAATTAACAGATAAAATTTTATATTACGATATGTAAAAATTGTTGGTGGTGGCCTTGGTTTGAATCGCACAAACGACACATACCTTTTCAGGGTACTGCTCTACTACTGAGCTACAAGGCCTAAAATCTAAAAGTTATTCTACCTTTAGTAAGATCATATGGGGTCATCTCAACCATCACATTGTCTCCTGCTAGCACTCTTATTCTATTCTTTCTGAGTTTTCCAGCTGTATGAGCAAGAATTTCGTGATTGTTCTCTAATTTAACTCTGAACATAGCGTTAGGTAATAATTCCGTAACTTTACCTTTAAATTCTAAAGTTTCCTGTTTTGCCAATTAATTTTCCTTTTTTAATCTTATTTTTATTGAATGTGCATGACCATCTAAATTTTCATACTTAGCTAAATTTATAACCGATGGTCCTAATCTTTCAATACCTGTTTTTGTAATTTTTATTAATGAATGTCTCTTTAAAAAATCATTTACGGATAACCCTGATGAAAATTTTGCAGATCCAGATGTTGGTAAAACGTGGTTTGGACCAGCTATATAATCACCTATTGCCTCTGGTGAATACTTTCCAATAAATATTGAACCAGCGTTTGTGATCTTTTTTAAGATTTCGTTATTATTTTTTATACAAAGCTCTAAATGTTCGGGGGCGATAGTATTAATTATATTTATAATATTTCTTTTATTTTTTGCATAAATAGCTAAACCAAAATTTTTTAAACTTTTTGAAGCTATTATTTTTTTTGGTAATTTATTTAATTGTTGCTTTAAGCATTTATTAACATTAACGATCAAATTTTTATTATTAGAAATTAAAATTGATTGAGCAAACACGTCGTGCTCAGCCTGTGCTATTAAATCTGCAGCAATCCAATTTTCATTAGCATATTTATCTGCGACAATACTTACTTCAGATGGTCCTGCCACCATATCAATTCCAACATCTCCAAATACTTCTTTTTTTGCTGCAGCAACAAATGCATTTCCTGGGCCAACTATTTTATCAACTTTTTTAAATGTTTTAGTGCCGTATGCTAATGCAGCAATTGAATGAGCTCCTCCTGTTTTATAAATTTCTTTTACTCCACATTTTTTTGCAGCGTACATTAATGCAGGTTTTATTTCAGAATTCAAAGTGGGTGTTGTTAAATAAATATTTTTAACACCAGCTACAAGTGCTGGTATACAATTCATTAAAACGGTACTTGGATAACTCGCTGTACCGCCTGGGACATAGACTCCCACTCTGTCGATTGAAGAATATTTATATGATAATTGATTTTTATATTTATCCTTAAAATTAAAAGATAAAAATTTTTGCTTGCTATGAAATTTTTTGATTCTTTTAAAAGCTAAATCTATTGATTTTTTTATTTTTTTATCTGTTTTTTTTGAAATTTGATTTATTTCATTTTTCGAAAAAACAATTTTATTTATTTTAGTTTTAATTTTAGAAAATTTTTTTTCATATTTTAAAACTGCTTTATCACCATTTTTTTTGACATCGAGTACAATTTTATCAACAATCGCTGTTTTATTTTTTTGAGACGATTTTCTTCTATTTAAAATATTTTCTAAATTTTTTAGTGCATTTTTTTTGTTACAATCTATAAATTTTAAAATCATAAGGTTGTGTGTTTAGGTTTATTTTTTGTGTCCCATGCTTCTCCTTGATCATCCAAAGTAACTTCAATTACCTCAGAAATAATTTTAATAACAGAGTCTCCTGCAAAAGTTATTTTCATCTCGTAGTTATTATCAGGCATCTGATTGCTTTCAATAGCTAGAAAGTCCATAAATGTGTCTTTTTTGGATTGATTAATATTTTTTGAGTTTACTTTAAGAATATTTTCAAATTTTAAAATAGTTCTAATTCTTTTATTTTTCCTGAATACTCCTTTTTCCACATCTTCCCACATAAATCGGTTTAATTGCATTAAAAAAATTTTATTTTTTTTAAGATTTGCAATGTCAGAAATACTTGCAATTGAATCTTGTAAATGTGCTGAAACAATTCTTAAATCATCTTCTGTTCTAGCAATTAATTTCAAATTTTTAGCCTTCATCTTAAACTCTCTTTACTTCAGCTTTGCACCTTTTTAGTTTAGTTTCTAAAAATTCATAACCTCTATCTAGATGGTAAATTCTATTTATAATAGTTCTTTTTTCAGCTACTAATCCTGCTAATACCAAACTAACTGATGCTCTTAAATCTGTTGCCATAACTTCAGCTCCAGTTAAATTTGTTGGTCCTTTAATAAATGCAGTTTTATTTAATATCTTAATGTTAGCCCCCATTCTTCTTAGTTCTGGAACATGCATAAATCTATTTTCAAAAATATCCTCTTTAATTTTAGATAGGCCTTTCGCTTGTGTCATCAGCACCATAAGTTGTGCTTGCAAATCCGTAGGAAAACCAGGATAAGGTTTTGTTGTAATATTTAATTTTTTAATTATTTTATTTTTTTTAATTAAAATTGAACTTTTAAATTTTTTTATATTAATACCCATTTTTTTTAAAATATCAATTTCACTTTTTACTACGCGTGGATCAACATTATTTATGATAATATTTTTTCCTACTAATGCACCCGCTATCATATAGGTGCCAAATTCAATTCTATCAAAAATTACTTTATGATTAATTTTTGCATTAATCTTTTTACATTCTTTAATAGTAATTGTTCGTCCTAAAATTATTATTTTACATCCTAATTTTCTCAAAAATAAAATAAGATCTTTTATTTCAGGCTCTATTGCACAATTTTTTAAAACTGTTGTACCTTTTGCGGTGAAAGCTGCGAGTAGCGCGTTTTCTGTTGCACCAACAGAAATATTTGAAAATTTTATAGTTGCACCTCTTAACCCTTTTTTTGCATCGGCAATGATATAGCCATTTTTAATCTTTATTTTTGCTCCAAGTTTTTTTAAAGCATATAAATGAAGATCGACTGGCCTCGAACCAATGGCGCATCCACCCGGAAGTGAAACTTTTGCTTTTCCATACTTTGACAATAAGGATCCCAGTACCAAAACTCCAGCCCTCATTGTCTTAACAAGTTTGTACGGAGCAAGAGTATTAATTTTTTTTTGTTGGTTTTTTATTTCTAATACATTTTTATTTTTTAAAATTTTTATATGTAAACCAATAAATTTTAATAAATCAACCATTGTAAAAATATCTTTGACCAGTGGAATATTTGTTAGCGTAACCTTATCAGCTAAGATTGATGCAGCTAAAATAGGAAGAGTAGCGTTCTTAGAACCTGATATTGTGATTGTACCTGACAACTCTCTTTTGCCTTTAATTAAAAGTTTTTGCATTTAAGAGATTTAGATTTTTGGAAGTGTAACACCTTTTTGTTTCATATACTTTCCCTTTCTATTTGCATAAGTAACACTGGGTTTTTCATTTCCTTTTAAAAAAACAAACTGAGCAACACCTTCATTCGCATAAATCTTGGCCGGCAGAGGTGTGGTATTAGAAAATTCTAATGTAACATGACCTTCCCAGCCAGGTTCTAACGGAGTTACATTAACTATAATTCCGCATCTGGCATAAGTTGATTTGCCAAGACAAATAACAAGTACATTATCAGGAATTTTAAAATATTCCATTGTTCTTGCTAAAGCAAAAGAATTTGGTGGAATAATACATTCTTTACCAATTTTTGTTACAAAACTTTCCTTTTTAAAAACTTTTGGATCTACAATTCCAGAATTAACATTAGTAAATATTTTGAATTCATTTGAAACGCGGGCATCATAACCATATGAAGACAGACCAAAAGAAATTTTTCCTTTTCTTATTTGTTTGCTAACAAAAGGCTTAATCATACCTTTTGACTTTGCAGCTTGTTTAATCCACTTGTCTGATAAAACTGACATTTTTTTTTATAGCTATTTTTTTAAATTTTTTTCTTTTTTTTAAATTTTTTTTTAACGCGGCTTCACGTTTTTTAGTTAATGAAATTTCTTTTTCAAAAGATTTCATTAATTTTTAATCTTTATCTGGGTTAGTTAAATCCTCTAGTGTAATGGGCTTATCAATATCGTGCATTGTTTTTTCTTTAATATCTTTTGTATCACTGGAAGATCTTTTTGCTCTTCGCTCCTCAATTCTAGCTTTACGTTTAGCTTCTTTTTTCATAGCTTTATCGCCTCGAGTAGATTTGTAATCATAGTGAATTCCCATAACAAGCGCTCCTTCATTAATTTTTAAATTTACTTCTTGAGCTACTTTTTTGCAAGTATCTTGATAGAAGCAATTGGATAATTATGAAAAATATCGACAAAAATACGGCAACTATAACGTCTTGTAAAGGTGTGGCTTTTGGAAAACCAAAATTCCATATAATTACTAATATTAACCAAAAAATCCAATTAATTTTTTTAATCATTTATTTTACAACCTTGTTCGTTACAGTTTTTTCCATCCTTAACATTATTAAAAAAATCAAGAGCTCTTATGGCAGTTGTCATATGGTTTTTATAAATGTTTAAATATCCGTTTAAACTATTAGAAAGTTTTTTTGCCTCGGTTAAGAACCCTAGTCTCGTTAAATTTACCAACATAATTGCATTACCATTAGGTATTGTATTATCACCGATATCAACTGCTTTGAAAAAAATGTCATTATTATTTTTTTGATTTTTTTGAAAAATATCTTTCTCAGTTAAGTAAAATTTATCAATCACCTCGATGCATAGTTTTTTTGCAAGATCTTTATACTTAAAGTTCAATGTTTTATCTGAAAGATCATTAAGTGAGTTTATCAAAAAAGCATAATCCTCTAAAAAGACAATTTCTTTGGAATAGCTGTGGTAGATGCGGTCTTCAATATATTTTTTTTCTATCTTTGAAAAAAATTCCTCTGCTAATTTTAGATACCCTCTTTTTGGCAAAACCTCATTTGCAGCAACAAGTGCGCTTATCCATAAACAATTTAAATCTAATTGTGTTTTGTCATCAAAGAAAGGTTTATTTCTTTTTTTTCTAATACTTAAAAGTTCATCTAAAATTTTTTTCGAAGCTCTTTTTTTTTCAACCAGTATAATCTTTTTTTCCCAATTTCCATTAGTTTGTAATTCAAAATAATCATCAATATTTTCTAGATGTTTAATTTCATCATAGGTGTAGACATAGTATTTTCCTTCCACTCCATCGCTATCTGCATCATAAGCAGAACCTAAAAAACCAGATTTATTTAAAAATTCTTTTCTTATAAATTCAATAGTTTGTATTAATTTTTCTTTAAAATATTCATTACTTTCAACCTTACAATATTTAGACAAGAGTAAAATAAATTGCACATTATCATAAAGCATTTTTTCAAAATGAGGAATTATCCAATCTTCATCAACAGTGTATCTAGATATACCCCCCTCGACATGATCATAAATTCCTTTCGAACAAAGTTTTTTTATAACTAAAGAGACTGGATCTAGATATTTTATATTATTTGTCTTGTTGTAAAAATATAATAATGTTTCAAATAAATTAAATGTGGGAAATTTTGGCGCTCCCTTATAGCCCCCTTTGACCTTATCAAGATGATTAATTGATGCTTCTAAAATAGGTTCAAGATCTTGATTTAAAACAGAATTTTTTTTTAAATCTAAACTCTTTGTTATCAAATTTTTTTGTTTAATAATATTATCTCTTTGTTCAATATAAGACTCATAGATTTTTTGTAAAACTTCTTTAAAGGAGGGAAGTCCGTTTTGAGATTGTTTTGGAAAATAGGTGCCTCCCATAAAAGGAACTGCGTTTTCATCTAGGAACATTGTTAAAGGCCAACCGCCACCTGTTTGATTAAATAATTGAAATGAACTTTGAAACACAAAGTCTAAGTCTGGTCTTTCCTCTCTGTCGACTTTAATATTAACAAAATATTTATTCATCATATTTGCTGTTTCTTTATCTTCAAAACTTTCATGGGCCATAACATGACACCAATGACAACTGGCATATCCAATACTTAATAAAATAGGTTTTTGATTGTTCTTTGCAAATTCTAACGTCTCTTTGGACCAAACTTGCCAATTAACAGGATTGTTTTTGTGTTGTTTAAGGTAAGGACTAGAATCTCTTGATAAAGAATTTTTATTAATTTCTAACATTGAAAAAAAATTTTTTTAAAATTATTGACACTAATATTAAACATATAAACATAAAGACCGGCAAATAAATTTCTGCTGTTGAAATTAGTTTTAACATACTAAAATTATCTGATTGTTTTATAAAATTGTTTAATCCAGAACCAATCGTATTGAATACGAAAAAACCAGGCACAAATCCAAAAAAACTAGCAAAAAAATAATTATTTTTTTTCATTCTAAATATGACTGGAACTGTATTCTGTAAAAAAAAAGGAAGCCCTAACCCACCAGCAAATCTATAAATGAAAAAATAAAAAAATTCATTTTTTTTAAATATTTGTATGTATTTTTCAAATTTATTTCTTAAAATTTTTTTTATTAAATCTTTGAAAAAGTAATCTGTTATTGAATATAGGATTAATGCGCCTACCGAAATTGAAATTAAGGAAACAAGCGTACCAATCCACTTTCCAAATAAAATACCTGAAATTATTGTTAACGGTGATCCAAAACCTAATAAAGTAACCCAAATTATAGAAAAAATAGAAAAATAGACTAAGTTAATATAAATATTTTTTCCAATAAATGCCTCAATAGTAAATTGTATTTCTTTATAATATGAGAAATCATTTATTCTACTAATTTGAATATTTGAAAAAATAAGATATAGAAATACAAATAAAATAAGTGCGTAAGAAATTGCTAATAATATTTTAAAGTTTTTAGTCATAATTTACCTGTACAACAGTCATCAATTAAAATATATAACTTTTAATATTTATGAAAAGAACTTATCAGCCAAGTAATTTAGTGAGAAAAAGAAGACACGGTTTTAGGGCTAGAATGGCAACTAAAGCTGGTCGACAACTTATTGCGAGAAGAAGAGCTAAAGGCAGGAAATCTATTTCAACATAATAGAAGTAGAAATGGTAAAGCTTGAAAGTTTAAAAAAAAGCATTCAATTCAAAAAAACATTAAAAGAAAAAAAAGTACATTCAGTTTTTTTTTCAATTTTTGCTGCAAAAAATTTCTATAAACCAAAATATAAAACTGATTTGCTTATTAGTTTTGTGATGAAAAAAAAAATTGGAAATGCTGTTAAAAGAAACAAAATTAGAAGAAAATTAAAAGCAATTGTACAAAAACTGCTCAAAAAAAGAGGTGCAATTAGTAAAGATTATACTTATATAGTTTTCGGTAAATCAAATGCTTATTTGCAAAAACAAAGTACATTATTGCCTTTGATGGAAAAGAGTTTTAACACAATAAAAATAAATGATAAAATTATTAATTAAATTTAACATAAACCTTATTAAAATTTATAAATATTTTTTTTCTCCACTACTTGGAAATAATTGTAGATATCTAACACCTTGTTCAGAATATTATATTGTGTCACTTAAAAAATTTGGGTTATCAAAAGGTTCTTACATAGGTATTAAAAGAATTTTGAGTTGTCATCCTATAAAATTATTAGGCGGGGGATCTAGTTTTGACTTTGTACCTAATAAAAATACACTAAAAAAGAAAATTTAAAATGGATAATAAAAACGTATTTGTAGCAATCGCTTTGTCTATGTCGGTTTTGCTTTTTTGGGGTGCTTTTTTCGAAACGCCTAGAAAAGATAATCAACCTTTAAAAACAAATAATCAAATACAACAAAAAACAGAGAATTCAATTACACCAAACACAAATCAAGCTCCGTCTATTAATCAAATCGACGTAGAAAAGAAACTTTCCAGAGAAGACTCCATCAATAAATCAAATAGAATTATAATTGAGAATGAAAATATTATTGGATCTATTTCTTTAGAGGGTGGGTTGATAGATGATATATCTTTTAAAAATCATAAACAAAAAGTTGACGGTAAAAAAAATATTGAATTTTTAAATCCCTCACAGTCAGAAAATGGATTTTATGTCGAGTCTGGATGGGCTGGTATTGGAAATAATATTAAAGTTCCAACAAAAAATTCTAAATGGGAAGTTGAAGGAAGTAAAATATTAACTAATAAATCCCCAATAACAATTAAATGGGATAATAAAGAAGGAATAATTTTCAAGAAAAAAATTGAATTAGATGAAAAATATCTATTCAAAATTAGTCAAGAGATTCAGAATAATTCTTCAAAAAGTTTAGAACTTTATCCATATGCTCAAATTACAAGAAACAAAATTCCAGATGACATTCAAAATTTTTATATCTCCCACGAAGGTTTTATTGGTGTCTTTGATGATGAACTAAAAGAAGATGATTATGATGATATAGAAGATAATAAGATCGTTAGAGTATCTAATGAAGGATGGTTAGGTGTGACAGATAAATATTGGATGACGGTTTTAGTGCCTGAAAAAGGAAAAAATTTTAAAACGACTTTTCAATATAATGATGCTTTTAAAGCAAACTACATAATAAATGATCCTATAATAATTAATACTTCTTCAAAAGGATCAAATAATTTTAGACTATTTGTAGCCGCAAAAGAAGTAAATACAATTGATACTTATGCTGAGTCACAAAATATAAATAAATTAGATCTAGTTATAGATTGGGGTTGGTTTTATTTTTTCACAAAACCATTATTTTTTGTAATTGATTATTTGTTTAAATTATCTGGTAATTTTGGAATTGCTATTGTTTTAATAACTTTAGCTATTAGAGCTTTATTCTTCCCGCTTGCAAACTTTTCATTCAGATCAATGGCAAAAATGAAAGCCGTAACGCCAGAGATGACGAGACTTAAAGAACTTCATAAAGACGATAAGGTAAAGCTGCAACAAGAGATGATGGCTTTATATAGGAAAGAAAAGATCAATCCTGCAGCGGGTTGTTTGCCAGTTTTGATACAAATACCCTTCTTCTTTGCTATTTATAAAATGTTGTTTATTTCTCTAGAAATGAGACATCAGCCATTCTTTGGTTGGATCAAAGATTTATCAGCAGCAGATCCTACTTCTATTTTTAATTTATTTGGATTAATTCCTTGGGATCCACCAAGCTTTATGATTATTGGAATTTGGCCAATTCTAATGGGTGCATCAATGTGGGTGCAACAAAAACTGAATCCTGCTCCAACAGATCCTATACAAGCAAAAATTTTTGCATTCTTTCCTCTCTTCTTAACAATAATTTTAGCTTCATTTCCTTCAGGGCTGGTTGTTTATTGGACTGTAAATAATATTTTAACGATTGCTCAACAATGGGTAATTAACAAAAATACTACTGTTAAGACAAATTAGATGTTTGTAAATATTTCTTTAGAAGAA
>Ga0233444_10001989_pt1 | contig 22140 bp, 14 predicted proteins | sample SI_124_October20_6_FD_182792 | JGI IMG/M metagenome (GOLD analysis project Ga0233444, IMG submission 182792) | Seawater microbial communities from Saanich Inlet, British Columbia, Canada - SI_124_October2016_10_MG | ecosystem: Environmental > Aquatic > Marine > Inlet | place: Canada: British... | reverse complement strand
TGAAGCTCGAACCATATCGAAGGCCGGTAATTCTTGATGTTTATCTACTAACTTTAACACTTTTGGTTTTTCAAATTGTTTTTCAATTTTATCTTGTATTTTCTTAGGTAAAATAGTGCCATGATATTTTGAAATTACTGTAGAAAGTCGCACAATACCTCGAGATAAAAAGTTAGATTCGAATCGTTCTTTTACAGAATCTTGATTTGATAAATCTAGCGATGTTTTTAAAACTCTCTTTGCTTTTTTAGAAAACCAAAGTGTCAGGACCATAACCAATCCTGCTAGAAATAAAAGCAGACTAGGTGTCGGAACTTTTTTCGACATTACTTCCATACTAAATTCAGTTGCAGGTACTCCAGAAGCAACCCATGCTTCATAAGATTGCCAAGCTGCTATTGGTACTCCAATAAAGTTGACTAAATCATTACCAGCAAAAGCCATGGCAATAGCAAAAGTTCCAATAATAATAATGAACTTATAAACACTCATCTTAAAAACGGCAGTAATCAATGAGCATAAAGCTGTCCAAAATATAAAGCTTAAGGTAACAATTATCATGGTGTTTTCAGAAATAAACGACTTAAAATCACCTGAAACAAAACTTGCTCCCTTTAATCCTTTTATTAAAATAAAATAAGTAATTGCTGTTGCAGCTATTCCACCAAACAAAGCCGAAACCCATTTTGCTTTCTGCTCAAAATTAAAAGTTAATAAGAGCCTAGTGTTATATTGTACAAAAGCTCCTATCGAGAATGCGACGACAACAGACAGCAGAATACCTAAAATGATCTCGGTGGCCTTTGCAGTATTTATGTATTGCCCCAAGTCAGCTATTGTTTGTGAATCTGAGGTACTAATTTTTATTAAAGACATTATTACTGCAGCACCTAATAATTCAAAAACTATCGATACCGTTGTAGATGTAGGCATTCCTAGGGTATTAAAGAAGTCTAATAGCAGAATGTCTGTGATCATTACTGCCATAAAAATGATCATAATTTCATTAAAGTAAAATTCACTTGGCATAAAAATACCTTTTCGAGCAACTTCCATCATACCACTGGAAGATAAAGCTCCAAAAGCAACCCCTAAACTGGCGACGATCATAATAGTTTTAAAAGAAACGGCTTTAGATCCAATAGCAGAGTTTAAAAAGTTTACAGCATCATTGCTAACTCCAACTACTAAATCCGCAATAGCTAAAATAGCTAAAGCAGCGATCATCAAAATGTAAATGTTATCCATTATAAATTAGTTTTAAATTGTAAATATCTTATTGTTTGAAGTATTTAATGTTACCTAAATGTTATTTTAAAAATGAACTTCTAATTGTAAACGAAACAATAATTCATTAGTAATGTCTGCGATTGTTAAATAACTAATGTCCGATTGAACTTTTAGTTTTTGACCAAATATATATTTAGAAAAACCTAAGGTGTATTGATTAGAAACTTCTTTCTCTTTCATATCAATAGTTGAAAAACGTCCTGTGAGTTCCCAGTTTTTAGAAAACAAATAACCCGCCTGTAAATTAACACCATATCCTTCAGATACAGTAACACCTGTTTTACTTCCATCACTATTTTTAGCAATTGGGTCATCAGCATCTCTGTTTGAATATTCTGCCATGAATGAAAATCCTTTGTATTTTAACATAGCATCTACAAATAAAGTATTAATATTCGTTTCGAAAAACCCAACATCATTTACCATATAAGTACCTCTATTACTTTTATTTCTAACTGCATTATTATTAAAATCATAAGAAATACCCACTGCTAATTTAGGTTTAGACTCTCTTTCTAATGAGCTTCCTATGTAATCTCCATTGTTTTTAAATTTACCAAAAGGTAAAAACTCAATACGCCCTGTATATTGGTATCCTCCTATATTTCCAGTTACCACATTTCTTCCTTCTCCTTGTGAGATAGAAATAATTTCTCGGACAATAAATTTATCTGTAATGTTAATGTGATGCCTCAATTGAATACCTAAATCTCTATCAATATTAAAGCTTGAATTTAAGAGAGACCTGTCTACTAATTGTAAATTAGCTGATGAGATTACTCGTTCTCTATTTCCAGGTAATTTTGTTTGTCCTGCCCACAATACAAAATTTTGATAAAAATTCCATTTTACTACAGCGTCTAAAATAATTCTTGGTGCATTGCCTGTATATACAGAAGCGCCAGCAATATCTCTATTGGATAATCCCAATTCAACTTTATATTTTAACTTTGGAGATAATACAAAACCACTAAACTTTAAACGAGCTCTCCGAATTAGAAAGTTAGTGTTTGCTGTGCCAAATTCATTGTCTTCATACTTCCAATTGGTAGAGGAAAGTATTTGAATTCTAGGAGCAAATTTAACACTCCAAGAACTGTCTTTAGCAATATAGTTTACCATTCCTTTTCCAAATCCTTTTTCCTTATCAACTTGAGAATGAATAGTAAATGAAATTAGGAAGAAAAATAAAAATATTTTAATAGAAGATTTATTCATTGTAAAATCGTTATTAGTTTTTGTCGATGCAAATAACTGCACTCAATGTTAAGTGAATGTTAACTTTAAGTAAATAAATTAAAAACTTTACAGTAAATAACAACTCTAAAAAACAAAAACTGTTAGACTTTAAAATTTATAAAAATTATAACAAAAAGGTTTGAAATTTATATGCATTTAATACTATTTTTGCAGCTGTGATAAAATCTTTTATTCATATAATATTTGCATCAGTTTTGATTTTTTCAATCCTAGCACCCACTGTATTCAATTTATGTTCTGAAACAGATACTATTGTTTTATTAGATTCTACAGAGGAAGAGAAATCTGAAAAAACAGAGAAAGATATCGAAGAAAAAATCATCAATTATTACACTTTAAATGACAAGTCTTTATCTTTTCTTAAAAAAAGAACTGCTCAGCTGATTTACTTAGAAAGTAACATCGACTATACCTTAAAGGTGCTTTTACCGCCTCCCGAACAATATATATAGTTTTAGTTTTTATCAATTTATTTTTATTAAGTCTTCATATTGGATTGAAGACAATCAAACTATATATATTATGTTTACATTTATTAAAAACGACTTGCCTGCAAGTATCGTTGTATTTTTTGTTGCTTTACCACTATGTTTAGGTATTGCATTGGCTAGTGGTGCTCCATTATTTTCTGGAGTTATTGCAGGTATTATTGGTGGTATTGTAGTGGGAATATTAAGTGGTTCTCAAATTGGAGTGAGTGGCCCTGCTGCAGGATTAGCAGCAATTGTATTAACAGCTATAAGTGCTTTGGGAGGATTTGAAAATTTTCTTTTAGCTGTAGTCTTAGCTGGAATAATCCAAATTGTATTGGGGTTTTTAAAAGCTGGAATAATTGGGTATTATTTTCCCTCATCAGTAATTAAAGGGATGTTAACTGGTATTGGAATTATTATTATTTTAAAACAAATACCCCATTTTTTTGGTTACAATATGATCCCAGAAGGAAATTTTGCATTTATGCAAGTAGATGGAGAAAATACATTTTCAGAGATTTTTAAAACTTTTAAGTACTTGAGCTTTGGATCTTCTCTAATTGCGACTATTGGTTTAGCTATTTTAATTCTATGGGATAAAGTATTACTCAAAAAAGCAAAAATATTTCGATTAATTCAAGGTCCACTAGTTGCAGTCGTTATTGGAATTATTTATGTATTAATAACTACAGGGAAAGAGAATCTTGGTATTTCATCAGAACATTTAGTAAGTGTTCCAATTCCTAGTGATATTTCTTCTTTTTTAGGCCAATTCCGTTTCCCTAACTTTAGAGCAATTACAAGCGCCGATATTTGGATTACTGCCTTTACAATAGCTTTAGTTGCAAGTTTAGAAACATTACTTTGTGTTGAAGCCACCGATAAATTAGATCCCGAAAAAAGAGTGACTCCCACCAATAGAGAATTAATTGCACAAGGATCTGGAAATATAATTTCAGGACTTATTGGAGGGTTACCCATCACTCAAGTAATTGTAAGAAGTTCAGCAAATATTCAATCTGGAGGAAAAACAAAAATGGCTGCTATTATCCATGGAATATTTTTATTAATTTCTGTAGTATTAATTCCAAGGCTTTTGAACCTAATTCCGCTTTCAGTTTTAGCATCTATATTATTGGTGGTGGGATATAAACTAGCAAAACCAGCTTTATTTAAAACAATGTATCAATTAGGATGGAAACAATTTATACCATTTATTGTTACTGTAATAGGTATTATTTTTACTGATCTTTTAGTTGGAATTAGTTTAGGAATAATGGTTGGTGTTGTAGTTATACTTATTAAAAGTTATCAAAATTCTCATTTTTTACACATGGAAGATATTAGTAATGGTAAAGTGAAATACAAAATAACGTTAGCAGAAGAAGTTACCTTTTTTAATAAAGGTGCCATTTTAAAAGAACTGGATCAATTACCAGAAGATTCTTATTTAGATTTAGATGTCCGTAAAACTCGTTATTTAGATAATGACATTATTGAAATTCTCGAGGATTTTTCTGAAAAGGCAAAAAGTAGAAATATTTATATTAAATTGATTTCCGAAAAAGGAATCGTGGAAAATCCAGATAGTTATATCAAATTTTTTAATTTAAACCCAAAAGTAGCATAGCATGTACACACACACACAAGAAACACAATCTAAAATGACACCAGTATCGTCATTGCAAAATTTAAGAGAAGGAAACAAAAGATTCCAAGAAAATGTTCGTTTGAGCAGAAATTTAGTCCAACAAGTTAGAGAAACAGCAAGTGGTCAATACCCTTACGCAACTGTGTTAAGCTGTATAGATTCTAGAGTTTCATCAGAATTAATTTTTGATCAAGGGATGGGCGACTTATTTAGTATTCGTATTGCTGGAAACTTTGTGAATGAAGATATTCTAGGTAGTATGGAATTTGCTTGTAAGTTAGCAGGAACAAAACTAGTTGTGGTTTTAGGGCATACGGCTTGTGGAGCTGTTAAAGGGGCTTGTGACCATGCTAGGTTAGGAAACCTAACTGCACTTATAAACAAAATAGAACCCGCAGTTGAAGCAGTTACTGAACCTCAAGATCAAAGTGTACGTAATTCTGGTAATATAGAATTTGTAAATAACGTTGCAGAAAAAAATGTTTTAATGACTATTGATAATATTCGAAACCAAAGTCCTGTATTGGCTGAAATGGAAGCGAATAATGAAATAAAAATTATTGGTGGTATGTATGATATTTCAGATGGTAAAGTAACATTCTATAGCTAATAAAACGAATTAGTTTTAAAAAAAAGAGGCTGTTAAAAAACAGCCTCTACTCTATAAATCTAGTCGACAAAAACTAAACGATTTTAAAGAGATATTGCAATAACAAAAATTAATATGATTTGTATGTAATTTTAAAATCAAGAAATTATTACCTTTATGTTAATAGTATAATTAATTAATAATAAGCTATTTAAAAACTCAATGTTAACTCAATGTTAACTTAACTTGTTTTTAATGTTAATAATGTTTAATTTTGATTAGGTAATTATTAAACACTAAGCTATGAAAATTAAAATCTTACTAATAATGTTTCTTTTTATGTCTGGATTATTATTTGCTCAGGAAAAAGAAGATAAATATATAGAAAAAAACAACTTAATTGAAGCTACTTTATACAGTGATAATGGTCAAGTTTCTCAAAGAGGATTCTACAATAAACAAGGTAAATTACAAGGAGAGTGGATTAGTTATGACTCTGAAGGATTAAAAACTGCTGTGGCTTATTACAATAAAGGTGAAAAGGTAAATACTTGGTTATTTTATCAAAATAATATAATAAATGAAGTTACTTATTCTAATTCGAAAATTTCTAAAGTGAAAGTTTGGAAAGCAAAAGAAGTTAGTATAGTTACAAATTGATTTAATTAACACAAAAATAGTATAGATAAAAAAACCAGTTGATTAACTGGTTTTTTTTGTCTGTATATAAAATATCCTAGAACTTCACATTGTAACTAATACTTATCTTCTGTCCAGGATTCCATTTTGAATATATTTGATCCTCCGCTTTATAAGACTCATATACACTTTCGATATTACTATTTAAGAGATTTTCAAATTTTAATGAAATAGTAGCGTTTTTGTTTTTTCCAAAAGTTTTTGAAGCATTAAATAGTAAATTATTGAATGGTAAGGTATAAACATCAGGAATATCACCACTACCAACTATTTGCAATGTTTTTCCTTGTACATTATAAAATAAACCAGCATTCCACCCATTATCATTAGTATAATCTATTCCAAAGTTAATAAGATAAGGGGACTGTCCCTGTAAAGGCCTTGTGTCGTCTAATACTTCGCCAGATCTAAGATTATCTTCTCTATTTGCTTTCTCATCATCGCTAAACTCTTGTTCAGAGTTTATAAGTGATAAATTTGTATTTATTCTAAATTTTTCTAAACCTGGAATAAACCCTAAATTCTTCCGTATTTCTATTTCAGTACCATATACGATAGCATCTCCTAAGTTTAAAGGGGTAAATTGACCAGTAGCACTTCTAATAAACGAAAGCTCTATAGGGTCTTTAAACGATTTGTAAAAACCACTAATAGCATAAAAGTCTCCGTTTTCTCCATATTTTTCATACCGCAAATCAAAATTATTTATATAGGTTGGTTGAATGTTAATATTTCCTATAAAAAAAGTATTATTAATTGGGTCAAATATTTCTGCTAAAGAAGCTTCTTTAAATGAGGGTCTTGCTGTAGTTCTTGCATATGAAGTTCTAATTTTTTGTGAACCTTCTTCATTTAAGTCGAATATTAAATTTGTAGACGGGAAAAAATCAGATTTATCTAAAATGGCAGCCTTATTTAACTTTGTTCCATCTTGTCTTTCACCAGTATAAATTAGTTGAAATTTTTCAAAACGCAATCCAACTGCTGCTTGAAACCAGTCTGTTATTTTAAATTCTTCAGATGCATATGCTGAAGCTATACTCATTTGTGAATCATAAGTATCTGAAATCCCAGAATCTCTTCTTACAAACACACCGCTATTTATTGATGCATCATATATGTGTTGATCCGCTAATATTTGATCTGGATCTCCATTTGCAAAATCACTGGCAATATTTAATAATGGAAATGAAAACCTTTCAACTTCAAAACTTCTAGTTTTATAAGCATAACCAACTCCGAATTTAAGTTTAGCTTCTTTTCCAAGAAATGTATGTTTATTAATGATGTCTATATTACTAACTATGTTTCCCTCATTTAAATCTCTATAAATTCTAGTTGGCAATCCCGATTCACTAGGTTCTATGGTATAGGTTTCTATCCCTGTCAATTCGTCTATAGAAACCTTAAAAGGAGTTACTCTAAAATCTTTATCATATACTAATGCTATAGAAGGAGAGAGTTTCCAATCTAAAGTCCAATTAGATTCTTGATCTATCGAATGTTTTCCATTAAGTAATAAATTAGTGATGGAACGCTGTGTATAAATTAAGTTATCTTTTTTAATTTGATTTGAATTCTGGATTCTATTTTGTTGATTAAAAATGGAAGCTTTAGATTCTCCATTTTGAATATGAAGAATATTAAATTTATATTTAGATTTTTCAGTTTTAAAAGATAATCCAGCAATACCACTTATTAATACATTATTAGTACCTCCTTCGCCTTGTTGAGTTCTATCTGTATTTAGTTCATAAATTGTTGGGTTTACATTCTTTCTAAAAACTTGACCGTCTATATATTGTGAAAAATATTGAGTTTCATTTCGATAAGATATAGCGGCTACATAGCCTAATTTGTTATTTCCAACATCAAATTGATTTCCAGCAGTAAAAGAAAAATTATAATCCATAAAACTAGTTTCTCTTCGAGCTGCTAGATTTTTTGTAAATCTTTTAGTTAATATTTCTACAACTTCCCCATTTTCTTGAGGTAAAGGGATGTATTGCTGGCTAGGGATTGGATTATCTCGCAATCCATTATCAAAGCCTAGAAAATCTGTTTTACTTCCTTTATAGGTTAAATAGTTTTTATTGAAATGAAAATCTGAGTTATAACCGAGACCTAAAGATGCACTATACCCTTCTTTATTAGGAATATCTTTAGTAACTATATTTATAGCTCCTCCAGTAAAATCTGCTCCTTGATCAGCAGTGGAAGATTTGCTCACAATTACATTTTCTAAAATTGAAGATGGAAATAAATCCAATTGTAAAGTATTTCTATCTGGATCTAAACCTGGTACATCTACTCCATTTAAGGAGGTCTTTGTGTATCGATCTCCTAAGCCTCTAACGTATACATATTTACCCCTTTGAACAGAAACCCCAGGAATATTTTTAACAGCAGAAGCAATATCACTAGCACCTGAGTTTTTTATGCTTTCTAGCGATAACCCATCCATTAGTTTAACAGAGTTTCGCTGTAAATATAAAATAGAAGATTCGGTATTTCTTTTTAAGGAAGTTGTAATTATTACTTCATCTAATTTAGCTGTTGATGCTTTTAAGGTGACATCGACAACTGTAGTTTCACCATTTTTTACAATTACCTCATTTATTTCTAACGTTTGATATCCTACAAATGAAAATTGTACAGTATATATTCCGGGTTTTAATTCTAAAGAGTATTTACCTTCAAAATCACTTAGTGCTCCAAGTTGTGAATCCTTTATAATAACATTTGCAAATGGTAATATGTCATTGTATTCACCATCGTTAACTGTTCCTGTTATTATACCAGATTGCGCAAAGGTTATAAAGGATAATAATCCTGCTATTATTGTAAGTGTAATTGATTTTTTCATAGTTGTTTTATAATAAAAATAACTCGTCCCAAAACTTGGGGACGAGTTTGTAATAACTTATTCCTTGGTTAATTAAAATAAACTATAAAGCTCCTTTAGCTTTTGCGTAAGTCCACTCAAAATCTGAAAGGTTTGCACCTACCGTTCCTCCCTCAGAAACTGCTTGTGCATCACCTCCAAATCCTGAAACTGTTACATTTTCAGCTTTATTTACAAATATATCTTGAACATTTGCAACCCCTACAGGCAGTAAAATTTGCCAAATTCCAAATTGTAATTTTCCATTGTTATAATTTGTAGCAACACCATCGTTATCTAATTCAACATCTGAAGAATCCTTAAACCCAATTGCATATAAATTGTTAGAAGTTCCCATTGCATTACTTCTATAGTCAGCATATTCGCCATTTTCAGTATTTTGATTGCCAATTAAAGTTATGCCATTTAAATTAAAGCTACCCTCTAATGCACCTTCTGGGCCATCAATTTCCATCGCATGATCAGAGATGTCCCCTAAAATCACAACAGAGTTACTGATTGTGCCAGAATAAGCTTGGTCAATATCTAAACCGTCATCTCCTTGTGCCCATACTAAAGCATTAGATATATTTACAGATCCTCCAAAAAATTCAATTCCGTCATCTACATTTGCAACTACCTCAACATTAGAGATAGTTGTACCTGAACCAACAGCACCTAAGGTAAGTCCGTTAATTTCATTTCCTTCTCCAATTTCAGCTCCTCCATGACGAATAGATATAAAATTAATTTCACCAGAATTATCAGAATTATTGTTTCCTCCATATAATCCATTGGTGTCACTAGCAGGAATTCCTTCAATTTGAGTTTCTGTAGCATTTCCTTCAACGGATATATTAGCATTCCCTAATACTATAAGACCACCCCATAATCCTCTATCATTTTCTGTTAAATTTCCACCTGCAGTTTGACCTAATTGTATATTGTCTGCAGTAGAAGTAAAAATAATTGGATTATTAGATGTACCATTTGCCATTATCTTAGCATCTCTTGCTATAATTAAAGCAGAAGCATTAGCACCACTTCCTGCATAAGCTTTTATAATAGTCCCTGCTTCGATGGTTAATGTTACACCTGCAGTTACAGTTACCCTTCCTTCAATTTCCCAAATCAAATCATTCGTTAATGTTTTATCTGAAGTGATTTGACCTTGTAATATTGTATCTGTTTCTACTAGAATCGGATCTACGGGTATGAGAACTCCGTCATCATCGCTGTTGCAACTAGAAAACAACCCTATGATTGTTATTGTAAAAATTGATAGTAATGCTTTTTTCATTTTTGTTAGTTTTTTATTTTTGTTAGTTTTATTACTGCAAATAAACATTCACTTTGTAAAGTTTGTATTATCTAAAAATTAACAATAGGTGATCTTTAGGTTAAATTAACGTTACTTATAAAACTTATTGAAAAAGAACTTATATATAGTATATTGCAAAATAAAAAATTGGTATGATGAATTGGGAACAGTTATTATCATTAAGAAGACAAGGTGATACAACTAAAAGATTGCGAATAGAACAGGATGAAACCCGTTTGGGTTTTGATGTAGATTATGATCGCATCATTTTCTCTTCAGCTTTTAGAAGTCTACAAGATAAAACTCAAGTAATACCTTTGTCAAAAACATCTTTTGTTCATACTCGCCTTACTCATAGCCTAGAAGTATCTGTGGTGGGTCGTTCTTTAGGCAGAACTATTGGAAAAGCAGTTTTAGAAAAACACCCACAATTACATACAGTTCATGGGTATCAAAGTAACGACTTTGGTGCAATTGTAGCTGCAGCTTCATTAGCTCATGATATTGGGAATCCTCCATTTGGACATAGCGGTGAAAAAGCAATTGGTAATTATTTTTTAAATGGAAATGGTAAACGATTCAAAACACAATTAACAAATAAAGAATATCAAGATTTAATTGACTTCGAAGGGAATGCCAATGGATTTAAAATACTTTCCGAATCAAAAAATGGAGTAGAAGGGGCTTTGCGTTTGTCCTATGCAACACTTGGTGCTTTTATGAAATATCCCAAAGAATCGTTGCCCAAAAACCCAACCAGTCATATTGCCGATAAAAAATATGGAGTTTTTCAATCTGAAAAAGATTTTTTTGGAGCAGTAGCACAGGAATTAGGATTGCAGAAAAGAGGAGAAGATAAAGATCTAAGTTTTAACCGTCATCCTTTAGCTTTTTTAGTGGAAGCAGCAGACGATATTTGTTATACAATTATCGATTTTGAAGATGGTATCAATTTAGGGTTAATTGAAGAAGAATTTGCATTGGAATATCTTATCAACTTAGTAAAAGAGAATATCAATACAAAAAAATACACTAGTTTAATAAAATCTACAGATAGACTGGCATATTTACGTTCCTTAGCCATCAATACTTTGGTAGCTGAAGCTGCCGCTGTTTTTATAGAAAACGAAGAAAACATTTTAAATGGAGAATTCACAACATCATTATTAGATAAGAGTAAGTATAAAGCACAAGTAGCAGATATTATAAAAATAAGTGTTCAAAAAATATATAAAAGTACCGAAGTAATCGATAAAGAAATCGCAGGATATAAGATACTTAATACTTTATTGGATGTTTATACGACTTCCGTTGAAAACGTATTTAATGATTCTTTAACACCATTTGATTCACTAGTATTAAACGATTTGTCATTTAATACCAATGAAAAATATACCACCTACCAATACCTAATTGAAAGCTGTAATTACATATCTAGACTTACAGATGGTAATGCCATGTTAATATTCCAAAAAATTAATGGGAATCTTTAATGCTTTTTTAATAAAAAAACCACTTATCAGATAAAAGTAATTATTGACAACACATTAGTTGCTTTAAGCAACTAATTGAAACTGACTGTTTTCTATAGAAAAGTAGGGTATTATTAATTTTAGATGTTTTATATTTACAAGGAAATAATTAATAAAAAAAAAACCTTATGAAAAAATTACTTTACATGTTTGTGTTTTTGGTCATGGGCTCTGTTTTTGGACAGGACTTTAGTAGCTCTATAAACACATATTTAAATTCAAACAAATCAGAACTAAGATTACAATCTCAAGATATTGAGGATATTGTTATTGATAAACATAGTTATTCAAAAAGTATGGATGTTGAAAACGTTTATGTAGTTCAACAATACCAAGGAATTGAAATTTTTAATTCAGTTTCGTCTTTTGCAATAAAAAATGGACAAGTAAAAAATGCAAGTTTATCTTTTTCTAAAGATGTGTCACAAAAAGTTAACACGACAACACCTGCTGTTTCTGCTGCTGCAGCAATAGGGAATGCAGCTTTAGAATTAGGTATTAACAGCCCTACAAATCTTGAATTATTAGAAACAGTTTCTGTAAATTCTTTTATCTATTCTAATGGGAGTATTTCTTTAGAAAATATTCCAGTAAAATTAGTTTTCCAAAAAATGGAGGATGGTTCATTACAATTAGCATGGGACCTTAGTATCTATGTATTAGATGCAAGTCATTATTATAGTGTTCGTGTAGATGCAGTAACAGGATCTGTAATAAATATAGGAGACTGGGTTGTGAGTTGTAGTTTTGGGGAACATAAAAATAATTCTGATTCATCACATACAGAAAATAGTGTATTATTTTCAAAAGAAGATGCAACAATGGCTTCTTTAACTGATGGTGCACTATACAATGCAATTGCATTACCGAGTCAAAGTCCAGCTGAAAGTCCTTTCTCACAAATTGTAGATCCTTCAGCTCTAGGATTTGGATCTCCTTATGGATGGCATGATACTGACGGTGTTCCAGGACCAGAATTCACAATAACTAGAGGAAATAATGTTTGGGCTCAAGAGGACGAAAATGGTAATAATGGAACAGGCTTTTCTCCAGAAGGGACAGCGGAATTAATTTTTAATTTTGATTTTGATTTTACTCAAGATCCGGCTCTTTCTTTAGCTGCTTCTATTACTAATTTATTTTACCTGAACAACATGCTTCATGATATTTTTTATGAATATGGTTTTGATGAAGCTAGTGGAAATTTCCAACAAAATAATTATGGTAATGGTGGTAATGGTAATGATTTTGTGTATGCAGATGCTCAAGACGGAAGTGGAACCAATAATGCAAATTTTGCAACTCCCGGAGATGGAGGAAAACCAAGAATGCAAATGTTTTTATGGGATGGTACAGTAACTTCTGGACCTTTATTAACCATAAATGATGGCCCTTTAGCAGGTGATTATGAGGGAGTGCCAGCAGCTTTCGGTGGTGAAATCGTTGACTTAACAGAAGACTTAGTATTAGTTGAAGATGATCCATCCGGGACATCTGATACAAATGATGCTTGTGACCCGATTACTAATGGAGGTGATTTATCAGGAAAAATAGCAGTAATAAGAAGAGGAGAGTGTGAATTTGGTTTTAAATCATTAGCAGCTCAAAATGAAGGTGCTGTAGCGGTAATTATGGTAAATAATGTAGAGGGTGAAGCTATTACAATGGCAGGTGGAGCTGTAGGAGATCAAGTTACTATTCCATTATTTATGGTAAGTGATACAGATGGTGAGGCCATAATAGAACAATTGTTAAGCGAAACAGTTAATGCTACCATCAATGGAGTAACGGTAGGTCCAATGATTGATGCGTCTCTTGATAATGAAATTATTGCTCATGAATATGGTCATGGAATTTCAAACCGTTTAACAGGAGGTGGAAACAACACAGGTTGTTTAAACAATGCTGAGCAAATGGGAGAAGGTTGGAGTGACTACCTAGGTTTAATAATAACCATGAAAGTTGGAGACCAAGCAGATGACGGCAGAGGTATGGCTACTTATTCTGCAGGACAAGGTCCAGATGGTGGTGGAATTCGTCAACATAAGTATAGTAGAGACATGACCGAGAATCCACTTACCTATTCAGATTTACCTGCTACAGGTGGGCAAGTTCACGCAGTTGGAACAATATGGGCAACAATGCTTTGGGACCTAACCTGGGATTTAATTGACGTATATGGATTTGATGAAGACATGTTTAATGGTACAGGAGGAAACAATATCGCCATGCAATTAGTTCTCGACGGGATGAAATTACAACCTTGTGCTCCTGGATTTGAGAGTGGTAGAGATGCTATCATAGAAGCAGATGAACTTGCAAATGGTGGAGCAAACAAATGTTTGATATGGGAAACTTTTGCAAGAAGAGGATTAGGGTTTACTGCTACTCAAGGTTCTTCAAGTAGTGTTTCAGACGGGACAGCTGCTTTTGATATTCCTGTAGAATGTGAAAATTTAGGCATTAATGATACTAATTTAGATAATAAGTTTATTATTTATCCTAATCCATCAAATGGAAATATAAATATCAAACCATTATTAGATTTTGGAGATGCTAACGTATCCATTTACGACATCAACGGTAGAAAAGTATATAACACAAATGTTAACCTACAAAATACGGTTTCTATAAATGCTCAAAACTTAAGTTCTGGGATGTACATTATGCAAATCGATGGTGTTGATTACAGTCATACAGCAAAACTTATTATCAACTAAATAATAAGAAATTGAATAATTTTAAAAAGCTGCCTTTTAATTAAGGTAGCTTTTTTTCTAGGTAAGAATTTAAAGTTTGCGAGATTTTATTGCTTGAAATACCAGCGATTTCATGTAATTCATCAATAGTTCCTTGACCTGGAAATTTGTCTGAAATTCCAAGGTTTTTGATAGGTATATTATAATTATTTTTGGCTGCAAATTCTAAAATAGCACTGCCAAAACCACCCATTACGATTCCATCTTCCACGGTGATTATAGTGTTGTATTTTTTAAAAATACGATGTAGTAATTTTTCATCAATGGGCTTGACAAAACGCATGTCATAACAAGAAATTTCAAAAGCTATTGAGCAATTTTCAATAGCATTGATAACATTATTTACTACCGTACCAATCGTTAAAATTGCTATATTTTCACCTTTTTTTATAGATACAGCTTTTCCTATTTCAATTTTTGAAAATGGCTTTCTCCAATCTAATAACTTTCCTCTACCTCTAGGATATCTTATCGCAATAGGGTTTTTTAAACCCAATTGTGCGGTGTACATAATATTTCGAAGTTCTACTTCATTTCTAGGAGCAAAAACGATGAGGTTTGGAATACACCGTAAATAGTTGATATCAAAAATTCCGTGATGTGTTGCGCCATCCTCACCTACTAAACCCGCTCGATCTAAACAAAAGATGACCGGTAAGTTTTGCAAACACACATCATGAATTATTTGATCATAAGCTCTTTGTAGAAAAGTAGAATAGATATTACAAAAGACGATACATCCCTGTGAAGCCATTCCTGCAGAGAAGGTAACGGCATGCTGTTCTGCAATACCAACATCAAAAGCACGTTCGGGAAGTTCATTCATCATATACCTAAGCGAACTTCCGGTTGGCATGGCAGGAGTTATACCTATTATCTTTTCATTTAAAGTAGCCAATTCTACTAATGTCTTTCCGAAAACATCTTGATATTTTGGAGCTTGTTTGGTTTCTTTTTTTGGATGTAATTCTCCTGTTATTGCATTGAATTTACCTGGAGCATGATAAAGTACTTGGTTTTCCTCTGCTTGTTTTAATCCTTTTCCTTTTTTCGTTATTATATGCAATAGTTTGGGGCCTTCAATGTTTTTTAAACGCTTTAATTCTGAAATTAAACCACTTAAATTATGACCATCTATTGGACCAGAATAATTAAAATTTAATGCCTCGAATATATTATCTGTATTAGGAGTTTTATCTAAAGTTACTTTCAATAAGTATTGCTTTAAAGCACCCACACTTGGATCAATACCGATAGCATTGTCATTTAAAATAACCAATAAATTAGTTTTACTAACTCCCGCATGGTTTAAAGCTTCAAATGCCATTCCACTCGCAATTGAGGCATCACCTATAACAGCAATATGTTGTTTTTGAAAGTCTTTTTTTAATCGAGAGGCTATTGCCATTCCTAAAACTGCAGAAATAGAAGTACTACTATGACCGGTACCAAAAGCATCATATTTACTTTCACTTATTTTTGGGAAACCACTAATTCCATTTAATTGACGATTGGTATTAAAATTTGATTTTCTACCTGTTAATATTTTATGCCCATAAGCTTGATGACCAACATCCCAAACGATGATATCTTCGGGAGTATTAAAAACATAATGAAGCGCTATTGTTAATTCTACCACCCCAAGGCTAGCACCTAAATGGCCTTCTTTAGTTGCTACCATCTTAATAATCATTTCTCTTATTTCTTTAGCAAGTTTTGGTAAGTCTTGCTGTAAAACTATTCGAAGATCTTTAGGTAATTGAATTGTATTTAAAATAGAATTTGGCACTCTGCAAAGATACAGTTATTAAAGATTTGTTATTTAGTTAATTTGTATTTTCGTTGCGAACAAAACTTGTTTACAGGTAATTCATCTATTAAATGTTTTTATTTTTGAATCACTTGGTGTATATTAATAGATAAATAATAATAAATTGATACTACCCTTCGATGATAATTATTTTATGAAACAAGCTTTAATTGAAGCTAAAGAAGCCTATAAAAAAGGGGAAGTTCCAATTGGAGCAGTTATAGTTTGTGAAAATCAAATAATTGCTCGTGGTCATAATTTAACAGAAACCTTAAATGATGTAACCGCTCATGCTGAAATGCAAGCAATAACATCTGCTTCAAATTTTTTAGGAGGCAAGTATTTGTTGAATTGCACTTTATATGTAACCATAGAGCCTTGTCAAATGTGTGCGGGTGCATTATTTTGGAGCCAAATAGCAACTATTGTTTATGGAGCAAGAGACGAACAACGGGGTTGTATAAACTTAAACACAAAGTTGCATCCAAAAACAAAAATAAATGGAGGGGTGTTAGCAGAAGAATCTTCTCAAATTCTCAAAGATTTTTTTATTGAAAAAAGAAATTTAAATTAAAAAAAAGACCCATTTCCTATATCATCATTTTATCCAAATATAATCACTTAGAGTCATTATAATCACGCATCTTTTCTATGTTTTCTTTGGTTAGCATATAGTCTTTAACATCTTTATTTTTCCACCTTCTATAAATAAAAATAGGCATTGTGATAAAGATTAATAAAACCAGTGATAATCCAACTAACAGGTCTCCATTTTGTGGGTTTACTGGTTTTAAATACAATCCATAGCAGATTCCTATTATAGATGATAGTACAAGAAATTGTAAAAAATATTTCATAATTTTATATTTTGAGAAATAAATAACCCAATTTTAAATATAATATACCAAAAATAGTATACCATCTTCATCAAATTTACTCCAATGATGAACTATTTTATGGTTATTTCGCAATAAACAATGACAACATCTTAATTGGGATTATCCTGAGGCTTATTTTTGTATGTCTAATTTAATACTCAGCTCTTTTAATTGATCATTGGCTATAAATGCAGGTGCATCTATCATTATATCTCGCCCTGAATTATTTTTTGGGAACGCAATGAAATCTCTAATGGTCTCTTGGCCACCTAGAATTGCTACCAATCTATCCAGTCCAAATGCTAAACCTCCATGCGGCGGTGCACCGTATTCAAAAGCATCCATTAAAAATCCAAATTGTGCTTTGGCATCTTCTGCTGAAAATCCTAAATGACGCAACATTGTAGCTTGCATTTGCTTGTCATGAATTCGAATAGAACCTCCACCAATTTCATTTCCGTTTAAAACCAAATCATATGCATTAGCTTTTACAGCTCCAGGATCGGTATCTAATAATTCCATTTGCCCTGGTTTTGGGGCTGTAAATGGATGATGCATTGCATGATAATGACCAGTTTCTTCATCTAATTCTAATAAAGGAAAATCAAGCACCCACAATGGTGCAAATTCATTCGTTTTCCTAAGACCTAATCGATCCGCAAGTTCCATACGCAGTGCACTTAATTGTGCCCTAACTTTATTGGTTTCACCAGAAAGTACGCAAATTAAGTCACCTGTTTTAGCTCCTGTAACTTCTGCCCAATTCGCTAAATCTTCTTGATCGTAAAATTTATCTACAGAAGATTTAAAAGTACCGTCATCGTTACAACGAGAATACACCATTCCTAAAGCACCAACTTGAGGCCTTCTAACCCAATCAATAAGTTTGTCAATTTCTTTTCGAGAATAACTATTCCCCCCTGGAATTGCAATACCAACGACTAATTCTGAAGAATTAAAAACTGTAAAATCTTTATGTTTTGCAAATTCGTTTAATTCTCCAAATTCCATTCCAAAACGAATGTCTGGTTTGTCATTTCCATACCGTTGCATTGCATCGTCGTAGGTCATTCTTGGGAATTTATCAATTTCAATTCCTTTAATTTCTTTTAATAAATAACGGGTTAATCCTTCAAAAATATTTAAAATGTCTTCTTGTTCTACAAAAGCCATTTCACAATCAATTTGCGTAAACTCTGGTTGCCTATCTGCTCTTAAATCTTCGTCTCTAAAACATTTTACAATTTGGAAGTACTTGTCCATTCCGCCAACCATCAACAATTGTTTAAAGGTTTGAGGGGATTGGGGTAAAGCGTAAAATTGACCTTCATTCATTCGTGAAGGAACTACAAAATCTCGAGCTCCTTCAGGAGTTGATTTTATAAGATATGGAGTTTCTACTTCAATAAATTCCTTTCCAGAAAGATAGTTTCGGACCGCCATAGTTACTTGATGGCGAAAAATAAGATTTTCCCTTACAGGCTTTCTTCTTATATCTAAATAGCGGTATTTCATTCTAATATCATCACCACCATCTGTTTCATCTTCAATGGTAAAAGGTGGAGTAAGGGAACTGTTTAAAATTGTAAAATTAGAAACCAAAATTTCAATACTGCCTGTTGGAATTTTAGGGTTTTTAGAGGCTCTTTCAATTACAGTTCCTTGAACTTGAATTACAAATTCTCTACCCAATAATCTAGTTTTTTCAATCAAGTCATTAGAAGTGCGTTCTTCATCAAAAATTAGCTGTGTAATTCCATAACGATCTCGCAGATCTACCCAAATCATAAATCCTTTATCTCTTGATTTTTGTACCCATCCTGCTAACGTTACCGAACTATTAATGTGACTTTCTCTTAATTCACCACAAGTATGACTTCTATACATTCTAAAATATTTATTTAGTATTAGTTTCCTTAGCATTTTTAAGGACTACAAATTTAATAAGATAAAAGAGCATTTTACGTTCTTTTTAAAAAAAGATTAAAATTGGGATAAAAAAGTAATTATATTTAATAATTCTGTTAATAAAATACAAATAGTTTATTTTAAATAAAACTTTAGTACATTAGTGACATAAATACTAAAAACAAATTATGAAACAAAACTACTTTTTTAAAAGAAAATTCTTGTTGTTACTACTGCTATTTCCTCTTGTTGCATTTGCTCAAGAGACAATTACAGGTAAAGTAACTCAAGCAGGTACTAACGAACCATTATCTGGAGCAAATGTTTTAGTTAAAGGAACGACAACAGGTACGATTACGGATTTTGATGGTAACTTTAGTTTAAATGTAGATTCATTCCCAGTGACCCTTACGGTCTCATCGACAGGTTCTGAGTCAACTGAAGTAGCAGTAAGTTCAAATCAAGTGGTTTCTGTAAGTCTTTCCGAAGGATTGGCATTAGATGAGGTTGTACTTGTAGGGAATAGGTCTAAACCAAGAACATTGATGACTTCCTTGGTTCCTATTGATAATATATCAGCAAAAGAACTTAGAAGTACAGGGAAATTGACGGTAGATGAAATGTTAACTTATAAAGTTCCTTCATTTAACTCAACAAATCAAACCGTTTCTGATGCAACAGCTCATTTTGATCCGGCTGATCTTAGAGGTTTAGGACCTAGTAGAACCTTAGTATTGATTAATGGTAAAAGAAAAAATCAAAGTGCTTTAGTATATATAAATGATACTCCAGGCAAAGGTGAGGTTGGAGTGGATTTAAAAAGTATACCAGCTGCAGCATTAAAAAATGTTGAAGTATTACGTGATGGTGCGTCTGCACAATATGGTTCTGATGCCATTGCGGGTGTAATAAATATGGTTTTAAGAGAAAATGTTGGGGTAACCAATGTCAATATTACTTCAGGCATAACAACAGAAGGTGATGGGTTTAATTTAAGCGCTGATGTAAATACTGGATTTGCTGTTGGTAATAATGGTGGATTTTTTAATCTAACCTTTGGTTATTACCAACAAGAAGAAACTAATAGAGCTGGTTCACCAGGGAGCGATGTTCTTTTTGGAGTAGAAGCAAATGATCCAGTTTGGGGAGATTGGTTAAGTGAAAACCCAGATTTAGGAATGACCGTTGGGCAACCTAAATTAAAAAAGGCAGATATATTTTATAACTTTGGATTACCAGTTATTGATGGGAAAGCAAAATTATATTCTTTTGGAGGTTTCACCTATAGAGAAGGAACTAGTTATGCATTATATCGCGCACCATATTGGATAGGATCAGATAACAACCCCTTGTATGATGGAGTTGGAGAATACCAAGGCTTCCAGCCTACATTTGAAACTGCAGTAACAGATAATTATAATACTATTGGTCTTGAGTTTAGTTTACTTGGCTTCGATGCTGATTTAAGTGGAACTTATGGAAGAAATGCAGTTGATTATGAGGTTGGAAATAGTATAAATCCTGCTTTAGGTAACGATAGTCCAACCCGTTTTGATGTTGGAGCTTATTCTTTTAGTAGTGCACTTGCTAATCTAGACCTTAACAGAAACTTTGGAAATTTTAATGTTGCATTTGGAGCTGAAACGAGAGTCGAAACATTTGAGGCAGTTGCTGGACAAGAAGAATCTTATATAGATGGAGGAGCTCAGTCTTTTCCGGGATTACAACCGGCTAACGCTTTAAAAGAAGATAGAAGTAGTATTGGAGTTTATGCAGATGTAGAATGGGATGTTACCGACAAATTATTATTTGGTGGAGCATTAAGATATGAGAATTTTAGTGATTTTGGAGATAATACCTCCTGGAAATTTAGTGGTAGATATATATTAGGAGATAATAGAGGAGCGATTAGAGCTTCTGTGGGTACTGGTTTTAGAGCCCCATCATTGCACCAAATATATCTAAGCAATATTCAAACTTTAATATCTGGAGGAACTGTTTCTAATCAAGGAACATTTAACAATGTAGATCCAGTAATTAGAGATGGATTAGGAGTACCTCAATTAACGGCAGAAACCTCTCAAAACTTTTCAGCTGGAATCACTTATAAAGTAACTCCAAAAATTTCAGTTACTGCAGATTTCTATCAAGTAACAGTGGATGATAGAGTTTTGTTTTCAGGAGAAATTGGATATAAAGATGGATCACCAGGAAACCCTACAAACCCAGTAGAAGTAATTTTAGATAATTATGATGTAACAAGTTTAAAATTCTTTACAAATGCTGTTGACACCAAAACTACTGGAGTCGATATTGTTGCAACTTTAAATAAAGTAAATCTGGGTAAAGGAACATTTGGAGCTTCTTTTGCTTTTAATTATAATAAAACTTCAATTGAAGGAGAAATTTCAACTCCTGCAATATTAGCTGATAATGGTTATGAAATTTTTAATCGCAAGGAAGAATCTAGAATTACAACTTCTAGACCTCAGAGTAAAGCTATTTTAGGGTTGAATTACAATATAGAAAAATGGAGCTTCACTTTAAACAACACTTATTTTGGGGAAGTAACTTGGCAACATTTTAATAATGGTTTAAATGGCGCGCCATTAGGACCTGGAGGCAGTAATTTACCAACAGACGATGCTGCTTATGACCAAACATTTGGTGGTAAAGTTCTAACAGATCTAATTGTTAATTACAATTTTAGCAAGAAATTTTCTGCATTTGTTGCATTTAATAACTTGTTAAATGTTTATCCAGACACAATTGATACAAAAGGTGATTTTGTGACCGACTTAGGAGGTCGTTTCAAATATCCATGGGAAGTAAATCAATTTGGTTTTAATGGCACCATAATTAACGCAGGAGTATCGTTTAGTTTCTAAATAATAACTAATTCCATTAATTTTTAAAACCCCTTTTCAATTGAAAAGGGGTTTTGTTTTTATCCATTTACGGTATTGGTTAATCCTCTCCAGAATTGAGTTTTTAATTTAATTTTATGGGTAATAAAAAATAATATTGGAACAATAACTAATGTTAAAAATGTCGCAACTATTAAGCCATAAATTACAGTCCAAGCT
>Ga0233444_10001985_pt1 | contig 22146 bp, 20 predicted proteins | sample SI_124_October20_6_FD_182792 | JGI IMG/M metagenome (GOLD analysis project Ga0233444, IMG submission 182792) | Seawater microbial communities from Saanich Inlet, British Columbia, Canada - SI_124_October2016_10_MG | ecosystem: Environmental > Aquatic > Marine > Inlet | place: Canada: British... | reverse complement strand
GTAGCTGCTGTTGCATCTACTGTTATTATCAAGACTGCTGAAGAATTACAAGATAGGGCTGAGAAAACTGGTGACGATACTCGTGATCAAATATCAGGTAAATTATTAGTTACAGATGCATATATTGGAGCTGATTGTACTTATGCAGCCAACGCCTTTGCTGCTGATTGTGATGCATCTGCTGACGGTGATATTGATATGATTATTGTAATAGCCAAGCTTGCATCAGGTTCTGATAATACGCTCCCAACTTCTATGAGTTACACAATAGCATGCGATAATGGTGCCGGGGCCTTCGCTACTGACCACTCTTTACTTTCTGGAACTGATGCTGATACCGATGCACTCCATGATGCAGACATTAGAACAATGGCTGGAGTCGACATTACTGATACAACAGCCCTTGCATCCGGAGAGCAATTCAAATTTTCTATTCATACAACCAATTGTGATGATGTAGCTGTTGTAGGGGGATCATTATCTCTTACACTAAATGTGGAAGGCGGTGGAGACACACGTCTAGATTTGGAAATCGAAACTGTTGCCATTGGAGATAAACTCATCTGAGAGTGTTTCCAAAAGTTATGTCTCAAGGAGATTATGACTATGGAGGATAAAAAATGGGCCTTTTTGATAACCTACCCTTCAGTGGCCTAGGTACAGATGGAGATATGACCAAACGTTTAGACCGCGTTGCAAAGCTTTCTATTGAGCAAGTGGATATTCCATCTGAGTTTAGGCCCACGGATTTAGAAGCTTGGTTATTTGCTCCTGCCGGTACTCGAGTAGGAATTCTTGGAGAGCCACAAGGAAATAATCAATCTGAATTGACACCAGAACTTGTTGAATTAATCAAGGACAGATTCGAAAGATTAGAAACTGCACTAGATTTAATGGAAACTAATATCAAAATCACTCAACAACAAACAGCGGAAATGGCTGGAGCATCACTCGGGAGTAGCCCTATATCTGAAACATCAGATATGATTCATAGTGTTAACTCAGATGGTGAAGTCGTTAGCAAACCTGTACCTACAATATCTACAGATGATCCTATATTTGGTTCACATCAAAATTCAGGTGGGCCTGGTTTACTAGATTTGTATGAAGCCCAATCACTAGCAGTAAATCCATTCCTTAGGGCAAGTGATGCTGGAGAATTATTGACAGGGCCACAAATTGACTCTGCAAAATTAGCAGCATTACTACTTGATAATATGTCAGGGGCAGATTCATTGAGGTTCATAAAGAATGCAGGTGCATCCGGAATTCTTACTAATGATGAACAAGACTCACTTTCAGCAATAGTTTCTTTGGCAGAACCTGGCGAAAAATCAGAAGGACCACCTTCTTTGTCAAATCGCAACCTCCTTACCTTTGCCGCTATGATTGATGCTTGGAGGGTTCAACTATCTCAAAAGGAGGTATGAAATAATGGCCGGATCAAGCATTGCTGGAATGATAGTTGGAACTGTTTTTATTGTAATCTTTGCTTCTGCCACTGTAACAATGGTCGATAATATCAATAAAGCCCAGCAAGCAACAGAAGTTAATTTACCAGATCCTGAAATTGACTTAATTACAGCTATTTGGACTTCTAATGACGGTGGAACACTAGTATTAACAATTAGTAATGTCGGCTCAGAAACAATTTCTGTAAACCATATTTATTTCTCTCTTGATGGAGGTACGCCATTATCTATTGGGGACTCTTCACTTACTTTAGATTCAACAGGTTCTCTCTTTCCAGGAGAAACCATTGATGTTACACAAACTGGAGTCGCAGACGCTCCTACGGATGCATTACTAGTAGCGTTTGAATACTCCTCCTCTGTTACAGTGACATAGTAGGAGTGAGAGCATGGGAGATGGACCGTCGGAATTAATTATGTTAACTACAGGATTGGTAGTTGCAACCATAGTTTCTTCATTACTATTATCAACATGGGGCAGTATATCCCAAGGGCTTGATAATCAAGGTGAACAAGAACTTATGGATTCCAAAACTAGGGTATCAATAGTAAATAATCCAGCCTCAATAACGTGGGATGATGACGCCATTGATACCGAGGTTAAAACATCAATATTTATACAAAACTCAGGTAAAACTACCTTAAACATTGAGTCCACATACATTGTTATTGGGGGCGTTATGATGACAGCATCAGCATCAGCCACTTCTCCAACAATGTGGTCAGTCGGCGAAGTAATAGAATTCGAAATTACAGTTCTTGAGGACGATTTTGATCCGCCTGATGTTCCAACAGAATTTTTTCTAAATATTGGAGTTACATCAGAATCAAATACACCTACAGGAACCTATAGTGCTTCAGAGGTGATTAGACTTGTCTGAACAGGATGGTTTTGATTTCGGAATCATTCAGGACAGCCTTGCAAATAGTATGGGCGCTTCAATACCAAATCGTTCCATAGGAATTATAAGTGGAGGAATCGGTGCTGGTAAGAGTCTAATATGTCAAAGATTAGCATTCGGATTTGTACAAAATGGGGCCAAAGTAGCATATGTTACAACGGAGCTAACGACCAGAGGTTGGTTAGAGCAAGTTGCTAGCATTGGTTATGATATGGATAAGCGGATAGATGAAGGTAATTTTTTATTAATATCTAGTTTTGGAGTTATTGCTGAAGAAATTCAAGAAAAAATATCTCTAACTGATATTCTAAATTCTCCAGGTTTACTTGAAGCTGAAATAATAATAATAGATCGTGCATCCCAAATACTAGCTCATGAAACAAATGCACAATTATTACTTTCACAATTAAGAAAATTTAATTCTTCAGGTAGAACAGTGTTACTTACAATGGATAAAGAAGAGGTTGATTTAAGGCTACTAAGAGAAATAAAGAATTCTGCCGAAGTAGTGTTAGATTTAGAGACAGCAACTATTGGTGGAGATACTGTTAGAACAATAGCGGTGACTCGCTTTTTACGAGCTGCTGGCCCGACACAAGGAAGGATAGGCTGGAAAGTAATGCCGCAGATGGGCTTTATAGTAGATATTACAGCAGTCAGTTAAGTAAAGGGGGGGAAATTTTGGTTAGTGAAAATAACATAGAACCAGAATTTGATATTCAACCTGGTGATCTTGGAGGCTTAATGGCTCGTTATGCTCACGTACGAGTTTGGGTCGAAGCTTTTGAGAAAAAACATGGTACAAGGCCCATTTATTATGGTTGGTTAGACAGTGGTGCAAGAAAGATTGAGCCATGCAACCTAATTTATGCTACAAAACCTCCTTGTTTTGCTCACGTTTACAAGCCATTAGTTGGTGAAGATGAGGCAGGAGCAACTCTTTGGTTCGGCCTGGAACCAACTTTAGAAAACGATGAAGAAGAAGAAATCAAAGATCAAATTGTTGAGAGATTATTGAGAGATGCCCCTCAGGCTGATAGATTTGATGATGATAAACAATTTATTGATATGTTAGATAAGATGATAGAGAAAACTTGCAAAGTAGGTACAAACCCTCTATTGAATAATCCTATCGTAGCTCAAGCCAGAGAACTAATTGGATTGGGAGAAGCACCAATATATGTTACTGAAGATCAGTTAGAACGCCTAAAATATGTTATTGCAAGGGACTTAGTAAAAAATGGACCTCTGGAAACTCTACTTTCTGATGAGCAATTAGAAGATATTCACTCCGTTGGTTTATCTAGAATAATAATGGATCATAAAGTATTCAAATCTGTTATATCAAATATTAGATTTAAAGATTCAGCAGTTTTGAATCAATATCTTCGTTCGATGTCGGAAAGAATAGGAAGGCCCGTTTCAGATTCAAAACCTATCATAGATGGTTCATTATTAGATGGCTCAAGAATAAACATAATTTACAGTGACGATGTATCTATTTCAGGACCATCTTTTACAATTAGGAAATTCGCTGAAGAAACTATTTCAATTATTCAATTAATAAAATGGGGAACCTTATCGGCCCAACAAGCTGCATATATTTGGTTAGGCTTACAATTCGGACAGTCGATGTTAGTATCAGGAGAGACTGCCTCTGGAAAAACAACTACATTGAATGCCATTTTACCATTCGTAGACCATCAAGTAAAGATATACTCTGCTGAAGATACTCCGGAGGTAAAAGTTTCACATAAGTTATGGCAACGTCTAGTAACTAGAGATTCAAAGAATGAGGACTCTCGTGTCGAAATGTTTGATTTATTGAAAGCTGCACTGCGTTCAAGACCAAGATACATAATAATTGGAGAAATACGTGGTGTCGAGGGAGCAACAGCATTCCAAGCAATGCAGACTGGACATCCGGTAATTGGCACATTTCACGCATCATCAATTGTAAAGATGATCCAAAGATTCACAGGAGATCCAATAAATGTTCCAACTAGATTTTTTGATAACCTAAATTTTGCTATATTTCAAGAAGTTGTGGAATCAGAAGGCAAAGGAATTGTCAGGAGAATAACGGGAGTAGATGAAATCATAGGATATAATAAGATTGCAGATGGTGTTCTAACAAGAGGTATGTTTGAATGGGACCCAGTTCAAGATGTTCATTATTTTAGAGGCATGTTTCAATCATATATTTTAGAAAATAGAATTGCACCATTTATGGGTTTTCAAAATAAAAGATTAATTTATGATGAATTACAAAGAAGGACTGAAGTTATCGAAAGAATGGTTGAGCGGGATATCACTCACTTTGATGATGTATTCGATTTACTTGATATATTTTATATTCAAGGTTGGGAACCATTTGTAGAAAATGTTGAAACTTGGGTGGGTAAAAATCACGAACAGTGAGGCATTCTGATGGAATCAAAATTATCAAATTGGCAAATAACTCTTTTACGTTTGGGTATGCCATTTACGCAGTATCTATTTCTCTTTGCATTACCTGCTTGTATTCTTGCATTAATCGTGGGGGGATTTGTTGCTTACTCTGCAGGCACTTCATTACAACTTTTTCCTAAATTAATTCTTACACTATTATTCCCAATAATAACTTTGACTGCAGTTTTACTTTATCCTCTTTCAAATACCTCAAAATTAGCCACGGAAATAGAACAAGACATGCATATGTTCATCACTAGAATGGGTATTTTGTCTCTAGGTGAACAAGCCGAGAGAGGTATGTTTGATATTCTAAAAGATATGAAGGATTATGGGGCCTTGGCAGATGAGGTTCAGGCTATTGAAACTCTCGTAACAAAATGGCATACGAATTTACCAGAAGCTGCGAGAATTGTTGGTAGACAAAGCCCATCTCCAATATGGAGTGATTTTTTAGATCGAATGTCATTCTCAGTTGAAGTTGGTCAACCAATTGGAGAATTTATGAAAAGCGAATCTGAAACTTTTGAATCGCAATATCAGACATTATATGATGCCAGGTTAGAACAATTGGACACTTTACGTGAAACCTTTGTTTCTCTTACAACTACAGGAATGCTACTTTTGGTTGTTTCAGGCCTCCATCTTGTACTCTTTCAAGTCGGTGACGGAACTAATGATTTAATTGCAATAATAGTTCGAGCAAGGTATGTAATTGGAGCATCTGCATTATTCGCTTTCCTACAATTTGGCGCATGGTTTTTATTTACATTAGTCATACCAGATGAACCCTTATTCGCCAGACATTCATTTAATACACAACAAAAAATTAATCTTCGCAGAGCATGGATTGCTGCTACGTTTTTAGTTACATTCGAATCCTTGGGATTTTTGTATGTTCTAGTAACAAGTGATTTCGGTAGTTTATTACTATCTAATTGGAAATATTATGGACTTTTCATGATTGCACTAACTATGACGCCATTTTTATTACCATCAATTTTAGTTTCTCGTGAAGAAGTAAAAGTAAGGAGACGGGACGAAGCCTTCCCTGAATTCATACGTGCTTTCGGAGGAACAGCCCAAGCACGTAGTGCAGAACCAAGTGCTATGATCAAAGCTCTAAGCAGTATTGATTTTGGCGCTTTAAGTAGCTCTATTGATCAATTAGAAAAACGATTAGCAATGAGGATAGATAGTGACTATTCATGGGACTGGTTTGCTGCGGATAATAATTCTATGATGGTTTCGAGATTTACTAGAGTATTCTTAGAAGGTTCCCAATCGAGTGGCGAGGCTGGAACAGTTGGAGACCTAGTTTCTCAGAGTACAGCAGGATTGCTCGCACTAAGAAATAGAAGGGAAATTTCTGCTGGAACTATGAGAGGCGTATCTTATGGTATCTTAATAGCGATGATTATTGCTTTAAATATTACAATTGAAATTGTAGCTGGTTTAGGAGAGCAAATTGCAGAAGTAGCAGCAGGATTACTATCCTCGGGTGCTAGTGGGGCAGGCGCCGGAGATTTAGCAGTGGGATTACCGGTTCTGACAGATACGGCCGGAGTAGAACAAAACATACTTGTATTCAATATTACTAGCTCATTTCTAATTATTGTTGTAATAGTAGTTTTAGGATTTATTACTGCTAGAATTAAAGGTGGAGGTTTTACCTTATCTCTAGGACAAATGATACAAATGATGTGGGTTGCTGCAATTGCTAGTGGATTAAGCGCCTTTGTTCTTACTAATTCAGTTGGAGTATTTACGGGCTAACTCCATTTTAGCGCTGATATATAGAAATCTTGATGATTGATGATTAGGTGTTTCAATTGATGGATATCAACTCTGCAGTCGATTTTCTTAGACTATTATTGTTATATTCATGCTTACTAGTAGCTGCTAAATCAGATATATCAAAATTCTTAGTAAAAAATAAACATTGGATATATTTTTCTCCATTTGCAATTATATTACTAATTTTAGATATGATTTTATCTAAATCTTCAATTTGGAATATTTTTATGATTTTTACATTAGTATCTATAGCAGCAGCATCATTAGGTATCGTTCCAAATATTAAGCAAATTACTACTTTTAATCTAATAAATTATTGCATAATAATTTGTTATATTTTAGGCTTCATGGGGGTAATAAATGGAATATTACAGTATACTCAAATAGACTACTATTCCCTAATTCTTCAAACAGAAAGTCATAATGTAACATTATGGTGGACATTAGTTTTTGCTTCAATATCGATGATTTTCTATATTTTTGTATGGAGATATGGATTAATCCAAGGAGGAGCAGATGTCAAAGCTCTTATCTGGACTACACTTTTAATTCCTAGTTGGGCATTTATTCCTCAGCCCTATATTTATCAAACTACATTGATTGAAAGCGAGAGCATAATAGTGCAACTACCTCCATCTTTTGTATTATTTCTATGGGGGAGTAGTGTTTTCATTGTTGCACCTTTTATATATTTAATTAGAAATATTCTAGAAAATAATATAAAATCATTATCAGACTTAAAAGTAGCTTGGCATGCAAGAAAAGTCTTATTATCAGAGATTTCAGGAAATAAATTCTGGATATTATCTGAGGTTATAATTGATGATAATAAACAATATATTGATACTAAAAATAGAATTTTACCCGATATAAATAATGAAAATAAAACTATCCAAGAAAGAATTGATGAATTTAAAAAATATGATATTGAAAAAATATGGATCACAAAAAAATATCCATTCATTGGATATCTTTTCTTTGCAATATTTCCATTAATTATCTTTGGAGATCCAATTACAATAATTTTAACATTAATATAAATTAAAAGAAATCATCCAATGTCATTACAGTGACAAAATCATTATTGAATAACGAATCCACGCTATCTGATGTCCAATATACTCTCTGTTTAGTATACATATCTACTCCAAATTCTTCAATTACATCTTTTGTAATCTGGATATATTTCTTCACAGCTCCCTTTGATACTGTCAACACTACATTACCATTACACATTGATCCATCATCACCTCTAGATATAGTATCAAAACCACTCCTAATGGTTTTTCTTTGAATGCATTTTCCTGCAAGTGGCATTCTTCTGTACTTCTCACCGCATTTAACACATCTAACAGACTGTCTGGTAAATGCCATCATATTTCCTCTCATATCTGGTAAAAAATGTGATTGAATTACCTTTGATGCAACTTTAGTTGCATCAACAGCACGTAGGCGTTTTCCTAGGTTTAATTGACCATCCATTTTGTCTTTCATACTTTTTAGCGTTTTATATGAGGAGTTTTTCGGTCCAGCATCCAGTGGTCCAGAATCATGCGTCCACCCGTATCCTCTTTTATCTCCTATTGAACCTTCTCTATGTGAAACTAAATTGACCATATTCATCATTTCACTTGGATGTGGTTGACTAAGCGTTGATTCATAAAAAGAACTAGAATAACTCCATGAACAATCAACATTGAGTGCTTCTTTATCTATTTCACTTGGATTTATTCTTGTTGAAAGTACAAGTGGAGCATCCATCTGACCCCCTCTTCCTGATGGTAAAATAGATCTTGAAAAATTAAGTAAACCATCTAAGAGAAGCATAATACTATCTTCATCTCCATCACAATTTCGTCTTTTAGCAGCATGAAACAATGGGTGAGCATATCCTGCTGAGGCCTTCGTCCATCCTATTATTCTACATAGCACCCCTCCTGAAGTATGCGGGGCAAGGCCAATTCCCAACTGACCTACTAAGTCTAATTCATGTTTAACATTATAGAAAGGCTCCATTTTATAAAATCTTACTAACAACTCATCTACAAATTTACATGTTGAAATTAAATGCTCTTTACCATTAATTGATGGTATGAAATCCTGTGGATATAACTCTAATATTTGATCGTCAGATTTTAATTGATTTCCAAACATATCATAATTATAGCCTAAATTATATAATTTCTTCCAAGGCGTACCAATCTCTGATGGTTTGAAATGCGTTACTGGTACATCTATCATATCATATCTGGCTGTACCATCTCTAAATACTGATAAATTATGCTTTGCTCTTAATATTCCCTTTTCAATTGGCTCAGGTGTTTGTAATTTTGAAATTAATTCCTTCATAGCTTTAATTCTTATTGGAAGACGTTCTAAATCCAAAGATCTTCTTTTCACTTCCAATATTGATTCTATTGGTATATTAGTTCTTTCTCCTAGCCTTCTACGTTGTTGATTTTTATTATTTCTTACTACAGTTCTTCCTCCACATTCAATGGGATCGGATTGATCAACTCTATTATGGCATATTATGTGCCCTGAACTCTTTCCACATTTTTTACATATTCTTGGAGACATTTCCACAGTTATTGATACTTTATTAGATGCTTGCTGCATTAGTCTTTGCGGCCCTCCTGCTCCTCCAATTGGATACAATGAATGTACCATTGGTTTCATCTCTCTAATTCCTGACTTTTCAGGTCTACCCATTCTTGCTCCTATTCTGCAAGGAACTGCATCTTCCCACCTGATAGAAGATAAATTTCTTACTAACCATAATGTTTTATCTACATCATCATCATCAACCAATTTCATTGCATTCTGGTATATTTGCAGATCTCTCGGACCATCGTCAATTATTTTATTAGCAGCCAATTCACCTGATTTTTCTGTCTCAGATGCCTCTAATCCAGATTGCATTGCCCTTGTAGTAGCCTCTCGCCTAGCTTCTTGTCTATTTTCTCTTAGGATCTTAGACCTTTCATTTTCTTCATCAATTATAACAATTGAACTCTTTAATTTTGATGTCCTATCTTTAACATATGGTCCATAATCAGAATTTTTTATTATTTTATTATTATTAATTTTCAATCCGAGTCCACAAAGTAAACCTTCCCAATAACGAGGTATGATAATATCTGCACCCTGATGATGATGTTCTAATCCCAGTGTCATTAACGCACATTTTATGACACCATGTACCCTTATTTCAGATGTTTTAGGGAACTGATTAATTACTTCCTCAGGAATCAATCCTTCTAATTCACTACGAATATTCCAATCTTTAACAACATTATTTATTCGTAACTTACCTTTATTAACTTGTGATTTAAGTAGTTCTTCAACCAATAGCGGAACCGCTGAAATTGGTAAATCAGACCACCAAAGATTCCATGGTGGAGGTACTGCAGTACCAAAATTTTCTGATATCTTACATACTTGATCCCATTTTAATTGATATGTTCGTAAAAAATTTATCCATTCTCTTTTACGCCAATTCCTATCAACCTGCCTCTCTCCTCCTCTATTAATAGCCCCTGTAAAAGGAATACCTAAAGGAAATTTTTTCTTATTTATTCCTAAAATACTGGCTAAAGAGCTAATTTTATCAGGGTGATCTAAAGCTTCTGCAAGATCCGCAGCCCACCAATCCATCGAATATGAAGATGGTACTAAATTTTTATTATTTTCTAGGAATTCTCCAAATCCTATTAATATTTCGCCCGAATCCCAAATAGAATGTATCTTATTCTCCGTATCTTTCCATCCTTCAAGAGTTTTAATTAGTTTAAAATTCCCATTTATTTCTAATATTAATGGGCCATCAATTTCTATACACGGAGTTACCGCACAAGCTTTCCCGGGCCTTTCCATTTTCATCTGAGTCCCAACAGATAAAAATCCACCCATCGCTTCCATAGTAATTGGATTAATTCCTGCCGCTGCTAATCCAGTAACTCTACTTCTGCCATATCGCAACCGAAACCCTCCAGGTTCTCCAGGTTCTCCAAAAATTGGTCTCCCAGCAATGACATCATCCATAAATCTAGTAATTTTTGGAATATTTCTAGACTCAAAAATTACATCTTTTTCCTTTTCCTTTCCCTTATTTGCAAAATCTGAGATGAATTCCCATCCTGTAATTTTTAATCTTTCTACATGTTTTTTGATTTTTGGAGCTTTAAGGCACAAACCTTCTCCAATGACTAACATTACTCCTCCTCTTATCCTTGTCCTGGATGTCCCATTAGAATTTATTACGTTACGAACTTCCTTGAAACCTGCGCATTCATTTTTTTCTGTTTCCTCTCCATTAATCATAACTGGACATGCTCTAACAATTGTCTCAATCTCTTCGGGGGGTGGTTTATACTGCAATCCAACACGATAAAGTCCAAATTCTTCTTTGACTCTTTCAACTTCATCTGTGGTTGGAATATATCGGCTGACACCCAACTCCCTCCGTATCATATCACCAATTAGAACACCGAGTGCTTGCGCAGTTCCTCCTGCAGCTCGAATAGGGCCGCAGAAGTCTATAGATAGAAATTCGGAACCATCAACATTGTTTAGAATCCTAACATCTCCAATGCCTTCTAATGGGGCTACTAAAACAGCTTCCGTGAGAACTGCTAATCCAACTCTCAAACCACAGTCAATTGATATTTGCAAATCTTTAGTTTCCTCAAATTTACTTTTCGCAACATCAACACCTATCTTTATTGATGCAGTTTCCCTATCATGTTCTTTCAATAGTTTTCTTAAGTCATGTTCGATTGACAGATCTTTCAAGTAATCTTTCTGAAGAAGCTTTTCAGTCCTACTCGCAAGATCAGATGCCCTTGGGATTTCTATATAATTTTCAAAGTCTAAGTTTTTTAATTTCGCTCTTAATGCCAAATTATATACTTCTTCAGTCTTATCATCTAGCCATTTCTGATACCTCTGGAGCTCTCCCTCTAGAATTTCGGAATCATATGTTTCAGTTACTGGATTTTTTATTGACGTTACGTCACCCCCCGGCCTGTCATATAATTCACGACCACACTAGACCGCACAAGAACATTGACTGTAATAATGCCCTTTTTGAGACTTATTTAGGATAACGTTCTTCGCACTCTTACATCTCCCGAATTAAGGTAATGTACAGATGACACCAATCAATGAAGCAAAAATAAACCTTATCAATAAAATAAAAGAACTGGCATATTTATATTCTCCAAATGAACATTTCACATTGGCAAGCGGGCGTAAAAGCCCTCATTTTTTTGATATGAAGCCAGTTATGATGAATCCGGAATGCGCCCATTTATTGGGAATATTGATCCATGATGTCATCAACGATTTTGATAGAGTAGATGCTATTGGAGGACTAGAATTGGGCGCTGTTCCATTGACAGGTATAGCAATTGCTAAAGCAGGAAAGGGCTCTAAATTAAAAGGATTTATTATTCGTAAAGAGCCAAAAGGCAGAGGTGGGAGGAAGACTGGAAACCCTCCCGGAATCGAGGGATCAAGTATCATGAAAGGTGAACATATTATTTTACTTGAAGATGTTACTACAACCGGTGGTTCAGCACTTAAAGCTGCAAAAATTCTTCAAGACATAGGTTGTAAAGTTGTAGGTTGTATAACTATATTAGATAGGCAAGAAGGAGGAATCAAAGCTTTTGCTGAATCCAATATTCCTCTGATCCCACTAGTACTTAGATCAGATATTTCTGGAGAGAAATAAATGCCCCAGCATCGTATAGATACTGAAGAACTTCCGTATCTTCCTGAAAAAATCCCTAAAAAAGAATACCTAGGGATACAAGGATTTCTTTCTCTCGATATGAGGGTCGGAGAGATATTAGAGGTTGAACAATTTCCTGAAATGAAAAAACCTTCATATAAAATAAAAGTTAATTTTGGTCCTGTAATTGGTATACTTTGGACTTCAGCACAGGTTACTAACTATTCAAGAGGAGAATTAATTGGTCGTAAAGTAGTAGGGGCAATTAATTTAGGAGACAAAACTCTTCCAAAAGGTTTTTTATCCCAATTTCTAATTCTAGGGGCTTTAGAATCTGATGGTACAGTACAACTTTTACAAGTACCATCTAATACACTTCTTGGCTCAATTATTTCATAGTAAAATTTACAAAATTATATGGTAATAACCGTTATACTCAATAACCTTATTCCATTCCTTAGGTAACATGACTCATGTTACAATGACTACAACTCTAGGGGAAATACAAATTGAACTCTATACAAAGGATTGTCCAGAAACAACCTCCAACTTTCTAAAGTTAGTAGATGATGGTTTTTATGATGGCTTACATTTTCACCGAATAATAAAAGATTTTATGATTCAAGGAGGTTGTCCAAAATCAAAAGACCCCGAAAGCAGAGCTGCAGGTACAGGCGGCCCAGGATGGCAAATACCCTGCGAGTCCTCAGCGCTTGCAAAAACGCATGATAAACCCGGACTTTTTTCTATGGCAAATGCAGGGCCAAATACTGGCGGATCACAATTTTTCTTAACAACCGTCTCAACTCCATGGTTAGATGGTAAACATGCAGTTTTTGGTGAAGTAGTAAAAGGAATGGAAATAGTAAAAGCAATTGAAAACCAACCTACTAATTTTAGAGATAAGCCAAACACACCCCAACAAATAATATCAGTAAAAAGACTATCTTAGTCCAATAACATTTAATTTAACATATAATAATATAGTTTATTAATAATTATTAACAGGGTTATGTATGGGAAAGCACCACGCTGGAGATCGAAGAATAATTACTATCAGTTTACCAGAAGATATTGCAAAAAAACTAGATTTAAATGTTGGCAAGGGTAAAGATACTGGGCGATCAGCAACTATTTGTAAAATGATTTCCGAATCATTAGACTCTAAAATTCCAAAGATAGTCAAAGCAACTGATATATCTAATCTAAGTCCTAAATTAGTCACTGGTAAAATAAGAGAAGAAGTAGATACTATGGGAACAGTAGAAGTGCCTGCAGATCGATATTATGGAGCGCAAACTGCAAGATCTTTGATAAATTTCAAAATAGGTGATGATATAATGCCCCGATCAATAATAAGGGCATTTGGAATATTAAAACAATCAGCAGCTGAAGTTAATATTGAGTTAGGAGAGTTAAATTCAGAAATTGGTAAATTAATAGTCAGTACCTGTGAAGAAGTCATATCTGGAAATTTAGATGATCATTTCCCTCTCCGTATTTGGCAAACTGGTTCTGGTACCCAAACAAATATGAATGCCAATGAAGTAATTGCAAATAGGGCAATTGAAATGGTTAATGGCGTTTTAGGAAGTAAAATGCCCGTGCATCCAAATGATCACGTCAATATGGCACAATCAAGTAATGATACATTCCCAACTGCTATGCATTTAGCTGCAGCAGAAGAAATTTATCATAAATTATTACCTTCAGTAAGATCTATGAAATCTGAACTTGAAAAGAAAGTAATTGAATTTGATGGTATTATTAAAATTGGACGCACCCACCTTATGGATGCAGTTCCATTAACTCTTAGCCAAGAATTTAGTGGATATGTTGCTATGCTAAATGCAGACATTACAAGGATTGAATTTATATTAACTGATTTATTTGAATTGGCCCTAGGTGGAACCGCAGTAGGAACTGGATTAAATTCACACCCTGATTTCGCAAAGAATGTCGCCATTAAAATGGCAGAAAAAACAGGACTTCCATTCGAAACAGCCAATAATAAATTTGCTCAATTGGCAGCACATGATGCAGTAGTTTCAGCATCTGGGGCATTAAACACACTATCAGTATCATTAATGAAAATTGCAAATGATATACGTTGGTTAGCATCGGGTCCACGCTGCGGATTTGGCGAACTATCTCTCCCAGCTAATGAGCCCGGATCTAGCATAATGCCGGGTAAAGTAAATCCTACACAAGCCGAAGCAATGACGATGGTTTGTTGCCAAGTTATGGGTAATAATTCTGCAATATCTATTGGAGGTAGTCAGGGTAATTTTGAATTAAATGTTTTCAAGCCAATGATGATACATAATCTTCTTCACAGCATCAATCTGTTATCTGATTGCTGTATTTCATTTACAAATAATTGTATTATTGGCATTACTGCAAACAAAATCCAGATAAATAACCATCTTGAAAACTCTTTAATGTTAGTTACAGCGCTAAATTCACACATTGGATATGATAATTCAGCCAAGATAGCCAAACATGCACATAAAAATAACTTGACATTAAGGCAAAGTGCAATTAAGTTAGAACTCTTAACTGATGAGCAATTCAATGAATGGGTAGTTGCAAAGGATATGACAGGACCAAAGAAATAAAATAATATTGGGCGAAGATAACCAAGTTGGGAGCAACAGAGAACAACGCCTATGGGGGGGCGTTGTTCTCTGAATACTCCGCAGGGTCTGGTTCCATTTTAGTCGTAAGACGTTTAATTTTCCCAGGTAGCTACTCATAATCCATTAAGGATTATTTTGTTTGATGTTTCCATCTTTTCCGACTTTTGATAAATTACTTTTTCATTTGCCGTTTTTGTTTCTATTACCAATTCTCACTGGTTCTTTTCACAAAATTAGTACCATTACACTCCACGATTTTAATCGCGCTCGCTTTTGCGTGTTTCCCTTTCAATTTTACTTGATTGTTTCCCACGACACAACTCAGGATTGTCTCCTCCCCCTTCTTGTGTGTACCTCTACGGTATGGTATCTGATTCGGTTTTGTTTTCCCCGCCTAAACGTTCGGTTTTGTTTTCCTCAGCCCCTGTTGTTTATTTTTCCATTCTTTCGTTTGGATATTTCCACTTCAGTTCTACCGCCATCTCAATCACCCACAGGTGATCTCGACTATTGCCTCGATTCCTTTTCAGAAATCGATTTTACTGCCCCAAATTTGAGGCTCGGTTTTTGTGGCCCGCGGATTTGCCGAAGCATCTCCACACCACTCCCTCGGAGCAGCAAGGCAAATAGGGTGATGCCCGACTTTTAAATGTTTCGGCAATAAAGCCGCAGTACACTGGAAATGCCCCTCCATTTACGTTAATTTCCACTGAAATTTTTTAATCACGAAGTTTTCTTATTCTCTCTTTGAGCAGTGACCTCTTTTCATCATTTACTTCTAATTTCTTTGAGGATTTCAAGCGACGATTCAATACCTTTTCCTCGATTAAGAAAATTTTACCTTCTGAATCGCCAAGGACTAAAATTTCACCATTACTTTTCATTTCTCTTATTCTTGAATTATGTTTTATAATATATTTTAATGTCCCTGATTCAACATCAATTATGCTAATTTTGGAATTTTTTGCCCAAGCCGAGGACCATAAGCAATCAATGCCCTCAATCAATGGACCATTGACGATTTTATCTATAATCCCATCAGCATTATACTCCCAATTATTTTCTTTAGAGTATATCATTCCAGATTCCAATCCAATAACCATATCTTTCATAATTTCTATAGCCTTTACCGAAGAATCTCCTATTTTTACTTCTTGAATTTCATTTTTGTCTAATATTGTAATCAATCCATTACTATGTCCGAGATAAATAATTTGATCTTTTTTAAATCCTGTTGTAATTGGATTTTTATTTTTCAATGATACGTATTCGACTTCTTTACCTGGTATAATTTTCCCATATCCACATTTGGGTCTACTAAGTCCTATGCATACTCCATACTTTGTTGAACAGAAAAACCACGGCTTACCTTCTATAATCCACTTTTCTAGAATTTTTCCATTTTGATCTAAATGCCATATCATTGATTCAGAATAGTTAGAAATATGTAGATCATATATTGAGGAACTAACCCAGATGTCGCCATTATTAACTTGGACAAAATCACTCAGACCTTCCAATTTTAAACTCCATAAAATTTTTCCTTTTAACAAATCAATTGAGTGCACATTACCTTCTTCAGTCAAATATACTTTTTTTTCAAAAATAATTAATTCTGAACATGGGCCTTCAAACTTATTCCTCCACTTCTCAATTCCTGAATTTATAGACCAACAAATCAATAATCCTTCTTTTGAACCGACTATGAGATAATCGTCATGATTACTAATTACTGTACATTCGCTATTCAAATTACGTACAAATGAAGCAATATCCTCTAATCTCATATATTCCATAACATTGGCCCCTATGTTAAATTTATATTTCATACAGATCTTTTATCTTATTTTTTAAATAATCTATAAATTCATAAGACGATGGTGGTGAACCGGTGGCTTCTTCGATCAGTAAAGCGGGTTCCAGAATACTTCCTCTGGAATGTATATTTTCTCTCATCCAATCTAATAATGGTAAAAAATCTCCTTCTTTAATTTGACTTTCTAAATCTCCCAAGTCTTTCCTTGCAGTAGTTAAAAGTTGAGCAGAATACAAATTGCCCAACGTATAAGTTGGGAAATAACCAAATGCACCCATCGACCAATGAACATCTTGCAATACTCCTAATGTATCATTAGGCGGAATAACGCCTAAAAATTCCTCATACATATTATTCCATACTTTTGGTAAATCATCAACTTCTATATCTCCACTGATCAACATCTTTTCTATTTCATATCTTATCATTATGTGGAGATTATAGGTTGCTTCGTCAGCCTCAACTCGAATTAAACTAGGCTCTATTAAATTGACTGAACGCCAAATATCTTCTGGAGTAACATCTATCATATTATCTGGAAAACTTTCTGCCCACAATGGTAGCGACCATTCGCAAAAAGCCAAAGATCTACCAATCTGATTTTCCCATAATCTACTCTGACTTTCATGAATCCCAAGGCCATTTGCCTTTCCTACTGGTTGAAAATCTAATGCCCTTGGCCTTCCTTGTTCGTATAGTCCGTGCCCTGTTTCATGCATTGAACCATAGAGGGAACCAAACGGTTCAGCCTCTGAGTATCTAGTTGTCCATCGTACATCATCAGGATTAGGCCCTCCGCAAAATGGATGTGTAGAAGCATCTCTTCTACCAGCATCAAAATCGAAACCTATTGACTCAGAGACTTTTTGACTTAGGAATTCCTGCCCCTGTTGAATCCAAGTACTCCTTTCAACCCATTCCATATTAGGTCTCTTACCGTTGGCCATCACTGATTTAATCAGTGGAGCAACACTTTCTCTTAAGTTAGTAAATAATGGATCTAATCTAGATACAGTGAGACCAGATTCATAATTGTCAAGTAAAGCATCATATCGCAATTCTTCATATCCTAAATAATCCGCCTCTTGCCTAACTAAATCTATCATTTTCTTCAAGTCATCTCTAAATATTGAAAAATCATTTTTTGCACGTGCTTCAGTCCATGTTACCATGGACTTAGATCTGTGTTTTGCCACCTCAATTACAAATTTAGTAGGTAATTTTGTTGCTTTATCATATGATTTTCTTATTAATCTTAGATTACCAGATTGAACTTCATTCAATTTCTCATCATTCTCCAATTCTATTAAAAGCTCACCAATTCGTAAATCCGTCATTTTAAGATGACCACTAGAAGATAGCCATGCTAATTGTTCCGCCCTCAAATTCGAAGCATTCGGAGGCATCATCACTTCCTGATCCCAGCTTAATAATCCACCAATTTGTTCAATTAAATCAATCTCTTTCATCTTATCCATCAATTCTGAGTAAGCAGACACGAACCTCCGAGATTGTCCTAAGACACATAGGTTACGGATAGAGTCTTAATTTATTGACTTAATTAAACACCTTCTTTCAAAATAGAATCAAATTTCCGAACTATTGATGATAGACTATGATTCGCGCAAATCAATGGTCACCAGTGATGCCCGGGTCAACATTGCTGTGACAGATAGAATTTTACTTCATTTATGGGAACAAGATCATCAAGCTGATCATTATTTAGTAACATATGAAATGACAAGACCTGGAATAGCAGAAGTTTGTGCATTACATCCACCAAATGTATCTAGATCAATGAGAGATATTATTTCTGAAGGATGGGCAACCGAACATACGAGATCAATAAGAGGAGATGACCGAAGGCAAAAAACATGGCAATTATCTGATGATGGGCGGCATGCAATTTCTGAGAAGATGTCTCAACTTCGATCAACAAAAGTATTACTTAGGGGAAGGGATAATAATCTCCTTGAAATAAGGGCAGACGAAGCATCTTTGAATCTAAAAGCAAATCTTACGTTACTACAAATCTTAATGCATGCACAACATGAGGGTGTGCTTAATTTTGGAGACATTAGGTTTGGGACAATAATTAATTCAGATGAAAATATAAAACCTGGCTCAATTAGTATGTTATCTGGAGCTCATTCAACATATCATACTCGTCCCCCGGATACTCGAACTGTCCATGGGCGAAAACTTGAAAAAGATAGAATAAGTAAATGGTATAAATCCAAAACTCCTTTATTTGTTCTATCAGGTATAGCAGGTTGTGGTAAAACCACTTTAGTTTCGTTTTGGATTGATGATGTTTTAAAAAATAACCAAGAAACAGAAATTATGTATTATCCTTGTCAGCCTTGGGACACAACACTTGGAATAGCAACTAGTATATTGCATCGCTTTGGTATACTTTCACCAAGTAAATCACAGGATCCATATGGCGTCTTAGAGACAATACCTCTTAAACCAGGAATGGATTTTAATTTAGATTTATACCGGCGTAGAGTTACAGCCCATTTATTGGATAAAAAAGGCCTAAGAAAGGATAATATTAATCAAATTCTTATAATTTTAGATGATGTACATAATATTGATTCTTCTGGGCAGAACTTTTTTGGAATGCTATTACAAATTGCTGAAGATACAAATATCCGACTCTTGATGATATCCAGAAAAAATTTAAGTTTTTATGATCGTAGAGATGTACATACCCGTAATCGTGTGAGTGAATTTACACTTTCAGGACTTTCTGTTGAAGAAATAACTGTTTGGCTAAATTCATTACCATTATCAAAAAATGCCCCTATAGCGGAAATCTATCAGGCTACAGGAGGGCATCCTCTTGCTTTGGAATTATTAGAATTATATGGTCAAATATTACATGATGATTGGTTGAGATTTTTGGATGAAGAAATCTTGAATGTATTACCAAATGATCATAGAGAAATTTTGGCCCTTCTTGCGGTATCTGATCGACCAGTTCCCTGGAAGATTCTAGCAGACGCAGCAGACTTTAGTGGAAAACCCCCTACTCCAATTATTGAGCGAGGATTGATGCTCGAACTTACAGAAGGAATGTGGATCCATGAAGCTCTAAGGTCAAGATTACTTAGGGAAGTAGGAGTCACAAACGAAATTAGGTTAAAGAAATTAAAGAATGCTAGATTAAGACATATGCCGATCTAACCAAGTATCCATAGCAGGTTTAGGCATTGCACCAGTCATTTGCTCTACTACTTTCCCGTTGTGAAATAATAGAAGATTCGGAATACCTCTAACTCCATATTTTCCTGGTGTTAATGTATTTGTGTCAGTATTTACTTTTGCTATTGTAATGTCACGTTGTTGTGCAATTTCTGACAATACAGGGGCAATCATTTTACAAGGTCCACACCAAGGAGCCCAGAAATCAACTAATACCCATTCATTGCCATTCGTAATCATATCAAAATCTGCATCGTTTACTTCAATAACTTGGCCCATTCTTATACCTGCGTAATCTACGAGGCATTGATAACCTATCAACATGTGTCTTGAAATCAAGTATAATTAGTCAAATTCATTTACCGCCATCTATTGCATGGTATACAATAGAGGCTATTCTTTTGGAAATTACTCCTAGCATTCTCACTGCAAACTTTTGTGAACTTGGTAAAACTTTAGATGAAGCTGTAGAAGCAGGAATAAAATGGATTCATATGGATGTTATGGACGGTAACTGGGTAATTAACCGTACAATAACATTCGGCCCAGCACTAATTCGTTCTGTCAGAGATAGATTGGGTCCAAACATATTTATTGATTGCCATTTAATGATAAATAATGCAGAAGAAACATGGGAGCAATATGCGAAGGCAGGAGTAAATATGATTATAGCACACTTTGAAGCAGTTGAAAATTTTGAAAAATTAATAACTGATATACACGGTTATGGTATACAAGTAGGCTGCGTAATTAATCCTAGTACCAAACCTTCTGAAATAATGCATTTACTTCCTAATTTAGATTTAATTCTGGTTATGTCAGTAGTTCCAGGCAAAGGCGGGCAATCATTTATGGATGAAGTTGAAGGCAAAGTACGTTATCTTAGAAATGCCATAGATAATCAAATATCTTCAGGAGGTTATGAAACAAAACTGATGATTGATGGAGGTATAAAAAATCATAATGCAGCAATAGTTTCTGATTGGGGGATAGATATAGCAGTAGTCGGATCAGGACTGATAAATGACCAAGGGACAATCAAAGCAAATCTTAATTCTATACATGCATCCATCAATAAATAAATTTCTACACCAAGAATTCAATAGTGACCTCCTGTTGTAGCATACAATGGTAACCGAACAATGGGTTGTTGATGAGGTTCTCAAGGTTGTTCCGGATGCAGATGTTTCTGTAACAGATTTGCATAAAAGCGGAGATCACTTTCACGTCAGAGTTATTTCTAATCAATATGAAGGCATTAGGCCGTTACAACGACAACGTCCAATTTTAAATCATTTCAAACAATTTATTACTCAGAATATAGTACATGCTTTAGATTTAAAGTGCATGACATTTGACCAAGCAAAGAAGAGTGGGGAAACCGCCTTTGACCCCCATGGCGCTGAGGTAGAATTCTTCGGAGTTCATATAAGAAGGGAAAAATAGGAGTAAATAAAATGAATTTTAATTGGACGCCAGAAGAATTACAAGATATAGTGGATAAAAATAGCATTGTTCTTTTTATGAAGGGAACGCCTGAAGAACCTCGTTGTGGATTTAGCAATCGTGCTGCCTCAGTTCTGAATAAATTAGAACAACCTTACGCAAGCGTGAATATTCTAACCGATCCTCGTGCAATACCTTCCGTATGCGCATGGTCAGATTTTCCCACAATGCCTCAAATATTCATAAATGGTGAATTGATTGGCGGTTCAGACATTGCTTTGGAATTATACGAAAGTGGCGAGCTACAAGAAATGATTTCTATAAGTAAATCAGAATAAGGTGACTTATTTTGTCGGATATTTCCGATCGAAAGGTTATGTCAATTGCCCTATTAGGTGCCGTTGCGATATCTTTTGCCCCAATATTCTATATGTTTTCTGGAGTGAATCCAGTCACTGGTGCATTTTTTAGAATGTTTTATGCACTTCCATTATTATTTATAATAGTAATAATTTTTAGTAAAAATGATAATAGAACTAAAAAAACTCGTTTAATTGCTTTCTCAGCTGGTTTATTGATGGCACCTGATATGTTAGCATATTTTAGTGCTATGAAATTTATTGGTGTCGGAATTGCAACTCTTATTGGAAACTCACAAGTCATAATTGTTACCATA
>Ga0233444_10001984_pt1 | contig 22156 bp, 19 predicted proteins | sample SI_124_October20_6_FD_182792 | JGI IMG/M metagenome (GOLD analysis project Ga0233444, IMG submission 182792) | Seawater microbial communities from Saanich Inlet, British Columbia, Canada - SI_124_October2016_10_MG | ecosystem: Environmental > Aquatic > Marine > Inlet | place: Canada: British... | reverse complement strand
AATACTATGATCTAGAGGTCACGATATCTTCTCTTGAAAATTGTTTCGCAGCATACCGAATCGTCAATGATGAAACGAAAATGGAGACACTTATCCAAATGATAACGTGTTCGACGATTACTCTATCAAGGAGTAACTCTCGTAGAGCGAGTAGGACATTAACAAATGGTATTGCAAACCAGAATGATTCTACATCATCTAAATTTATGAATTGTGTAAGTAAAATAGGTACAATCATTGCAAGCGTTATCGGAGTAAGTACAGTTCCTGCTTCTTTAACAGATTTTGACCTCATTGCCAAGGCAAGATAAAGTGCAACTATCATTGTTCCATAAAGGCCAACAGCGAGTGTTAACAAGAGTACAGAGGCGATGCTAATTTCAGGGACATTAACCAAATCATCAGCCAAGAAAGCAATGCCAAATAATAATCCAGCAACTTGTAATGCAACACCAACTCCAGTTATTGTAACGACAGCCAACCATTTACCCATGAGAAGTTCTGATCGAGATAGAGGTAAACTCAACAATGACTCCAGGGTTCCACGTTCTCTTTCCCCAACCGTCATGTCAATTGCAGGTTGCACAGCGGCAGATGCTGTCCATAATGCCAATACGAACGGGATAAATAACGACAGTAGCATCCCTGCTTGTTCCCCTTTAGTAGCCACATCAGCATCAGAAATATCACCATCCCAGCGCAGTGGGTTCAGAGTTGTATCAGCATCAAGACCGCCTGCTTCAATACGTTCGATTGTTTCGTTCGTTTCCCACTCATTTAACACGTCGAGAACTCTGTTACGTGCTTCTGTGGATTGTTCTGATGTTGAAAGGAATAAAACCGAATAGACCCAAGTATCATTCATTTGTTGGAGCCTTAGTATTGCATCATATTCGTATGAACGCAGACGAGATGAGTCATTCAAAGGTTCAGATAAGGTTTCTAATCCATCTGGTAAAGCCTCAGTTGTGATCGTCATATTTGTTTGATTAAGGCCTAAGAAGATGTTCTCATCAATATAATCTGATTGAATCAATACATCGACATCGAGTTCTTGCAATTCTTGTGCTTCATTTTGCATCACAAGAGGGAATGCGATGAAGAGAAGAGGGAAAAGTAGGAGTGGGACTAGAATCAAAGCCACAATGGTTCTCCAATCACGAATGAATTCCATGATTTCTTTTTTGGCGACAATACGCATCTGAGTAAATCTGATCCTACTCATCTTCGTTCACCTCATATTCAGGATTCCGTGTAAACAATCTTCGCCAAAGCATTGCGAATTTTGATGGTTTGACCGTATCTTCCTGCCGTGGTCGTGCAACTTCTGAAGTTAGGGACACATATGCTTCTTCAAGAGAATTCGTATTAGTTATAGAGAGCAGGTCTTCGGGAGTCCCATCAGCACGTATTGTTCCATTGTGTACAATGATAATTCTGTCACATACCTGTTCTGCTTCAGCTAGATGATGTGTAGAATAAATGACAGTTCCTCCTTCTTCTTTGAGTTTCGAAACAAGTTTCCTAACGATACGAGCTGAGGTAACATCCAACCCAGCAGTAGGTTCATCCAAAAGCAGTATGCTTGGTCCATGAGCTAAAGCCCTCAATAGAGCCGTTTTTTGACGCATACCACGAGAAAATCCTTCTGTATATCGATGTAGGCTATCTTGCATGTCGAGTAATTCTGCAAAACGAATAGTACGAGACCAAGCTACGGAGTCTTTAATTCCATGAATTCTACTGTGAAACCGAATGTTTTCCCAGGCGGTTAGTTTGGAGTACAAACCAGTGGATTCAGGAACGACACCCAAAACTGAACGCATTTCGTCTACATTTTTTCCATCTTTGAGATGCACTCTTCCTGTCGTTGGCTTGTATATACCAGCCATCATTCGAAGCAGTGTGGTTTTGCCGGCACCATTGCCACCTACTAAACCGATAACAGATTTATTTTTGATTTCTAATGAGACATGTTCAATGGCATGAACATCACCAAAGGATTTACTCACATCAGTGAGATGGAGAAGGTTATCTGTCATGAAAAACCCTCAGTTAAGAGGCTCGTCCATTTTCGATAGCAATGTCCAAACCAGGATGCTTTTCTTCAAGTCGTTTTGCGCGAGCAAGCGTATTTCTCAATTCTTGTTGAATTTCCTGTTGAGGAATACCCATCTCAACAAGTGTTCCAATGAGTGTGAATGCCCCTTGAATCGCACCTGCGTCAAGAAATGCATCATTAGTGATTTCACCATTGAGGCGAAGAAGTTCTAATCGGTTGGCAATGAACTCTGCTTCTTCTCGGATTCTTGGTCCTGCGATATGCGGCAAGGCGATCAAATGGTCAATACAGGTCCTCATCATCTCAGGGTTACCGAGAACGATTATGAGCATTATGCTCCTTTGACCTCTTATCTTTGTTTTAGTTCGACTAATACGCCACCAGTACTTCGGGGATGTACGAAGGCTATGAGTGAATCATGAGCGCCTTTACGCGGGCTTTCATCGATCATACGTATTCCATGATGAATCAGATGACTAATCATTTTTTCTAAATCATCGACGGACAAACATAATTGTTGTATTCCTTCTCCTCGTTTAGAAAGAAATTTTCCAATCGGAGTATTTGGGCCTGATGGTTCCAATAGTTCGATATTAGGTCCATCGGAAGAGGCTGATGATAATGGAAAGAATCGGGTTGTAACGCCTTGGTCTTCCACAAAATCATCTTCTCCTTGTGCTTGAAGGCCAATAATATTCCAGAATGTGCTTCCTTCTTCAAGAGAATTAGTCGCAATCCCAATATGGTCAATTTCTATTCGTTGTTTCATATGCATCACCTAAAATCCACTCGGTGCCATGTAAACTCCAAAGACATCTTTCATGGCCTTCATGATCTCACCTAGCGTCGCATCTTGTTTCACTGCTTCGATGACCAACGGGAATAAATTCTCTTCAGTTGTGCAAGCATTCGAAATTCGCTCTAGTATATCGTTTACAACGTTTGAATCTCTCGCTAATCTCGTTTCTTTCAATCGTTGATGTTGTTGTTCTGTCACTTTTGGATTAAGTTTCATTGGTTGAACTTTGATATCTTCTTCAAGAACACCATGATTCACTCCAACAATATTTCGTGTATTTCTTTCAATTTCGTTGAAGTAGCGGTATGCAGTTGTATGAATCTCTTGTTGCTGATATCCTTGCTCAATTGCTGCCATAGAACCTCCAAGAGATTCGATTTTCAGAATCTCTGTCATCGTTTGTTCATAGATCTGGTTAGTAAGATTCTCGATATGGTACGAGCCTGCAAACGGATCCACAACGTCAGCCACACCAGATTCTTCAGCGATTATCTGCTGAGTTCTTAATGCTACAGTAGCACTTTTTTCTGTCGGCAATCCTAAGGCTTCATCATAACTATTGGTATGTAGGCTCTGCGTACCTCCACAAACTGCTGCTAGTGCCTGGATGGTTACTCGACTGATGTTGTTAAGCGGTTGTTGAGCCGTTAACGAAACACCTGCAACTTGAGTGTGGAATCGAAGCATAGCGGAACGCGGATTTTCAGGATTATAGCGATTTGTCATTAGATCAAACCAAAGTCTCCTTGCAGCTCGAAATTTAGATACCTCTTCCAAAAAATCATTGTGGCAATTAAAGAAAAACGAAAGACGTGGGGCGAATTGATCCACATCTAATCCCTTGGTGATGGCAGCCTCAACATATGCTAATGCATTTGAAATTGTGAATGCTAATTCTTGTACAGCAGTTGAACCCGCTTCACGAATGTGATAACCTGAAATTGAAATTGTATTCCATTTTGGAATATGATGGGAACAATATTCAAAAATGTCAGTAATTAATCTCATGGAAGGTTCAGGAGGGAAGACGTAGGTTCCTCTTGCAATGTACTCTTTGAGAATGTCATTTTGTATTGTACCTGAAATTTTATCCATGGATACACCCTGTTCTTCAGCCACAACTGCATACATTGCAAGTAAGACTATTGCAGGAGCATTGATCGTCATTGAAGTTGATACCTTGTCCAGGGGAATTTCCGCTAGTAATTCTCGCATATCCTCCAGTGTCGATATAGAGACTCCAACTTTACCAACTTCTCCTTCAGATAATGGATCATCCGCATCAAGACCTAATTGGGTTGGTAAATCAAAGGCCACGGATAACCCTTTTTGACCACGATTAAGTAACAAGCGAAACCGTTCATTCGTTTCTTTGGCTGAAGAAAATCCAGCATACTGGCGCATTGTCCATAATCTGGTCTTGTACATATGTTCGTGAATACCACGAGTATACGGTGGCTGGCCTGGAACTTCGCTGTTGTTATCGCCAATATGATATGATGGAATTGGAATTCCACCTAACGTTTCCCATTTGTCCTTACGGAATGTCACCATAAATCACCCACAACGAGGCAATTCATCAATCCTCGCTTTTAATTTCAATGGTTATGTCCGCCAGGACCATGTGCATGGCCGTGAGTGAGTTCTTCTTCTGAAGCCGGGCGTACATCGACTACTTCAACACTGAATTCCAGAGTTTCCCCTGCAAGTTTGTGATTGAAATCGACCGTGATTGTATCGCCGTCAACGGCTGTGACGTTGAATGGTCCGACGTCAGACATGAGAGTCATCCCGACTTCAGGTTCAATATCTCCAAACATATCCTTCGGAATAGTTTGGATTGCTTCATCCATTTTGTGTCCATATGCGCGCTCTGGTTCAAGGGTAAACGTTCTTCTTTCACCTTTTCCAGCACCCATGAGTTCTTCTTCAAATCCAGGGATCATTTGTTTATGACCAACCAAAAAGGTAAGAGGGTCACGACCCTCACTTGAATCGAAAACTTCTCCTGATTCGGGTAGAGTTCCTGTATAGTGTACTGTTGCGACTGCGTTTGCTTCTACTGTAGACATAAAATCATCTTCTTGTTGTAAGGGCTCGAACGAGGGTTGTTAGTCGTTCCGCCACTTCTTTGGAAATTATGAGTTCTTCTTCCTTTTCGGCAATGAAGGCGTAAGTCTCTTCCACACCCATTCGCTCACCTTTAGCCCAGATCTGCCCAAGTAAATTTGAGCGGTGTTCTTCTGCGATGCTATCGTCTTCAAGGATATCTTTGGCAGCATATTTGTACTCATTGTACTTCTGTCTGTTAAGTTTCTTTACTTTCGGCTGCCGTCCACCACGGCCATCATCATGCCGTCTTCTTCTACGACTGAAGCGTTCAGGCTTTGTCACCTTAGTAGTGATTTTCTTGAATACATTTTTTGGGGAGGTAGGGTCTATTTCAATGACCATTGAGGCCGGCGCAGAAGTAGCCGATTTAGGTGTAGCTGTAGGAGCCTCAGGAGCAACAACAATCCGTTGTTCGACAGTTGGTTTAGCCACTGTAGGTTCTAATATTGATTCCGTCTTCTTTATGGATTCTTGAGATTGCTTTCTCAATTCTGCTAAACGATCTGCCCTTGATTGATTTTTGACTGTAGATGGTTGTGAAGAAGCGGGATTAATCTGACCCGCGCCAACTGCCGGTTTACTTTTAGAGGAAGCTTGTTTTTCTGAGACAGTAAGCTTTTTTCGAGCCTCCTGTTGTTTCTTCAACAAATCTGATTCCATTGTTCCTGTTCGAGGTGAAGGTCTTGTGGGGGCTGGTGCGGTTGTGCCAGTTTGAAGTGTTCGTTCGCTTCTCTTCTTTTGGCGGACGGCATTAGCATTTGCCGCAAAAGGATTGAATGGTTCATCCTTTTTTCTACGCCTGTCTCGAATTATGAAGCCCCCGGTAATTACAACTCCATGACGACTCGTTAAAAACAAATCGCATGAATCAGACTACTGCCATGTTACTAAAGTGTCGTCAGTACGGAGATATTGGTTGATTCCGCTAGAGCAGAGAGATGTTTCCCGTCCATTTTGGAGTTCAATGTATCCTAACAGTGCAATCATAGTCCCATTATCGATGCAATACATGCGCGGTGGCGCATGTGATGCGGATTCACGATCTTTGGCCATCAAGTTACACATCTCTCTAATGCGATTATTGCATGCAACACCGCCACCTAGCAAAAGTTCTGTTTTCCCACTGTGAGCCAATGCTCGTTCAGCTACTTCGACACATGCGGCAAATGCGTGCTCTTGCAAAGACCAACATACGGAACCGAGTGAATGCCCTTTTTCGATTAACCTCTGTGCTGCAGTAAGGATGCCAGAAAAGGCCAAATCCATTCCACGTACCGGGTAAGGCAATTCTAATCCTTCTAAGGAAGCATTTGGATTCTTTTCTATAAATTCAAGAGCGTGTTTTTCGATGACTGGTCCGCCGGGAAAAGGAATCCCTTGCTGCCGTGCGAATTTATCGAGCATATTACCAATACCAATATCCAGTGTTTCTCCCAATACTCTATATTTTCCTTGTAATTTAGCGATTACTTGGGTATTTCCTCCAGATACATACAACAAAACCGGGTCTTCACAATCGCACTGCTGCCTGCCAATTTCTATGTGGGCGACACAATGATTTACTCCTATTAGAGGAACCTCGAGCACACTTGAAATTGTTCTAGCCACAGAAGCACCGATTCTTAGGCAAGGGCCAAGACCAGGACCCTGTGAGTAAGCCACAGCACCAATGTCTTTGGGACTAAGGTTCTGTGAATCGAGAATTTTTTGGAGCAATACAGAAGAATTATCACGATGGTGATCTGCTGCTTCTCTAGGATGTATGCCTCCTTCCAATGGCTTCACGGTGTCGCTCATAGACGGAAACGGATGCCCATAGACATCGACTAATCCAAATGAAAACGTGTGGGCTGTGGATTCAATTCCCAAAGTCCAATTACCACCTGCCATGTCCTTACGCAGAATGGGATTGTTCTTCAACTCTCACCTTCTAGCCAGTTTGTGCGAACCATTTTCTTAGACGTTGGCCCCTTGGCCACTCTTGATGAAAACAATTCAATACTTAACCGAAAGGCAATTATTGTAAAGGGCGAACTTATAGAGAGTATCATTGATTCAGAAGATGCTGCTGAAGAATATATGTCGGCAGATGTCAACATCGTTGACGTATCTGGGAAGGCAATTATACCGGGCTTAATCGATGCACACAATCACTTGCTTTGGGCAGGTGACCGATTTAACGAGCATAAGATGCGAATGGATGGCATGTCATACACAGACATTTCAGCTGCCGGAGGTGGTATTATGCAAACAGTAACTCAAACACGAAATGCAACTGATGAGGAACTCATGCATATTGGTAAGAAAAGATTGCATGAATCCCTGAGCAATGGTTGCACATTTCTCGAAGCCAAATCAGGTTATGGACTTTCAACGAATGAGGAAATACGATTATTAGAGATTCAAAGGGAACTGAATCTATTATCTGATTTACCCTCGATCCATTCGACATGGATGGGCGCTCATGCTGTAACACCAGGAATTTCCTACAAAGAATATACAGAAGAAATACTTTCCAATCAACTTCCGGAAGTATTAGAATCAGGTCTAGCCCAATCCGCCGATGTATTTTGTGAACCTGGATGGTTTTCAATTGAACAATCTGAGTCAATTCTTCGTGCTTCAAGAAAAGGAGGTTTGGATTTGAGAATGCACATTGATGAATTTACAAATGGAGGTGGAGGTGAGTTGGCTTCAGAGCTTAAGGTGGTTACAGCTGATCACGCTCATCATACTCCACTGGATGTTCGCCTTGACATGATGGAAAATGGTGTCATGACCGGTTTTCTGCCTGGGACGCCCTATTCGAACGGCGATGAATGGCCTGACTTCAACAACATATCGGCCAATGGTATAGATTATACAATTGCAACAGATTTTAATCCAAATTGCCATATCAATAATTTACCATTCATAGGTTCTTTACTTGTCCAACGAAATGGAGTCGATCCATACAACGCTCTTGTAAGCCTTACAAAGAATGCAGCAAAGACCACACCACGTCCAGATGGTTTAACACAAGGAAAGATAGAAATCGGAGCAGTTGCTAATTTCAATATTCTTAAAAGTCAACATTGGGAGAGTTGGTGCATGACACCAGGCTCCTCTCCAATTCATTCCGTTTGTTTAGAAGGATCTTATATTGAAGTACCATGATTCCTTTCTGGATAGAGGAATGAAGTAATATTTTTTGGAATAGTATGTAGGTGAATATCATGGCCTGGTTGGAAACTGTAGTTTGCTCAAGTAAAAAAAAAGTTGATGCCCGATTTCTAAGAGTTCTCAATGCTCATCAGGAATTGAAGAGGAGGCAAGAGGACTGTATTGCAGCTTGGGCTGCTCGGTCTGTTGATGGCCAACCCCTTTTTCTCGTCCAGTCGCTGTACACATCTCGCAAACATCTTCAACGAATTACTAAACTAGTCTCAGAGAAAATGGATTCCGAATATGGATCTCTCCAATCATTCATGGCTGGACCTCCATTGGTTGGGATTTTCGAAGTTGATGAATCTGAATTTGTGAACCAATTTGAAAAGTGACGGTTTGGAGCACCCCCGTAAGTCGTATAATGGTAGTTATACGACATTTGTATTTGCCAACACGCCAAATATTACCCAGTTGAAATGGATTTCACTACGCAGTGTGCGGTTTATACAAGCGCATCGTAATGGAACGTTCAACAATTGGGTATTTCCGCACCCCAAGTAGGGGGTCGAAGTGGTATAATTGGGCATCTTCGAGCCAAAGAGTATATTTGGTGGCGGCAGTGAGTTGTCTTCATGTCCAATGTCGAAGGTTTTTGTCTAAAGTGTAAAACATATGGTCCGATCAAAGATGGGAAAGAAATCAAGATGTCAAACGGTAGAACACGGTGTGCTGGGTTTTGTTCCCAGGATGGGTGTGCGGGTAAAATTTCTAAAATCATCTCGTGATTCGTCAATACAAACCGATGTCGATAAATACGCGTCTTTAGTGGGACAACTACCTAGGGCTCGTGGTCTAGGGGTTTATGACGTTGCCTTGACATGGCAAAGATCGAGAGTTCGATTCTCTCCGAGCCCACCAATGAGATCACGTTAGTTGTTGTCTCAGAAAGGAAAATAATTATATCCGCTCAGATAATTAATCCTCATGTATCAAATCAACATCAGTTTTCATCTGATTTTTCTGAATTTTAGCCAAGGGCTCATCGTCACCAAGGTTTGAGAAATCTGTATTTCCTCCCACCCATGTTTGTATCTCATCCGTTTGTAAAAACTCCTCATCGAGCGGTAATGCTGATCCAGATAATGAATACGCAGTAGGGTCTATTTCCCTTTCTTGGATACGGTGACCTGGTTCAGGAGCTTTCCGTTCCTCCATTGGTAATGCTGCGTGGAATAAGCCACATTCAGGGCATTTGAATGTACCATCTTTTTCGATAGTACCGCATGATGGGCACCTTACTGAACGAATGAACGCCTGTAATGGATCTGTCAAATTCAATCCTCAGGGATAAACATTTCATCCTGATAAGCAGTTATCTCGTCACCGGACTCATCTTCTTCAATAGTAACTGTATCTTCCTCATCATCGAATTCTACGATTGTACCGTAGTATTCTTCTCCGTCAATATCGACACCAACATAGGATCCAATGTCTAGTTCATCGCTTCCTGAGTTTGATTCTTCTTCCTCGGATTCTTCTTCCTCGGATTCTTCTCGAACTTCTTCTTCGAAATCTTCTTGAAGTTCTTCTTCGGAATCTTTTGATTCATCATCGAGAGACTCTTGAACATCGGCTTTATCTTCACTTACTTCCTTCATGGCTTTGACACGAGCTCTCCAGGATGGTGCTAGTACGAGATGTGTGTACAGGCTGCCAATTAATCCGAGAGTGGAAAATATCATCAAGATAATCCCGTCGATATAAAATCCGCCGGGCATAGAACTTGCCTCGCCAGCGAGTGGTGTTAGCGAGTTCTTACATTCTCCAACTTGCACTTTAGGTTCGCACGAATATGCTTGACCTTCATCGATTACGAAGTTCTGGTCATTCATCCAACCGTTTCCATCAGATGTTTCCAATTCGACTGTACCTCCAGCACCATCGACGAATGGGAATAAGCCATTTGCCAATGCTGCAACAATCATAATTGCCAATCCTGTGTGGATTAATGGCCAAAACACATCGTGCCATTTCTTTGACATGAAACGCGTATGCCACTTAGTAGGGAACGTTTTGACTGTCTCCGCTTCCTCGTCTTCGAGGCTCGCAATTGAATCTTCGTGTTTTTCTATCGCATTTACGAATTCGATCATGTCGATGTTTCCATCCTTATCGGAATCCATTGATTCCATTAGGGCTGATATTTCACTTTCAGACAAATTCATCTCCAGTAATTCATTGAGTTTACTATGCAATTCTTCCATCGAAAGCATGCGATTTCCATCTTGATCTAAGTCACCAAATGCGGTTTGAAGTGATATATCTTGTTCATCAATTATCTCAAGCAACTCTTCGATAATTTCTGATGTAGATTTGGTGTCAGATTCGTCATCGATTAGATTTTTGGTTGCGGATGCGTCTCTCTCCGACTCTATTCCTGATTCAACAGATTCGATGGCATCCTCTGGTTTTAATTCTTCAGCAGTATCTAGTTCATCCACATCAACTTCTTTTTTGACCTCAGACTCTTCTGCAACATCCTCTTCTTCATCGTCTTCTTCTTCTTCGACCACAGAATCTTCTGGAACAGTTTCTTCAACTGCCGCTTTGATTGCTTCTTCGGATTCATAGGCTTCTGAATCAGATACCACCACTTCTTCTCGAGCATTCCATGCATCTGCAGCGGTTTGCAATTCGTCTTTCTTGAGATACGAATTATCATCTGAATTGTAACCTTGTGCAAAGGCTAGGAATTCTTCTTTGTCGGAATCATTGATTTCTGCACCGATCATTACTTTGGAAAGGACATTCTCATTGTATTCGAGACTCTCCCCTCCCTGATTGGATTCATTCGTAATTGTCTCCGCTTCTTCCTTAAGATTCTCACCACCAATGATCGCTTGAAGTTCTTCAAGATCTACAAGACTGTCTCCATCCTCATCTATTGCTTGAACCAATTTATCCACTTGGCTCGGTGGTAAATCAGCTAAATTAAGTGACAGTAGACCTGCTTTCAATTCATCAGAGTCAATACGACCGTCTCCGTTAGTATCGAATCTGCCAAAGAGGGTTTTGACATCCATGGAATTGGTTGCCATCCATGTGCGCAAGATATCGATGACATCATCTGCAACAAAAACAACGCCGCAGTCTGGACATTTTGTGGAATCTAGTGGGACAAGTGAATTACATGCGCCGCACTCTCCAAGTGCATCATCTGAAACACCTGAGAATGAGATATTACATTCAGGACAGTTAGTCGAGGTAATTGGCACAACTGCTCGGCAGGAACCACATTCCGCCATTGCAACATCTTCATTTTCATCAGTCATACCATCGTCACCGGTTTGACTCAACACCTTGGCGATTATAATCCTTCATGATGATTTTAACGATGAAACCTATGTATCTCTTGTGTTCTCGTTAACTCAAGGGGATAATGTGGCTGGGCAAATTCATACACTCCTCTTTTCCTCGACTGAAGAATTTGTTTCGGTTTTTGATCGTATCGACTCGGATAATACATCCCATAGACTGTTCATCTCAAGATTACCACAAATAAGGTTAGTAGAGCGTTTAGATATCACGGATATTGAATGTTATTGGCTAACCGATAAGGTTGCTGATGGAACCATAGAACCAAGTTATCAGAAGATTCTGTCTTTGATATCGAACCGATTATCAAATCATAAAGGTTCGATTTTCATAGAAGGATCAGAATGGCTCGCATCTTTACATGGATTTGAGGCATTACTCGGTTTTATCCGTACAGTTTCGGATTCTCTCCACCGCACATTATGGAACGTGTATCTCTCAATCAACAATGATTCATTCACTCCCATTGAATATAATCAAATTATCAGAGAGGCACCGGTTTACCAAATGACTGACGATGAACCAACGCATAATATTGAACAAGAACCAATTGAGTTAATGCAGCGTATCAGAACTGAACACATCGATGTAGATTTACATAATGATGGCTCTCCTAAACTGGTATTTCTAACACGGTTACCTGAAAGCGGATTTTCGAAATCTCTGCTCCAGAGGAGAGTGCTTCAGTGGCGCCGAATGGGGCTGGATGTTTCAGAAATTGAATCAGCATTATATGCAACGAACAAAGAATCAATCTATCGTTCATACACTGCTATAGAAGAAAAGGTACGTAGAGCAATCCAACTTGACAATTGGATTGTAGAAAATGTTTCAGATTCTCAAGAACGATCTGTAGCACAATTCAGAGTCCGCCAACTTACTGGATTAGATGAATTAGAGCGGAGATATTTCTTGGATTAGTTTAGGAATCCGACTCGTTTCAGCTTCTATCAATGATAGCCAAGAGGATTGGAGCAACTCTGATGCAATGTCCCTTAATTCTGAACTTGTCGGTCTATCGGATACATCATTTTGAATAATCGTATCAGCGCAACGAACCAATACCTCTACTTGGGCTGAGGACTTGTTATGCATGAAATGTAACCCTCGTCGAGCGACGAAAAGTTCACACGCAAGGACTTCGGATGATCTTCTGACTGCTTGTAATAAATTCCAACATGCTGTAGACCCCATGCTCACATGGTCTTCTTGACCCGCAGACGTTGGCGTAGAGAATGAGGTTCGAGGCGAGGCATGACCATGCAGTTCACCTAGAGCGGCTGCTGCAGAGTATTGTACAATCATTAGACCAGACTCTAGTCCTGCATCTTCTGCTAAAAATGGTTTGATGGCAAGGCGATTTGGATCGAGCATTTGGTCAATTCTTCGTTCACTTATCGAACATATTTCGAATAAGGATAATGCCATAGCATCCGCTGTCAAGGCTAAAATTTCACCATGGAAATTTCCTTGAGAAATAATTTCATGACGGCCAGGGTTTGATATGTCTGGGAAAATAAGCGGATTGTCTGTTGCTGAATTCAATTCAGTGTATACAACTTCATTTAATCGTTGAAGAGTCTCAGATACTGCTCCATGTACTTGTGGTATACAGCGAAAAGAATACGGGTCTTGTACTCTGTTACAGTCCTTATGATTTGCCAAAATTTGAGAACCCGACAAAATATTTCGAATGCGATTAGAGACAAATATCTGGCCGGGGTGTGGGCGAGCATTGTGAACGCGTTCATCCATAGGCGTAACCGTTGATTCTGTTGCATCTATCGACATACATGCTACGAGATCGGAATAGGTTAACATATTCTTGAGGCGTTCCAATGCTAAACAGAGGAATCCTGTCATTTGACTTGTCCCGTTAATCAGTGAAAGACCATCTTTTGCGCGTAATGTAAGAGGGAGCATTTCACATTCCATTAACACATCTTTAGCATCTCGGGTTTCACCACAGAAGTTTACAGTCCCTTCTCCTATTAATCCTAATGCTAGGTGGGAGAGGGGTGCCAAATCTCCACTGGCTCCCAAACTGCCAATTCTTGGAACTGTAGGGTGTATTCCTTTGTTAAGGAAGGCGACCAGTTGATTGATAACATCTGGATGACAGCCAGAATGGCCTTTCACCAATGAATTAATTCGCACACACATCATCGCACGAACCTCCTCAATTGACATGTATTCGCCCAGTCCTGTTGCATGTGAACGAATAAGATTCAGTTGGAGTGTTTCAAGTTCTTGGAAATTTATTTGTGTATTCACCAATGATCCAAACCCAGTATTTATTCCATAAACTATTTCATTTTCATTCAAAATACGTTCCACAACAGAGCGTGAATTTCGGACACGAATCATCGATTCATCTGCAATTCTAACAAGGGTATTTTTGACAGCAACTTCAACAACTTCAGATGAAGTTAATGTTGTTCCATCGAGAGTAATTGTTCGCATGTTCATGTCATTCACCATCAAAAATACGTTCGAGGAGATTTTTATCTACGATGTTAGGTAAGGTAACCCTCAACGAAGGGTTAGTTTTCATAGCTTGCTGTATTGAAGATACTGCCCCTGAGTTACGCGCCCATGCTCTTCTAGCAACGCCATTGTTAACATCCCAATGAAGCATCGACTGGAGTCTATTTTTAGATTCTAGGGACCCATCGATTACCATTCCGAAGCCACCATTCATCACTTCGCCCCAGCCAACACCTCCTCCGTTGTGTAAACTAACCCAGGTAGCCCCGCGAATGGCATCGCCAATAAAATTCTGAACAGCCATGTCAGCAGTCCATTTTGAACCATCTCGAATATTTGCAGTCTCTCTATAAGGTGAATCAGTACCACTTACATCGTGATGGTCTCTCCCAAGGATTACTGGAGCGGATATTCTCCCATCGGAAATCGCTTCATTGAATCGTGTGGCGATTGCGTTTCTGCCACGTTCATCTGCGTATAATATACGGGCCTGTGACCCAACGACCAAGTTATGAGAATCGGCTTCTTGTATCCATTTCAGATTATCTCTAATCTGTTGCTTAACGTCTTCATCTTCTACTGATTCATACAATTCTGTTAACGTATCAAATGCAATCTTATCAGTCATGTTGAGGTCTTCTGGCATGCCTGATGAACAGACCCAACGGAACGGTCCAAAACCTCGATCAAAGCATAATGGCCCCATAATATCCTCAACATATGATGGATACTTGTACTTACCTTTGGCATCAAAAATATCGGCATTTGCCCTCCCAGCTTCCAGTAAAAATGCGTTGCCATAATCCCAAAAGAACATGCCTTTGTCAACCATGGAGTTTACAGCCGCCACATGCCGTTGAAGAGTTGATTGTACTTCGAATTTGAATTGGGTAGGATTTGTATGCATGAGTTCCTGAGATTCTTCAAAGGTAAGATTTGCGGGATAATATCCTCCTTGATACGGATTGTGAAGGGAGGTCTGATCGCTACCCAAATGAACCATGACATCTCGCTCTACTAAACGCTCCCACAATTCGACAATATTTCCAATATATCCAATTGAAGCTCCTAGTTTTTGCTCCGCTGAGAATAACATCAAATCAATTGCTTCATCCACATCTTCTGAAATTTGCTCGACCCACCCTTGAGAGTGGCGTTTCTTAGCGGCGATTGCATTTGATTCAGCTACAATACACGAGACTCCTGCTATGACTGCTGCTTTCGCTTGAGCCCCTGACATCCCGCCTAGACCAGACGTAACGAAGCATAAGCCGCCAAGATTGCCATTTGCTGGAACCCCGAATTTCATCCTTGCTGCGTTCAGCAGAGTGATTGTAGTGCCGTGGACAATTCCCTGTGGTCCTATGTACATGTATGAACCAGCCGTCATCTGGCCGTATTGTGTAACACCCATCGCATTTAATCGCTCATAATGATCTACTGTGGAATAATTTGGGATCATCATTCCATTCGTTACTACAACTCTTGGTGCATTTTTATGGGAAGGGAATAATCCAAGAGGATGTCCTGAGTAGATAACAAGAGTTTGTTCTTCTGTCATTTGTGAGAGAAAATTCATCACCAGCACATATTGAGCCCAATTTTGGAACACAGCTCCATTCCCGCCATATGTTATGAGTTCATTAGGAAATTGTGCAACGAGTGGGTCGAGATTGTTGTCAATCATAAGCATGATTCCTGCTGCTTGTAATGAACGGGCGCGGTATTGTTCGATTGGAAGAGCACGAATGACACAATCTGGACGAAAACGGTACATGTAAATCCGGCCGTAAGTCCGTAATTCTTCTAGAAATTCCTGCCCTAAAATCCCGTGGTTTTTTTCGGGAAAATACCTAAGAGCGTTTTCAATTGCCAAACGCTCTTCTACAGAGGAGAGTACCTGTTTGCGAACAGGCGCATGGTCGACTGAAGCGTCTAAACCTGGATGATTTGGCAACTGGGTAGTGATTCCAGCATGTATCGCTGCGATTCTCTCAGCCTCATCCATAAGCGTGCGTAGGATTGATGGCCTTTGAGGATTGTTCACAACTCAACACTTCGACGGATTGAAAAATGATGCTTCAATGGACAACCAATGACCGTTGAGGACGATGATGGGATTTTGAATTCCACAAAGGCTCAAAGAGCCGATAACCAATCGTTCAATGCAGTACTGGGCAGTACCATCGCTGTATGTCTCGTGTTCTTATTCGTCTCTGCTTTGTTTGGAGACTCTCTCGTCACGCACAGTCAAGACTCTTCAGTGGAACAAGGGAACGTCCCTGTCTGGGATCGCTATCTTGATGATTATACAGTTGATGGAGATTTTGGATACGTTTTAGAAGAAGGCCAGTATACAATATTGGAAACTGCGAATGAATGGAACTCAACACATCATTTTGTTGAATATGTTTTGCCGATTGAAGAAGGTGGTGCTGCGCCAAATGGTCTGATTAGCCTCGCTGTTTGGAGGCCTAATGTGGAAGAGGGGGTCAAAGTACCTGTGATCGCAGAATTTGGTCCATATTTCCAAGAACCATCTGTTGAAACACCTACAATTGAAGTGCCTGGCAGTTGGCTAGGATCTATGATGGTTGAACAAATGCTTCCACACGGTTATGCATTCGCTCAAGTATCTGTATCGGGGACAGGCCGTTCTAATCACTGCATGGATCTTATGGGGACTGCTGAACAATTAGGCAATGATGCCGCTGTTCGATGGCTCGGAGAACAAAATTGGAGCAACGGAAACGTTGGATTAATCGGTAAATCATATGACGGTTCAACGCCGTGGCAAGCTGCTATGTTTGGTGCGGAACATGATTACCTCAAGACAATTGTACCAATTTCAGGCCTAATTGGAGTCAAGGAATTGATGTGGAGAAACGGCAGCGCAGAAGCACGTGCGCCAATCATGCACAATGGTGTGTATGGCTCCTATGGGTTAGATGGAGATGAAGAAGATTATCAAAATATTTGTCCTGATTACCTCATCGGGCCTGGTACAGGGATGTCCGCCTATATTCTAGGTTCTGAACAGTTTGGAGATTATTGGAGCGAAAGATACTTTTTGGATAGAGTATTGGAAAATTACCAAGGTTCTGTATATCTCATTCAAGGAATGCATGATTGGAATGTAGACCCTCACATGGCAGTTCCAACAATGAATGCATTAATCGATGCTGGAATCGAAGCCAAGGGGTTATTTGGCCAATGGGATCACGATTATCCTGATAGGCCAATTCAACTCGATGATCGAAGTGACATGGGCGGCCGTGGTGGAGAAGCCTTCCCTGAAATGGTTCGTTATGATTGGATGCAAGATCTCTATGAGTGGTTCGAATACTATCTTCAAGATCGTGGAGAACAACCAGGGCAATACATCGAAATTCAAGATAATCTAGGTGAATGGAGGCTGGAAAACCGTTATCCCCCTTCAGATACCATCGAATGGATTGGTTCATTAGGTGGAGAACTTTCAAACATTGGTGGTTCCTTAACCGTCCTCCCTGATGCCACTACAGGCCCAGCATGGGAAACTGAACCATTAACAGAAACAATGAGAATTGCGGGTGTTCCACGACTCCATGTTGATGTTACGACTGCTACTGTTGGAGGGCAACTCTATGCTTTACTCGAAGATTGTTACGAGGATGAGTGCATTCATGTTGGCCATGCAATAATGGATTTGAGATATCATTCGGGCGGAGATCAGATTCAAACTTGGCTCCCGCTCATCCAGACCATAAATGCAAAAATGGAATTTATGCCACTAGATGCAGTCTTAGAAGAAGGCCATACAATACGATTATCACTGCTATCAACCGGAGAAGATTATCTACCAGCAAGTACCTCCTCTTTAGTGACAATCCAGGAAGGAACTACATCGACACTCCAATTGGATGTTATCGATGTATCAAGTGATAACCGCAGGTATTTCACGCCGCCAGTGTGTCTTCACGAAGTTTGCCTTGGTTCTTAGGATTCCATAACGTAAAGACGATACCGCTCACAACCATAAGAACGGAATATGCTAGTATTCCTTCTTTGAGATTTACCACACCTTTCTCGATCAAGTATCCTGCTGATATTGTTGAAATTACTTGTCCAATTGACATTAAGAGCATGTCTGTGGAAAAGACCCGCCCCCTCATCTCATCTTCGACCCATTGTTGCGTCAATACTGTTGATAGTACCCAATTACCTCCACTCGCTGTGTGTGCTAACGTAACAAGAGCAAGCGTTAGTAAAATCGGCCCTCCTAAACTTAGCCCGACAAGTAGATAGAAAAATCCGCTCACAATAATCAATAATCCAACCATTTTAGGCCATTTTGTGGAATCTTTGAATATATTCCTCGCTAGAATGGGGCCCAATCCTGTGCCAATCCCTCGTGCAAAGAAGAAAATACCAAATCCAAGAGCCGTTCCAACGAATGTAATTTCGTTCCCTGCTAAAACGAGGAAGACACCTGCGAGGCCGCCTCCTGCGATGTTCCAGGATGTTTTTGCAAAGATAATTCTTAATAGGCGCGGTTCACTCTTAATTCTCTTTTGACCCAACCAAATATCTTTCAGAGAACTTTTGATAATCGATCCTTCACTGGATTTATCGTAGGTTTGTGGAATAACAAGTGGTAGCACCATCAAGGTTGCAAAAACAAAAGTGATTGAGTCAATGATAAATGCAACAGTGACTCCAAACTCTGATACAACGAGTCCACCAGCGAAGGCTCCAAAACACAAAGCAGCAGACCATGTGGCGCTGTCTAATGCATTGGCGGTGGCTAAATCTTCTTCGCTGACAATGTTTGGAAGAGCTGCTCTTTCAGCAGTAACGTAAAGCCCGTGTAATGCCATCATTATTCCAGATATTGTGAACATCCACCACATATCTTCGGGTCCATTTACGCCAATGAAAGCAAGTGCAAGTCCAATTTGAAAAATGTTGGTTATAATCATCAATTTCTTTCTGTTAACTCGATCCGCTAGTAATCCAAAGAGAGGCTGCATGAGAGCAAAAGAACCCATCCTTACAGCCATCAAAATACCAAGAAGTAATTCTGATTCGGTATACTTGAGTATTATTATGAACAATGCAATGGTGTTAAACCATTCTCCAAACATAGAGACAAAGGCTGCTAACCAAAACCTTCGATATGTTCGATTAGTTTTTACTAACCGAATGTAAGAGTTTTCTGACATGAACAAAACCTATTCTTCTTCAGCAACAGTCTTTTCCCGAGAAAAAGAAACAACAATCCATTTTGATGTTGGTGTGTTTGACTTTTCGGCAACAGAATCAAGCGGAACTAATTCATTGGCTTCAGGAAAATACGCCCCCATATTTCCTTTCGGTATGTCGTATGCAACGACAATCCAGTTTTTGGAATGCCGAGTTGTACCTTGGAAATGGCTTTCCAAATGAATGATGTCACGAGTTTTAAGGCCGTTTTCAACCATGTCACGTGCGTTCATCAGAATGATTCGTCTGTTCCCATGTATCCCACGATATCGGTCGTGTAGGCCGTAAATGGTGGTATTGTATTGGTCATGGCTTCTCATTGTCATGAGTACAAATTGATCCTCTCGAATAGTAACATCAGGCAATGTATTTATTGAGAATACAGCCTTCTCAGATGGAGTATTGAATTTCAATTCATCACGAGGTGGGTTTGGCAACAAGAAACCGTTTTCTTGTCGCACGCGTTCATTGTAGTTGTCAAATCCATCGAGAGAATTAGCCATTAAATCTCGAATGAGATCATAGTTACTAGAAAGAGTACGCCAAGGAAGTTTTTCAGAAGATAATCGATGTCCTAATTCTGAGACAATTGAAGGTTCACTCATCAATGTCGATGATGCTGGCTTGAGCTTTCCTTCCGATGTATGAACAATCCCCATTGAATTTTCAACGGTAACAAATTGTTTCTTTGAACTTTGAACATCGATTTCGGTTCTTCCAAGAACAGGTAAGATTAATGCTGATTTTCCAGTTATAAGGTGACTTCGATTAAGTTTTGTTGATATTTGAACTGTAAGTCCAATATTTTTAATCGCTTTAGCGGTTCTTCTGGTATCCGGTGTGGCCGACAAAAAGTTACCACCCATACAGATGAATACATCGACTTTGCCATTTTCCATCGCGCGTATGGATTCTACAACATCATAGCCATGTGCCTTTGGCAATTCAAATCCTAGGCCATTCTCCATGGATTCCAGGAAGCTCTCTGTAGGTGCTTCCCAAATACCGACTGTTCGGTCTCCCTGGACATTAGAATGGCCTCGAACAGGACAAACGCCTGCTCCTGGCCTGCCTATATGTCCTCCAAGAAGCAATAGGTTGACCACTTCTTGAATTACGGCAACGCCATTTCTATGCTGTGTTAAGCCCATAGCCCAACATGCAATTGTTGCAGTTGAATCAGAACACATTTCAGCAAACTGAATAATGACTTCTTTAGAAATCCCTGAATCAAGAACCGCTTGATCCCAGGAGAATGATTCCAAATGTGATTTAAGTTGTTCAAATTGGATTGTATGAGATTGAATGAATTTCGAGTTGAAATTGTTGGTGTCCAAAAGATGCTTGATTACGCCTTGGAATAGCGCGGCATCTCCTCCGATCTTGACTTGGAGATGCATATCTGATAACTGAGTTGATGTCAAATCCATTTCCATATACTCTTGTGGATGTTTAAAACGCGATAAACCAGTTTCAGGTAATGGATTAATGTTAACAATCTTGGATCCATTACGCTTTGCATCTCGTAATGCTGTAAGCATACGAGGATGATTTGTGCCAGGATTCTGCCCTATGACCAAAATTAAATCACTCTTGTTGAAGTCTTCCAAGTGTACGGTTCCTTTACCGATACCGATGGTTGAACCAAGAGCCTTTCCACTGGATTCATGGCACATGTTTGAACAGTCTGGCAAGTTGTTCGTCCCAAGGCTGCGGACAAGCGCTTGGTAGAGAAAGGCAGCTTCATTTGAAGTTCTTCCGGAAGTATAGTATACGCCTCGAGTAGGATTGTCCATTGAAGTTATTGATTCAGATATTAATTCAAAAGCATCTTCCCAAGAGATTGGCTCGTAGTTCATTCCTCCTGGTTTCAGTATCATTGGGTGGGCTATTCTGCCTTGTTTATTCAACCAGAAATCGGATTTCTTCAATAAACTTGGGACATCATATTTATTGAAAAATCTAGGATTAACTTTCGCTTTCATAGCCTCATCTGCTACTGCTTTAGCGCCATTTTCGCAAAACTCGAATGAGGTTCTGTGGTTAGGATCAGGCCAAGCACATCCTGGGCAATCGAATCCGTCTTTCTGATTAACCATAAGGAGTGTCTTGACCGTTTTTGAGACGCCCATTTTCCTTATCCCGTGATTGAGAGAAGAAACTGCAGCAGGAATGCCAGCAGCTGTCTTCTTCACATTGGATAGCCGAAGAGGGTTCAGATCTGCTGGCGTAACCCCTTCGGATGGTTCTTGCATACCTACTGCCAAGCAATAACGTTCATCAAGTCTTGTGGAGAATTTCTAATTTATTCCCGCTTTCCATGCCCCTGATTCTCTTACGAATCCATACAGTGAGATTCCATTTGCCCTTGCCAAATCCAAGGCTGCACTTGAAAATGCGCCAACTGACGCAATACTAAAGACTCCAATGCGTGCAGCTTTCGCCACGATATCCCATCCACACCTGCCCGAGAGTAACAACGTGTATTCATTAAATACGGATATACCGGAGAATAGTGCCCTACCAATTGTTTTGTCTACAGCATTATGTCGGCCAATATCCTCTGATACATAGGCGACATCACCAGATGAATCCAATAGTGCGGCTCCATGACATCCTCCTGTTTTTTGGAAGAGAATCATTTTTGATCGCATAGTATCTAGTGCACGTTTCAAATCGTCATGTGAGAAATTTACACTTAAGGAATTTTGAGTTCCATGAATGCTGTAAACAGATAAATCTGGATGATTGCAAGCACCACAGGATGTCGTAAGGAGTCTGTTTTCAGGCTGGTCAATAAGAATGGAATTGAAATAGGAATTGACTTCCCCATCCATCGTTTTAGTTTGTATTGATTCGACGGAAGGAATTTCTTGCGTAAGTCCTTCGCAGAAGAGATGCCCAGCATGTAATTGAGTAATTGCCGTTGG
>Ga0233444_10001981_pt1 | contig 22169 bp, 14 predicted proteins | sample SI_124_October20_6_FD_182792 | JGI IMG/M metagenome (GOLD analysis project Ga0233444, IMG submission 182792) | Seawater microbial communities from Saanich Inlet, British Columbia, Canada - SI_124_October2016_10_MG | ecosystem: Environmental > Aquatic > Marine > Inlet | place: Canada: British... | reverse complement strand
AGAAAAGTTCACTCATTATGGATTAGACGATGGCATTACTGCAGGTGAAACAAATACCGCATACGTAGATGAATTAGATAATGTATGGATAGGAACATTTGGAGGAGGAGTTTGTAATTTTGACGGTAAATATTGGAACAGTATAGACTCAAGAGATGGTTTATTAGAAAATACAATAACTTCAATTTGTGGGGTAAATGGGAACAAATACTGGTTTGGTAGCCAAAATGGAATATCATGTTATGTTCCAAAACATCAGACTCCCTCTGTTTTTATTGAAAAAATTGAAACATCAAAAGGATCATTTGAATCTTTTTCTGAACTAAAGTCTAAGAATGAAAAACTGCTTCAGGACTCTAGAATAACTTTTACGCTTAATTCTAATAGTTTTAATACCAAAGAAGAAAAGCAGAAGTTTTTAGTTTCAATAATTCGAAAAGGAAAAAAAGATACCAAAATAATTAAATCAAACCAATTCGATTTTTTCCCTGAAAAAGCTGGAAAATATATAATCGAATTTCAGTCTATTGATAGAGATATGAACTACTCTAAATTAAAACAAATAGAAATTAAAGTAGTTGGCCCTTGGTATAAAAATTTAGCAACAGCCATACCATTTTGGGGATTTCTTATTCTTTTAATTTCAATTTCTGGCTACTCTTCCAACCAATATTTAAGTCAAAGAAAATATACTGCAAAATTAAAAGAAGAAGCTCAAATAAAAGATAGAGAAGCAAGGGAGAGATTAGAAGAGAAGAATAAAGAAATTGTGGACTCAATAAACTATGCCAAAAGAATCCAAGATGCCATGATGACTTCTGAAAGCTACAGAAAATCTGTTATTCCTAAAAGTTTTACTTTTTTCAAACCTAAAGATGTTGTTTCTGGTGACTTTTACTGGGTATTCAAAGATAAAGAAGAAAATATTTTCTTTACAGTAGCAGATTGTACTGGCCATGGTGTTCCTGGTGCATTTATGAGTATGATAGGTACTTCCCTACTCAATGAAATTATAGTAGAGAAAGGTATTAGTGATACCAATAAAATTTTAGATGAGATGAGAACCCAAATTATTAAATCTTTAAACCAAGATACAACAGATGATCAAAAAGATGGGATGGATATTTCTATTTGTAAAATCAATAACAAAAAGAAAACGTTAGAGTTTTCAGGTGCTCATAATCCTTTGGTAATTGTAAGTGGCAATGAATTAAAAACAGTCAAAGGAGATTCTCAAGCAGTTGGTCTTGAAACTGTAGATATAAAGCCTTTTACTAAGCATTCTATAAAACTTAAAAAAGACGATATGATCTATATATATTCTGATGGATATCAAGATCAATTCGGCGGGAAAAATGGTAAAAAATATATGACTGCTAATTTTAAAAAACTGCTTCTTAAAATAAGTAAAGAGGAAGAGAAAAAGCAAAATAAATTATTAGAAATAGAGTTGGCAAATTGGATGCAAAAAGAAGAGCAAGTTGATGATATTTGTATTATGGGGGTGAGAGTTTAAATTTTAAATAATAATAATGATTAAGAAAATATTTTTCCTAGGAAGTTTAGTTTTAATATCTAATTTCATTCATTCGCAGGTTCAAATTCCATTGAACTCCACTGATAAAACAAGTGTGAATAAATGGACGATAGCAAAAGTTAACGACTCTGTAGATATTCAAAAATTAATTGAATCTGAAGATTATTTTAGCTCTTTAAATAAAGACGAAATAAAAAACCTCAACCTTTCCAAATTCAACAATGTAACATTTTCTTTATATCAAATATTTGAAGAAATAAATTTCAATAACACATTTATAATTGCAAGTAATATTGAATCTAAAACTGAATCAAAATATAGTTTTATTTACAATAATGAAGATATGAATTCTGAGATTTATATCAATGGTGAAAAAGCCAAACTTCCTTCTGGACTGTATAATTTAAAATTCGAACATAATTTAAAAAAAGGAAAAAATAGGATTGTAATTGTTGGCAAACCAAACGGAAGATATAAATCAAGTTTTAGTTTTAAAATAAACGATAAAAAACTTGCAAAACTTAAAATCAAAGTTTTCAAAAAAGACTTAGAGCCTCATAACAATGGGTATTTTATGATAAAAACAAAGAAAATTACTCAATTATTTCAACTTGATCAAAATGGGGAATATGAAATTGATATAATTCCTGGAGAATATAGATTTTACAGTTCATTTGGAAAGTATTATAAATGGACTGAAAAAATTATTTTTTCAGAAAATACAATAGTTAATAAGAAAATAATAATCGATCAGAAATCGGGAATTTCAGGAACTGTTTCCACTATTGGTAGGGGAACTCCTCATCCAGGTATTAAAGTGAGTTTAGTAGATTCTAAAACAAAAGAAACCTTTCGGACATTTACCACAAATAATTCTGGAAAATATATTATAAATCCTCCATTAGGAGATTGGAACCTAAAAATAAATGACAAAAACAAAAAGGATGTTTTTTATAAAAAAGATGGTGAAATTATAGAGTTTAATATTAAAAAAAATTCCTTACCATTTGAGGACAATAATTTTGAAATTCCTACACAAATCAATACTTCTTGGGGAAAAGTAACCATGTTTGATGGTATGTTAAGTAACAGTATTCTTAAATCAATTATTTCAAAAGAAGATATATTATATTTTGCAACATTTAATGGACTCTCTGTTTATGATGGATTAACTGTAAAAAACTATAATTATGTCAATGGGTTACCAAGTGATCCAATAAGAGAAATTTTTGAAGATTCAAAAGGTTTTATTTGGCTAGGGTTCAGGACAAAAGGATTAATAAAATGGCAAAATGGGAAAATAATTAAACATTACACAGAAAAAGACGGATTGCCATCCAATACAGTAAATGCTGTAAATGAGGACAAAAATGGAAATATTTTAGTGGGAACTGAAAATGGATTTTCAGTATTAGAAGATAATAAATTCAACAACTATAATTTTACCAATGGTATTGGTGATGGAAATATTTTATGTATTACTGTAATAGGAAATAATATTTGGATTGGGACAACCATTGGCTTATCTATATTTAATGACGGAATTATAAAACCAATAAATATAGAATTGTATAATAACCAAATTTGGCCTGGACAAACCATTAATATTATTAAAAAAGATCATCAAAATAATATTTGGTTAGGAACAAATTCTGGACTGATAAAATACGATGGTATTAAATTTAAATTTTACGGAAAAAGAGATGGGTTAAACTCTGTTAGAGTTCAAGATATATATGTTGATGAGAATAGTTTATTGATAGGAACTCGGGGTAATTTATTTAAGATGGAAGGAGAAATATTTAAAAATATAATCAGTCTTGAAAAAGATGGTTTAAAAAATAACAATATTAGATCTATTAATAAGACAAAAGATGGGATGTACTATATATCCACAAATATGAATGGGGTTTTCTTTTTTGATCCTAATTCTATTAATACTATCACTTCAAATGAGGGTTTTATGGAATATGAAGTAGTGAATGATATAAAAGTTGATAATAATGGATCAATTTGGGTTGGATGTAAAAACGGATTGTATAAAGTAGAAAATGGAATTGTAGTGAATTATTTTAATAAAGAAAATAGCAACATTCCAAAAAATTTAATTCTTGATATTGAATTTGATAATGATGGTACTATGTGGTTAGTTCAAGATGATATTGTTACAAGATTTTATGAGAACAATTTTGAAGACTATTCTAAAATTATTGGAAGTCATATAACTTACGTTAAGGATATTGAATTTGATAACGATGGTACTATGTGGCTTGGCACTACAAAGGGATTAGGGAAATTTAAAAATGATTCTCTTATAATCTACGATGAATCAGATGGTTTAGTAAGACCTCTTTCAACCATTGGAATGGCAGCAGAACCTTGTGCTGTAACTATAGGTAAAAATAATGAAATAATTTACTGTACATATGGATCAGGATTTTCAATTTATAGCAGTGAGAAGTTTACAAATTTTTCTACTGAAAATGGATTGGCAAATAATAAAGTTGAAGAAATTGCTGTAGATTCTAAAAACAACTATTGGATAGCTTTAGACGGTTCTGGGGTTCAAATGTACAATGGTAAAGAATTCAAACAGTATACCATGGAAAGTGGGTTGAGTTCAGACGAATCCTACACTATCTATGTAGATGATTTTGACAAAGTATTTGTAGGTTCTTGGCATGGAGGTGTCAATTATTTTGATGGAGAATTATGGAATAGTTTGGACTCTAGAGATGGTTTGTTGTTCAACACTATAAAAACAGTCTATGGTCTAAATGGCAATAAATATTGGTTTGGAAGTTATGGAGGAATTACTTCTTATGAACCAAAAATTCAAACTCCATCAATATCTATTAGTTCTATAGAAACTCCTAATGGTTTTTATAATTCTTTAAATGAGATTGAAGAGAATAAGCAAAAGTTTATTTATGACACTCGTTCTAAATTCACACTAAATACTACCAGCTTTAACACCAAAAAAGAAAAACAAAAATATTTAGTAAAAATAACAAGAAAAAGCAAAACAGAATCACTGATAATATCTTCAAACGAATACGTATTCCAACCTGAGAAAACTGGAAAATATACTTTAGAATTTCAATCTGTTGATAGAGACATGAACTATTCAGCTCCACTTAAAGTTAATATTTCTGTAGTTGGCCCTTGGTATAAAAATTTAGCAACAGCCATACCATTTTGGGGATTTCTTATTCTTTTAATTTCAATTTCTGGCTACTCTTCCAACCAATATTTAAGTCAAAGACGTTATACTGCTCAACTTAAAGAAGAGTCTAGAATTAGATTAGAAGAGAAGAATAAAGAAATTGTGGACTCAATAAACTATGCCAAAAGAATCCAAGATGCCATGATGACTTCTGAAAGTTACAGAAAATCTGTTATTCCTAAAAGTTTTACTTTTTTCAAACCTAAAGATGTTGTTTCTGGAGATTTTTATTGGGTATTTAAAGACAAAGAAGAAAATGTATTTTTCACCGTAGCTGACTGTACTGGACATGGAGTGCCGGGAGCTTTTATGAGTATGATAGGTACTTCCCTACTCAATGAAATTATAGTAGAAAAAGGAATTAAAGATACCAACAAGATTCTAGATGAAATGAGAAAGCAAATTATTAAATCTTTAAATCAAGACACAGAAGATGACCAAAAAGATGGGATGGATATTTCTATTTGCAAACTAAATATGAAAAAGAAAACTCTAGAATTTTCTGGAGCTCATAACCCTTTGGTAATTGTAAGTGGTAATGAAATAAGTACTTTCAAGGGTGATTCTCAAGCTGTGGGACTAGAAACAACTGATATAAAACCTTTTACTAAGCATTCTATGAAACTTAAAAAAGAAGATATGATCTATATATATTCTGATGGATATCAAGATCAATTCGGTGGAGAAAATGGAAAAAAATATATGACTGCAAATTTCAAAAAATTGCTTCTTAAAATAAGTAAAGAAGATGAAAAAAAGCAAAATAAATTATTAGAAATAGAGTTGGCAAATTGGATGCAAAAAGAAGAGCAAATCGATGATATTTGTATTATGGGGGTGAGAGTTTAATTTTTAAATAATAAAAAATGATTAAGAAAAACATATTATTAGCTTTATTTTTAATAAAGTTTCTGCCTTTATTCTCACAATATAAATTACCGGAAAATTCAGCTGAAAAAAATAAAATAAGTAATTGGATAATTGCAAAAGAATTAGATTTTAAAAATGAAAGAATAGATGAGTTACTTGAAAATCCAGAACTTTATTTAGGTGGTTTAAAAGCCAACCAAATTAAAGAATTAAATCTTTCTAAGCATGGGAGTAGCGTAATGTCTTTAAATCAACTTTACAGTGATATTGACTTCAAAACTACATTTATAATTGCTAGTGAGATTATAGCAAATAGTTCACAAAATATTGGTTTAACAATTGGAAATGTAGATTTAGATATTGTTATGTACATAAACGGTGAACAGGTTTTCTCAGACTATGCTGATGACAAAGGTTATTTTGACTATGAATTAAAAAAAGGTGGCAATAAGATAATTCTTGTCGGAAAAGCAAATGGCAACTATGGTTCTATGTTTGCTTTAAGAATTCTGAATAGTAACTTGGGACAATTAAAAGTGAAAATTTCAAAAGAAAATGGAGAAAACTATTCTAATGGTTGGTTCGTTATCAAAGGTGAAAAGCTATCACAAAATTTTCAATTAGATAAAAACGGAGAGAAGAAGCAATGGTTAAAGCCTGGGGTTTACCAAATTGGATGTTTAATAGAGGGTGGAGAAAAATATAGTTGGTCTAAAAAAATTAAAATAAAAGAAAAGCAGACGGCTTCAACAAATCTAATTTTATCAAAACAATCACAAATTTCAGGAAAAGTTTTTACTATGGATGGAAAAACGCCACATGCTGGAATAATTCTAGATCTTGTTGATGATGAAAATGGTGAAATATTCACTTCAGAAATAACTGATTTAGATGGTAAATATTCATTTATTCCTCCTTTAGGGAGATGGAGTATAAATGTTAAAACAAACCAGAGTGGAAATAATATTTCAGTGAAAAAAAGTATTGAAATTAACTCAAATTCTAAAAAAATTGAAAATATAAATTTTAAAATCTCCAAACAAATTAATGGTTCTTGGGATAAGATTACCATGTTCGATGGAATGCTAAGCCCAAGTATTTTAGAATCTTTAGTCTCAGAAGACGATCTTTTATATATAGGAACTTTTAATGGATTGTCCATCTATGATGGAACAAAAATTAAAAATTTTAATTACGAAAACGGGCTTCCTAATGATTTAATTACCGAAATTTTTGAAGACGAAAATGGTTTTATTTGGATAGGATATGACAAGAATGGTTTGATAAAATTTAAGAATGGTGAAATAATTAATCATTTCACCAAAGAAAATGGATTACCGTCCAATAATATTCTTGCAATATCTCAGGACAGAAATGGAAATATTCTAATTGGAACAGATGCTGGTTTTTCAATAATGAAAAATGGAGAATTTGAAAATTTTGATTTCACAGATGGAATTGGCAATGGATATGTAAGTGAAATAATAGTTTTTGGCAATAGCATTTGGATTGGAACGCAAGGAGGAGAAATATCAGTTTTTAACGGTAAAAAATTTAAAGCACTTCACTTTGATGTTTTCACAAATACTTATTGGAATGGAATGAATATAAATGTTATTAAAAAAGATAACAATGATAATATTTGGATTGGAACGCAAGGAGGCTTATTGAAATATAATGGAATTAAATTTGAGATTTTTAGAACAGAAAATGGGTTGCCTAGCAATGTTGTAAAAGATATTTTATTAGATGATAATGGTGTTTGGGCAGCCACAAGTAAAGGATTAGTTAATATTAAAAATGGAAGAGTAATTGTTGTTGTAAGTGATAAAAAAGATGAACTAAATTTCACTGGTATTAATTCTATAAGTAAATCAAAAGATGGTATTTATTTTATTTCTACAGGAAAAGGTGTTTATAAATACGATCCTAATTCTTTTAAAACTATATCTGCCAGTGAAGGTCTAGAACCAAGCGAAGTAATATGGGATATTATAATGGATAATGACGGTTTTTTATGGGCAGGAGGAATAAAAGGTTTATACAAAATTCAAGATGGATTGGTTATTGAAAAATTTAATAAGAAAAAATATCCTGAAATGCCTAATAATATAGTTTTTGATATTGAAATAGCTAAAGATGGCTCATTATGGATGGCACAGAATAATTTAATAACTAGATACAATGATGGAGAAATAAAAAATATGTCATCAATATTAAATATTCCACCAAACACATATATTAGAGATATACTTTTTGATGATAACGAAGCCCTTTGGATTTCATCCAACAGAGGGCTTGGGGAATTTAAAAATGATACATTAATATTTTTTGACGAATCTAAAGGAACTGTGAGACCTGTGTTAAATAGTGGGGTAACTTTAGGAAACAATGGAGAAATTATTTATTATAATTATGGTTCAGGATTTTCAGTTTTTGATGGATCAAAATTCCAAAACTACAGTACAAAAAATGGATTATCTAATAATAACGTAGAAGAAATTTCAGTAGACTCAAAAAACAATTATTGGATAGCTTTAGATGGGGCCGCAGTTCAAATGTTTGACGGTGAAAAATTCCATAATCATAAAATTAAAGATGGTGTGAGCTCAGATGAAATATGGAATATTTACGTAGATGATTTTGATATTGTTTGGGCAGGGACTTATGGAGGAGGCATATGTTTCTATGATGGAAATGTTTGGAATAGTATTGATTCTAGAGATGGATTACATCATAATACAATAAGATCTATTTACAGTTTAAATGGCAATAAATATTGGTTTGGGAGTTTCAATGGAATTACAACTTACGAACCTAAACACCAAACTCCAACTGTTTTTATTGATAATATAGAAACTTCAAATGGGATTTTTAACTCGTTCGAGGAAATAAAAGAAAAATTTCTAGTTGATACTAGAACAAAAATAATTCTAAATTCAAATAGCTTTAATACAAAAAAGGATAAGCAAAAATTTTTAGTTAAAGTTACAAGAAAAGATAGTACAAATGAATATTTAACAAATTCTAGTGAATTTGTATTTCTTCCTAAAAAAACCGGGAAATATGAATTAGAATTTCAGTCAGTTGATAGAGACATTAACTATTCTAAACCACTAAAATTAAATATTTCTGTAGTTGGCCCTTGGTACTCAAATCTAGTCACTGCAATTCCTTTTTGGGGAGGGTTACTATTATTAGTTTCATTTTCAATTTATGCTAGTAGAAAATATATTAGTCAAAGGCGCTATACCCTAAAATTAAAGGAACAAGCTCAGATAAAAGATAGAGAAGCAAGAGAAAGATTAGAGGAAAAAAACAAAGAAATATTAGACTCTATTAATTATGCCAAAAGAATACAATCTGCTATTTTACCTTCCAATAGGGCTGTAAAAGCATATTTAAAAGATAGTTTTGTTCTTTACAAACCAAAAGATGTAATTGCTGGAGATTTTTATTGGCTGGAATATTATGATAATAAAACCTACTTTGCTGCTGCTGACTGTACTGGGCATGGGGTTCCTGGAGCTATGATAAGTTTAGTATGTAACAACGCCTTAAATAGATCGGTAAGAGAATATAATTTAACAGATCCTGGGAAAATATTAGACAACACTAAAGAATTGGTAGTTGAAGAATTCGGTCACAGTGAAGAAAACGTGAAAGACGGTATGGATATTGCGCTTTGTTGTATTGAAGGTAATAAATTAAAGTATGCTGGAGCATTTAACCCACTTTGGATGGTCAGAGATAATAAGTTAACCAAAATTGGTGGTGATAGACAACCTATAGGTAGCTTTGAATATAGTAAACCTTTTAAATCACATGAAATAAAGCTAAAAAAAGGAGATAGTATTTATATTTTTTCAGATGGATTTGTAGATCAATTTGGAGGAGGGAAAGGTAAAAAATATAAATCTTTAAAGTTTCAAGATTTCTTACTTTCTATCCAGGAAGAAAACATGAGGAAACAAAGAGAATTACTTAATAGGGAAATTGAAGAATGGAGAGGAGATTTAGAACAAATTGATGATATATGTGTAATGGGAGTTAGAATTTAAGAATCCTTAATTCTCATTAAATTTTAATTCTTTCACAAAAGCTAGTTCATAAAACGACATATTTTCTCTTAAAATTTTGATAATAACCTTATATTTGAATAAAATTAACTAAATGGGTAAGTCACAAGAAACTTTTAGCAAAAAAGAAAAAGAAAAAAAACGTTTAAAAAAGCGAAAAGATAAATTAGCTAAAAGAGAAGAAAGAAAAGCTAATCCAAAAAAAACTTTTGAAGAGTCGATTGCCTACATTGACGAAAACGGTAATTTTACCGATACCCCACCAGACAAATCAAAAAGAACTGTAATAAAAGCAGAAGATATTGAAATTGGAGTTCCAACAAGAGAAAATGAAAATGAAGATCCTATTAAGTCAGGAAAAGTTGAATTCTATAACGACGAAAAAGGTTATGGATTTATTAAAGAAGATGTAACCAACGATAAATACTTTGTTCATGTTAGTAGTTTAAATGGTGATATTGGAGAAAATGACAAAGTTTCTTTCGAATTAGAAAGAGGTCCAAAAGGATTAAATGCTGTAAGGGTAAATAAGATATAGAGGTTTCAAATCTTCATTCTAAAAATTTAAAATTCATTCAATAATACCTGTAAAATGGTATCTATTAAATTCAAATAAATAATTATAATTGTTAAAAAATTAAATATGAAATTTTCTTATAAAATACTGTCTATAACTATTCTATTGATAAGTACCATTTTTTCAAATGCTCAAGAATTAATTATCGGGGAAGAAAGAATTGAACCAGGAATTGTAGTCATTTTTGAAGGAGCTATTAAAGATATGATTATGCCGTCTTCTACCAACTTAAATGAGAATTTAACAGACATTCATATTGAAGCTAGAGTTAATTGGGACGTTGATAATACTCCTAATGGAGCACCTAAAGGTGGATTTGTTCCTTATTTACATATAAACGCGTTAATTACCAACCAGAAAACTGGATTTAAAACATTTATAGACTTGATTCCACATATCAACCTTTCTGACAATTTTCATTATGCTAGAAATATTTCATTGCCTGGAAAAATTGAGGATTTATATTCTGTAAAATTCACCATATCTCCACCTTCAAAATACGATGTTTCTTTACATATGGATTGGAAAAAAGAAATAGGAAATAGTTTTTTTGAAACTGTTACGTATAATTACAAGGATATCCAATTCGAAGAAATTGCTAAGGCATCTAGGCGATAGTTCGATCTTATTTTTAAAGATTAAAATTTATAAAGCTTAATGTCTAATTTAATTTTTAGCTTTTTGGGAGATAATTGTCTTAATTGATAACTATTATCTTTTGGAGATATTCATTATCAACCAATATTTTTAAAAGGTAAGTTCCTTTGGATTTATTAGATAAATCTACTAAAATCTCTTTTTGGTTTTCAAAATCTTTTTTAAAGACCAATCTACCCGTTAGATCAAAAATGTTGAGCTGAATATTAGAATTAGACATTGGTTCATAGTCTATTTTAAAAACACCTTTAGATGGATTTGGAAAGACTGTAAAGAATTCTTGGAAGTTTTCATCAATTCCATTTGTGCTTGGGTCTATTACAGTAATATTGTCACAATAAACTGAGGGTCCACATGAAGTATTTAAAGTTAGACATACATTATAAGTACCTGAAGAAGAAAATGTATGCCATGGACTGTTGGAGGAACTTGTAAATCCATTTCCAAAGTCCCAAGAATTTGCACCAACAGTGGACGTATTTGTAAAATAGACTGTCAAATCAGAAATTGTATAGGTGTAACTTGCCTGATTCAATGATGGCTCCAATATGTTAAAAGCTGCTGATTGTGTGCATCCATTAGAATCCGTAACTATTACTGAATAAGATCCAGAAGATAATCCACTTAAACTAGAAATATTCCCAAAACCAGTGCCCCAGTCATAAGAGTAACCAGCACTTCCAGAAGCAACTACAGAAATAGAACCATCGTTGGCACCATTACAGCTAATATTGGTTGAATAGTTACTTAGCGATAAAACAGTAGAATAGCTTAAATCGTAACTAATTATAGTGTCGCATTGTAAAGAATCGGAAATTACAATAGTATATATACCTGGAGACAAATTACTAATACTAGATGAATCGCCAAATAATGTTCCCCAATCATAAGTATATCCCGGTGCACCACCAGAAACTAACACACCAATACTTCCATTATCCATACCTTGACATTGAGGATTATTTACAGAACTTGAAACATTCATTCCACAAATTGTTGGTGGAGTTACACAAAAATTATTGATTTCTTGATTTCCATAATCTGCATTAGCAGCAATTGTTGAAGCCAATACAGTTCCACTATATACATGAGTAATCGTATAATCTCCGTCTACACTACAAGATCCCCATTGAGAACCAAACATTCCATCTCCATAAGAATCATTTATAATAAAATCATAACAGTCGTCTGCCAAACATATACTTTCAGTAATATATTCGCCACCAACAACATCAGAATATGGACCACCGCTAGCTAAAACATTTGAATTAATATCTTCAATAGTCCATGTTACTTCAGATCCCCAACAGTCTGTATTTATTTCTAATAATATATCTTGACCTCCAATTGTAGCTGAGTAATTTGCAATAGCTGCATCATTCAAAGGGTTACTATCTGAATTTCCATTTGGAAGAAAAGTATTTGCGTTAAAAGTATGAGAACCTGCAGTACTAATCATATTTGGAAGAGTTATAATTTCAGTTCCTCCGGGAGCTAAATTTCCTGTCCAAGAATAAGAATTATTGGTCGTGCCATCGATATCATAATTTATGGAAACTGTTGTTAGGTTATTGGTACCATAATTTCTTAGTGTTATTTCTGGGTCGAAGTTATCTACACAATAGGGTCCTTGTGGTGAATTTACTGTAGATATACCTGCATCGTCTGGAAGAGTTGGAGTATTTGGATCCCATCCATCATCTGTTAAAGTTGTAACACCACATGAAGTTGATGCCAAATAATTATCTAAACCATTATTCCATGATACACCCATTCTACCATAGTAGTCATATTGGTTATTATTTACCGTGCCAGCACATGCTGCCGCACCACCGTATAATTGACCAATAATTCTGTGGTTCTGATCAAATAAAGGAGATCCTGAAGAACCAGGTTCTGTTACTCCTTGTTCCCATTGAGTAATATACCAAGTAGCAGCCCCTCCATTCGTTGAGTGATAAGGAGCATCATTTTCTCTACAAATCTTTTTGACATCTCCAGAGGGATGGTGAATTCCAGTTGCTTGGGTCACTGTGGTTAAATCTGAAGCATCCCAACCAGCATAAAAACAGTTCCAATTTTGAGCATTGGTTAGAGTCATGTTGTCTATTTCAAGTAGAGCAAAGTCTGAAGCTGCAGAATTCACTAAAATAGTAGCTCCATTAGCAGTTTGATCATAAGGTGGACCCGGATCAACCGAACCTGCAGTTGTAGCGCAAGATTCCGTACCTGGTGGACTTTCCCAATTAAATCTAAAGGCCCAAGAACCAGTACTTCCACCTAAACAATGATTGGCTGTTAAGAAATAAGTACTTCCATCATTACAGGTATTATTAACCAAAGCACCCGTACAAATACCACTTCCACCAACAACAATCATAGCAACAGATCGAATTTCACTATCCCAACCATTTCCTAATGGACAATTGACATCTATATTACAGTCCCCAGATGAGTTAAGAGCTCTAACTAAGTTTTTTTCAATTGTGGCAAGTGTTCTGTAGCCGTGTATTACGTTAGAGATTGTAAATCTTCCAGATTCTTTAACGTCTGCTGGCTCTACATATTCCACTATAATTTTTTCACCGTGTACTAACTCCGAGCCTAATTCACCATCTTCTCTGTTATTGATTGAAGTATAGGCTCCTACTCTGTTGGTTTGATCTATATCGTATAAATATAAATAAGCTCCTTTGGGAAGATGGAAATTTTGAAATAAAAGATTTACTGTCAAAGCTCCTTGACATTCTATTGCTAACTGCCAAATTCTATCTCCATTTGGTAATTCCTTCCAAGAACCAGAATTGTTTAGATTGTAATTAACATCATATTTGTATCCAAATCTCCAAGGGCGGTCTTTTAAAGCATCATTAATAATATCTTCAGAATCTACGACTGATTGATTGAATCCAGACATGGTTTTTTCTGGGATATTTTGTAGACTTACTTTTCCATTCCAAGATAAAGGTTTTCCTAAATTAATTGTTTGACAGTTTGCACTAAAAGAAAAACACAGTAATAAAAATAGTTTAATTATTTTTTTCATTATTGAAAATTGAATATGTCCAAATTAAATAATATTTCATTACTTATAGTAATTGTGTAATTTAAATATTGATAGATTAGAGTTTATTATAAATGAAAATTTCCAAAACTTATAGCTAGAGAAGATTTAATTAAAGTTTACAATTTATTCTAATATAGAATTATCTACAAACTTGACATAAACCATTAACATTAACAGAAACATTATGGATTTCATATTTTGGCAAAGAAATTTTCAAGGAGTTTACAAGGTCTTCACAGGTTACAGTTTCACATTTTAAACATTTAAAGTGAACGTGGTCGTGAATGTGATTTTCTGTACTACAGTCCATTCCACAAATTGCATAATAAATCTCATTGTTGCTTTGAAAAGCAGTATGAATTATTCCTTTTTCTTTTAGTTTTTCAATTGTTCTGTACAAAGTAACTCTATCAATTGGTTTCATGGTCTTTTGAATATTAGAATAACTCATAGCAGAACCATTATTTTGCATTTTCATTAATAAGTTTAACCTATTTGAAGTAGCCTTTAGATTTCTCTTTTTAAGTATTTCTTTTATGGCATCAATTTTCATACTGTTAATTTAAAAAAAAAAGCAGATAAAATATTATCTGCTTTTAATAACTGGTTTAAAATTAAATATAATACTAATGATCTTCACCACAATGTACAACATATACAGTTCCAGTTGAATCCGTAGGGTCTACATATCCAGTGTTTTCTAAATCTTCAGCTTCATCACCACAATATTCTCCTAATTCAACTTCTACTCCGTTAACATCAGCATGACACTCATGGCATTTATTACATGATGTAAATCCAATAAGTACAACTGCACTAAATAAAATTACTGCTTTTTTCATTTTTTTTATTTTTTTGGGCTCTATTAATAACTAAAATTTTGAATATAATCAGCGAACCCATTTATGATTTTATTCAAACAATATTTTTTATAAGGTTAAAGATAGTTTCACAAAAAAGTTTCTTCCAGGATTTGGAATATCATAGTTTTTCAGTCGCGATAAATGATCTATATAATTAGTATTAAGTAAATTATTTACACCTACAGAATAACCAATTTTATGTTTTTCTGAAATTGAGCCTATACAACTAATATTTATTATTTGATATGCTGAACTTGGAGTTTCATAAGGAGCAACACTATTTTGTTCAAAAAAGTGAATGTATTGTACTGAAAAACTATTTAAATTAAGTTTATTTTCATTCTCAAATTCTACCTTAACAGTGTTATTTAATCTGTTTTGAGGAATAAATGGCAGACTATCCTGGTTAGATAATAAAGAATAATTACTTTCTATATGTAACCAGTGTGCAATATGTGGATGATAATGTATTGCTATCTCTCCTCCTGCAAAAAAAGCATTGGTTTGTCTCATATCAAATATATACAATCCAGAATTGTTATCTATTGTAGGTTGATTATTAGCATCAAACCTTTGAATTTTGTATATATAATTATTGATCTGGTTGATGAAGGGATTTACAACAATTTCAAGATGTTCAAAATGTGTGCCAAGATAAAAGTCAATTTGACTTGCTCTTTCAGATTCAAAATTTCGATCTCCAACCAAATATTGCATTGTTGCATGGTGCACTCCATCTGACAGCAACTCAGAAATATGTGGTGGTCTAAATCCAGTGGATGCGTTTAACCTAGTTGTAAAGTTTTTGGTCGATCTTGAAATACCTGCAGAATAATTTATTCCGCTAAAACTTTTATCAAAACCATCTATATCCTCATTGGTGATTATACTTCGCTGATCGTATCTTGCACCAGCCTGAATGTTCCATAAATTAAAAGTTCCTTTAAGTAAAGTATAAGTACCCAAATCATTAAAATTGGAATTGGGGACTAAAATTTTTTCTGCTTTTTGGCCATTAGTATTACTTTGAAACATACCCTGAGATCCCGAAACTATATCAAAGTATTTATTAAAATTATGTTTCCAGCGAATACTATAAGAACTATTTTGCAAAGTCATATCAATACCTGGAGTGAAAATTTTTTCACCAAATTCTTTTAAGTCGTTTGAAGTAAATCCAAGTTGAGCAATTACTTCATCGTCTTTAAAATAAAATTTGTTTTCCCATTGAGCTAAATGATTCATAATTTTTTGAGCAGGGATGGTATAATTTCTAGATTGATTTGAGGAAATGAAACTGGATAATTCCCAAACACTATCATGGGTATGTCCCGGAATTCCGTTTTGAAAATACAGTAATTGGTACCTAAAATTAGTTATCCAATTGTTTTTGTTGTATCCAACAGCTGTTTTGAAAGAACCACCACTATTTTTGGAGTTGGTAACAAACTCTTTTTCAGAAGAGTTGAAAATTTGCGAATTTCCAACAGCATAATTAGCTCTAGAAAAATAGCCTCCATATACAGAAAATCGTAAATTATTTTTGGAAGATTTATAAGATATTTTATTGACTGTAGCCATGGAGTTGGTCTCCAGTTTTGTACTTGCTTTGATTTCTTGTTTATTTAAATTTGCATATGGTTCATCTGCAAGGTAGATAACCCCTCCAAGAGCATCTGCTCCGTAAATTAGAGAACTTGGTCCTTTAATAATTTCAACTCTATCAACTCCTAAATTAAGCACTGCAAATCCATGATCGGCTCCCCATTGTTGATTTTCTAATCGAAGACCATTTTGCGAAGTAAGTACACGCATTCCTGAGAGTCCTCTTATCACTGGTTTTGCAATTCCGTTACCAGTTGAAAAATTATAAACTCCTGGAATATTGGTCATAGCATCAACAAGATTGGTGTGCTCAATTTTATTCAAATCAGCTATTTTTCTTGATTCTACAGGGAAGGCACTGTAACGCTGAAGCTTAGAATCAGAGGTAGACACTATAACTTCATCTAAATGAATATGAGAATGCTCTAACTTTATGATTAAATCTTTTTCTTGGCTTACTACTTTTATTAGTTTATTTTCAAATTCATCAGCTCTTATAATTAATGTTATTTGAAAATTAACTTGATTTTCTAATTGCCAATTACCATCAACATCGGATACAGTTCCATTTTGAGTTTCTAAACAAAATATTTCGGCAAAGGCAATACCAGCCCCTGAATTGTTATCAATTAGTTTACCTTTAATAATTTGACTATAAACAAATTGAAAACTAAAAATTAATATTACTGTAAAACAATTTCTCAATTTAATAGAATTAAGTTCGTGCAAATATAGACTTTTATTGCAACACTGTTGCATTAAAGTCTATTTAAGTGGTTTAAAAACATATTACTATAAATACTATATTGAGAAAATAAAATATAACTAGAATATTTATGAAACCTGCAGGTGTAAAAGCAATTAAAGAAGAGCTTAAAATACGTTCTAGGGAAGAGCTCATAGAGCTATGTTTAAATTTATCAAAGTTTAAAAAAGAAAATAAAGAACTACTAACATATTTGTTATTTGAGGCAAATGATGAAAATTATTTTATAATAGGAATTAAAGAGGAAATAAAGACTCAATTTGAAGAAGTAAATAGAAAAAGCTATTACTATGTTAAAAAAAGTATTAGAAAGATTTTAAGAAACACCAAAAAAAATATTCGTTACTCTAAGAAGAAGCAAACTGAGGTTGAATTAATATTATTCTTCTGCAAAATGTTGGCAGAATTTTCACCATCTATTAAAAAAAGTGTTCCACTAACAAATATATTTGAACGAGAGATTCAGAGAGTTCAAAAAATTATTTTATCGCTTGATCCAGACTTACAATACGATTACGGAATTGAAATTGAAGAGTTGAAAGAAAAGGATTAATCTAATTTAATAGAAGTAATATTGCCTTAACAATTTATTTATAAAACCAATCAAAAAAAAAGAAAGTTTAAATTCTTAAAAATCATTAAATTAGATTAATAATAAATAAGGTTAATTTTGTGTTTTTAACAAAAATAGTTGCTATTTTAGCATATATTTAGTATATATGAAATGTGTTTTTAAATCTGCTTGTCCAATAACTTCTGCACTTGATGTAATTGGTGATAGATGGACATTAATTATCTTAAAGCAAATGCTTTTTGAAGAAAAACAAACTTTTAAAGATTTTAAAGAAAGTAAAGAGAATATTGCTTCCAATATTCTTACAGTTAGACTAAATATTCTTCTTGAAAATGGATTAATTTCTAAATCAAAAATAAAAACAAACAACAAGTCTGTTTATTATCATTTAACTGATTCTGGGCTATCCATAACTTCTATTTTAGTAGAACTAGGTGCTTGGGGTCAAGATAATCTTTCAAATTATAACCAATTAATGAATAAAAAAAAGTCTTTATTTAGATTAAAGACTACCAAAAAAGCATATACTAAAAGTTTGAAAAATAAATACATTAAAAAAATTGCTAAAACAGAATTTATTAAAGTTTAATTAGCTCTCTTTCTCTTTACTTGCTTTATTCCATTCTAAATACTCTTCAATAGCCTCCTGGGTAGTTTGCTTTGGAACATATTTTAAAATATCATTTGCTTTTTTAATATTCAAAGTAAAAGATTTTGCTAAAATACCAATACTATATCTAGTAGTTGAAGGTTCCCCTAAATTGAAAATCTTTGATATTAGCTCACTAATATAGGTAACAAAATAAGCTATCTTGTATGGGACTCTTTGAGTTACTATATTTTTATTAAGTTTTTTTAATACGTAGTTTATCACCTCCCATAATTTCACAGGTTTCCCGTTGGATAAGTTAAAGGTTTGATTTATTGCATCTTCATTATTTATAGCTAGTATAATAGCATCCACTACATTACTAACCGGTGTCAAATCAACCAAATTATTTCCGGTGCCAACAATTTTTAGCTTTTGGTCATCATATGCTTTTATTAGTCTTGGAACAATTACATGATCTCCTCTTCCTATAATTGCTTTTGGTCTAAAAATCACATAAGGAATCTTAGAAGATTTTAATAACTCTTCAGCTAAAAACTTAGTTTTAGCATAGTGGTTTACAAATTTTTTTGGAAGGGGACTAGTTTCTAAAATGTCTATTAAATCTTTAAATTCATAATAAACACCGGGGGAAGATATATATATAATTTTTTTAATCTTATTAATTTTGGAAGCTTGAATTAAGTTATTTTGGGTATCGATATTCGCTTTTTCAAAATCGGAATAGGTTCCCCATGGTGAAGATAGTGATGCACAATTAATTATTATATCAACTTCACTAGTAATTTTATTTACAAATTTCTTGTCAGAAAGTTCTCCTAATATATACTTAATTTTCTCGCTATCTATATAGTGGGTTTTTCTAATTTTCCTGCCTGTTGCAATAATTCCACCTATATAATTTAAAGTATCCAATTTTTCAATCAATCTTGAACCTAAAAAACCAGTAGCTCCTGTAACTAATACAATCATAATTCTAAATTACATAATTTGAAGTTTTCAAATAGATAATTGTGGTTTTAAATTATTAAAAAAAAGATATGATTTCCCCTTTAGTAAGATTAAAACAAAAGTGTAATAAGGTGCCTTAATAAAGATATTTTAATATTAAAATATAAGCTTAAAAAATAAAAAGTAGAAGATTTAATAATTAAATAGGCAATTAATTTGGAAGGTCATTGCAAAAATTTAAAAATATTTTGTCTTCTACTTTTATATATACGAATATATAAATAATAATGCAACGGAGTTGCATTTGATTAAAAAAAAGATAACTTTAAAAATTAATTATTAATCCACTAAATGAAACAAGGCAAAATAGCTTTGTAAATTAGTCTAAAACCAAAAAAAAATGAAAGATAAATTAAGTTTTTACGATGTTAAAAGTAAATCAAAATTTGAATCAAACGAGTACGATGTGAGAGAAAAAAAAGGTAGATATTTTGCTGTAACTAAGTCTCAAAGTGGATCCCACGAGTGCTGGAGAGTATTGTCTAAAGCAGATGGTGAGCGTCTTAAGTAATAAAAGACAATATCAAAAATTAAAGTAAAACTTGCCTCTTAATAATAATTGGCAAGTTTTTTTTTAAATATTATCGGACGCAGTATTATCTAAACCCATTTCTAAATACGAAGTGGTCGATGAAATAAATAAAATAGGTACTATATTCCGTACTAGAAAATTAAAACAGGACGAAATTGTTCATGAGTTACACCATGTTCGTTTCCATTCTTGGAGCCAAGAAAAAGTTAATTTCTGGACAGACCTTCTTTTAAAGTCTCCCAAATCTTTATTTAATTTTAGATTCAACTAAGAGCGTTTCATATGGTTGGCAACTACTTATTTTATTAAATTACAGTTGCATATAACAGCCTTAGTATATTTCCTTTGTAAAATAAACTTAAACTTCAGTAGGATATATATGTCTTAATAGAATCGATCGAATGATGAAAAAAATCTCTAACAATATTTGGAAAATTATTCTAGGTTTTGGAGTATTTATAGTACTGATTGTATCATTTTTTGGATATCAAGATATTCCTCTAGATCAGCTAAAGAAAAAATATACAAACTCCTACTCTTCTTTCGTTAGAGTTGGTGAGATGGACATTCATTATAGAGACCAAGGAGATAAAAAAGATTCTATTCCTGTAGTTCTGATTCATGGAACAGGTTCTAGTCTTCACACTTATGACCATTGGACAAAAGAGTTAATAATAAACCATAGAGTAATAAGAATGGATTTACCGGGTTATGGTCTTACCGGCCCTTTTCCAGACAGAGATTATTCTTACAATAATTATGTTACTTTTCTTAAAGTTTTTTTAGAAAAAATTGGGGTTAAAAGCTGTATTCTAGCAGGAAATTCTCTGGGAGGAAATATTGCATGGCGTTTTACAACTGAATATTCAAAAATGGTAGATAAATTAATATTAATTGATGCAGCTGGATACCCGATGAAATCTAAAAGCATTCCCCTAGCATTTAAAATAGCTCAAATTCCTATTATTCAAAATATATTTACTGTTATTTCACCAAGATTTGTAGCAAAATCTAGTGTTGAAAATGTATATAAAGATAAAACTAAGGTTGATGAAGAATTGGTAGATAGATATTTTGAACTAACATTAAGAGAAGGCAATAGAGAAGCTTTTGCAGATAGATTCAAAGTAAAGTCTGATACAATATTCCACAAGAAAATAAAATTAATTAACCAAAGAACTTTAATTTTATGGGGCGAAGAGGATGAATTAATTCCATCCCAAATGGCTCACTTATTTCACAACGATTTACCAAACGACACACTTGTTATTTTAAAAAACGTTGGGCATGTTCCAATGGAAGAAAGTCCAATTGAAAGCCTATTGCCGGTTATTGAATTTTTAAGAAAATAATTTTTCTTAAAAATCTAATCTTCGTTTGAAGTTGGAGGTGGCATTAAACCAAGTTTAGAGTTAGCAATGAAAATTGCAAGAAAGTTGGAAATTAATACCGAGAAATTATTTTATTTTGAATAAGAAATATACAAGTATTTACACATAATATATTTCTATAATTTATATGCTTTAAATAATTTATATAAATTTAAAATTGTATGAATTTTAGCCAGAAAATAATCCCCCGTATCATCTTAGTTTGTACTACTTTTTTGTTCCTTTTTATTTCTTGTGACAAAGAGAGTGATGCACGTTTAAAATATATTGGAGATTGGAACTTTAAAGGAAATAGATTCTCGTATTCGGGTTACTACGACTACAATGTTCCACCGGGACAATCGCCAAATTGGATTTCTACTTCATCATCTTCAACTGATTATAACGACAGCACTGGAAGTATTCTTTTAGCTGATAATCCAAACGAACTTATTATAAAATATTGTGAATCATGCAATCCTGTAATTTATAATTTGAGTGATAGTGGTGAAAAATGGTCAGATAATTTAGGAGCGATTGTTGGGTGGACACTTAGCGACTCTACTTTTTTTAATATTATCTCACCTGAACCACCTGGATACACACCAAGCTACAGCACGTATAACATCGAAGGATGGAAATTATAATTTAATAATAGGTTCCTTAGGATTTTAAAAAATGGAACTAACGATTTAATTCCCTGACTAACTACAAACTACTACTCTGTATCATTATTTTCAGCTATAATTTGATAACTTTAAACAATTAATATAAATTTCTATTCCAAAAAATTAATTCTGGATATGAGAAAACTCTTAATCTTAA
>Ga0233444_10001978_pt1 | contig 22180 bp, 21 predicted proteins | sample SI_124_October20_6_FD_182792 | JGI IMG/M metagenome (GOLD analysis project Ga0233444, IMG submission 182792) | Seawater microbial communities from Saanich Inlet, British Columbia, Canada - SI_124_October2016_10_MG | ecosystem: Environmental > Aquatic > Marine > Inlet | place: Canada: British... | reverse complement strand
TTCCTTTTTTCGGTACCACATAGACCTTGCCTACAATCACAAACAAAAACGTTTTCACTTCAAACACCGCTTGCGTTTTCAAAACAAAAACGAAGTCGGTGTTTCCGAAGCAGAAGGAGACTTCGCGAAGAAAAACTTGCGTTTGAAAAGTTCTGTGAGTTACAATGTGCGCAATTGGAAATTAGACCCCAAATTTTCAGCAGAAATTTTCAATCGGACCCAACAAGAAAAAGAGAATGGTTTTCACAAATACAGACTTACATTGGGCAGCCAGTACAGTTTTAAAAAATGGGGTCAGATCGACCTGTTTTTTCGGTTGGAACAATCCTTGAATGCCGTCCTTACCAAAAGCACAAAAATTATTGGGTTTAGCTATACCTATGCTTTTGATTAGTAAAAGGACGAAGCACTCTTTGCAGCAGTGACACATGTCAAGAATTCGTCCTAGTCTTTCGGGAAAGACTTTTTCACAAACTTTGTCAAAATTACAATGTGTACGCCGTTGATTCTTCCTTCAATATGTGCAGCGTTGTCCTGCGTTAAAGAGATGTTTCTGACGGCTGTTCCTCGTTTTGCAGTGAAGTTTCCACCTCCTTTGACATCCAGGTCTTGGGTCAAATGAACCGTGTCTCCGGCAGCCAACAAGGCGCCATTGGCATCTTTGTGGTTGATTCTATCCTCTTCACTCAACCCTTCACCGGTAGCGGCAGCCCACTTTTCAACAGATTCCTCTAAGTACAGCATGTCCAGTAAATCTTGAGGCCATCCTTGGTTTTTTAAGCGATGCAGCATTCTCCAGACCATTACTTTCACCGCATCAAATTCACTCCACATGCTGTCATTCAAACAGCGCCAATGGTTGGGAACAGTTTTTTCGGGGTTTTCAATTTGATCGGTGCAAATAGCGCAGGCCAAAACATGTTCGTCTATACCTCCTGTATAAACTGGTTTAATTTGATAAGCGCTCAGTTCCTTTTGGCTATTGCACAATTCACACTTAGACTTGCTTCGAGATTTCAATTCTGAGAGGATGCTCATGGTTGGGTAGTGTCAGTTATAGAACAAACAAAATTACAGTTTAAATGGTTAAAATCTCCGTTTTTTTTGAGTATTCCAGGGCTATTGAAAGGTTTTAGTCTTATAGAAAAGCAAACGAAAAGTCAGAGCATGTAAATGGAGAGATTGCAACTGACTAGCATGCGCATAGTGAACCAAAGTCTTTTCATTTGACCGAGTACTACAAAACCTTGTTAAGAAGTTTTTTCAGCTACGTTGTTTGGAAACAATTTTAAAATTTTTTTAGGAACTTTTGCAGAAACCCTCATGTTTTCATTTGTAACCGGGTGTATAAAGGCCAAATTCGATGCATGCAAGTACAGGCCTTTTCCTTTGAGAATCATTGTTTCTTTGCCATACAAGCGGTCTCCAAGGATGGGATTTCCAAAATCGGAAAGGTGTTTTCTGATTTGGTGTTTTCTCCCTGTTTCCGGCTGCAATGTAACAAGGTTTAGGAATCCAAAGCGAGGGGAAGTTATGCGATCAGTTAAAACAAAAGATGTTTTGGATATTTTTCCGTCGATCTTGTTTTCGATAATTCCGGAAGGAATTATTTCACCGATGGCAACTGCCAGATAGGTTTTTTCAATCTTACGATTTTCAAAGAGTTTGTTCAAGGCAATAACTGCTGTGGAAGTTTTTCCAACTAAAAGTACTCCCGAAGTAGCGTAGTCCAGTCTGTGTATGGGGTCTGGACGGGACAATGCGTCGAATTGGGAACTCGGCTCCAAGGCTTTGTGTAATGCGTTTTCCAAAGTCCATTTTTTGTTGCCACTGACAGCAATTCCCGAGGGTTTGTAAACAAAAGCGAGGTGGTCGTCTTCAAATAACACTTCAACGGGTAGCTCAATTTGAACATGAGGTGCACTTGTCATATCTTGGAACAATTCAAGATTTTCACCGCCTCTTACAAAATCGGCAGTAGTAGCAACCTTTCCATTTAGACAAATCAGTTTTTTTTTAAGCACTTTTTTCAGACTGCTTTTGGTCGAAATATTTTTAAAAAGACCCACTGCAGCCTCTTGCAAACGGGATTCCGAAAATTGCTTTGGAATGGTCAATGACTGTAGAAGTTGTAAATGAGGATGTTTTGGGTGCATTTTTTGTGTTGCTAGACCAGGCTAAATTACTTGATAGTTTCAAAGTTACGCTTTTACGAGGAATTCGACGGCAACAGTTCTAAATTAGCCTGCAAGTAATCAGTTTTCAATTCGATGAATACCTATCTTTGTAAACCAAATTTTTTTTATGGATGAATGACTTTGTCAAACAAACGATTCTCGAAAAAACAGGAGCCTCATCGCTGTTCCTTATTGAAACCTTACAAAGTCTGTGGAGTGGTTATGGCAGTATTCTTCGTGTAGGGTTGGAAAATGGCCCCGTCAAAACGGTTGTTGTAAAACACGTTTGCCCACCGAGCGAAGCAGCGCATCCAAGGGGTTGGAATTCTAGTTTTTCTCACAATCGAAAAGTAAAATCTTATAAAGTAGAAACATCTTGGTATCAATTGTGGAGTTTTCGTTGCTCTTCGAAGAATCGCATTCCCAATTGCTTGGGCATTGCACGGCAAGGATCAGAAGTATGTATGGTTTTGGAAGATTTAGATGCCGTTGGGTATTCGGAGCGAAAATCAGCAGTAACTCGAGAGGAATTGAATAGTTGTTTGCAATGGCTTGCCCATTTTCATGCAGAATTTCTTCATGAAAAGCCTGTGAATTTGTGGGCAAAAGGAACCTATTGGCATTTAGAAACAAGACCAGATGAATTGGCTTTATTGACAGATATTCCTTTGAAAAGCAAAGCTAAAGAGATCGCTCAAGTCTTGCACTCAAGCCCCTATCAAACCATTGTTCACGGAGATGCTAAATTGGCTAATTTTTGTTTTTCCGAAGACGGAGCACAGGTAGCCGCAGTTGATTTTCAATACACAGGTGGCGGATGTGGAATGCAAGATGTGGCTTATTTTGTGGGCAGTTGTTTGAGCGATGCCTTTTGTGAAAAATGGGAAGAAGACTTGTTGGAGGTTTATTTTAGATCACTTGAAGCAGCGGTCTTTCATAGAGGAAAGCAATTAGATTTCTCGGCTTTGGAGACTTCGTGGCGCTACCTGTACCCATTCGCATGGGCTGATTTTCATCGATTTTTAAAAGGATGGAGTCCAGGACATTGGAAAATAAATACATACAGTGAACGCACGGTCAGTAAGGTTTTGAAACTTCTCGAATCCTCAAGTTGAACTTGTAGATGGATTTTAAAACTTTTCAAAAACACCCAATCCAAAAAGAGCAAAGTCGTATTTTACGGGGTCTGAAGGATCCATTTTCCGCAAGGCATTGTCCAATTCCTTGAGTGCTTTTCCATCGTTATGTTTTCGTTGTAGCAGTCCTAACTTTCGAGCGACATTTCCCGAATGAACATCTAATGGGCAGGAGAGGAGTGCTGGCGAAATTTTTTTCCAAAGTCCCAAATCTACTCCGAAAGCATCCTCCCGAACCATCCATCGCAAATACATGTTGATGCGCTTTGCGGCGGAACCTTTCAAGGGGTCAGAAACATGTTTTGTAGTTCTAGACAAATGTGGGATCTCAAAAAATACTTTTTTAAACTCGTGGATGGCTATTTGCATTGAATCGGTACCTTGGTATTTGGTAAACACACTTTCCAATCCTCCGTGGTTTTTATAAAGGTGCTGCAGAGCTTTGATAAAATATTTAAAATCATCCACGTTGAAGGTTCTGTGTACAAATGAATCGATGGAATCGAGTTGTTTTTCCGAATGGTGCAGGATAAAATCAAAAGGTGAGTTCCCCAAAAACTCCATCATTTTCAAGCTGTTTTTGATGATCATGTCTCTTTTACCCCATGCGATTGTGGCTGCTAAAAAACCAGAAATTTCTCGGTCTTCCTTGGCTGCATACCGATGAGGAATTTGGACTGGATCGGACTCGATAAAATCCAAGGTGTTGTATTGCACGACCTTTTGATCGAGAAATTCTTTGAGTTCTGCTTGCTTCATGTGTTATGCGAGGCTTGTTCTGTAAATTTATCCGTGAATTGTCTCTTGAGTACCGAGTTCTTTGATGACTTTGGCTTCATGCTCCAACAAGGATTCCCATTTTTGGTCTACTTCTTTGCGGTTTCCATAATTACGCGCATGTTGTAAAAAGAGGGTGTAATGATTGGCTTCTGAGGCCATTAAATCCCTGTAGAAGTTAGCCAATTCTCTGTCTTTAAGATGCTCAGAGAGCAATCGAAAGCGTTCGCAGCTTCTCGCTTCAATTAAAGCGGCACAGAGCAGTCTGTGTACCAATTGATCCGTTCTACTGCCTCCTTTTGGGAAAAATTTAAGTAGAGCCAATACATAGTTGTCTTTACGGTCTCTTCCCAAAGAAATTCCCATACGAATTAATCGGTCGTGTACCAATTTGAAATGACTCATTTCTTCTTTGACCAAAGCGATCATGTCTGTAACCAAATCGGTGTATTCCGGGAAACTGACAATGAGAGATATGGCAGTAGAGGCAGCCTTTTGTTCACAATGAGCGTGATCTATTAAGATTTCTGAAATGTTTTTTTCTGCGATGTCGGCCCATCTTGGATCCGTAGGTAATTTCAATCCCAACATATTCGTAGGTTTTTAATTTTTTTCAATGATGTCGTGTAATCGGATGCTAAAGTCTCCCAAAGCTTTTATTTCTTTAACGCTCGCCAATCTTTCTTTGTGAACAATGAGTAATCCTGCGTCTGTAGCTTCAATGTGGTAATAGGTATTGCTTTCAAAAAACAAGACCAATTCATCTGTAAAAAAGGATTCGATGGCTTTTTGGTCGTTTCCGTACAAGAAAAAACGCTTGGAAAAGTCAGGATGCCCTTTGATTGGGATGTCTTTGTATCCGGTCAAATGAAAAATATACTCGAAGATTCCATCACGATCCAATGTAAAGAAAGGCACTTTTCTATCCAACTTGATGTACATCATTGTGCTGCGAACAACTTGTTTTGCAATGAACTCTCCTTCTGTATACAAAACGTCAAACAAGGTACAGTGTTCATTCTTGAGAACGTTTTTAATTTTGAGAATACTCTTGGTCTTGAAAAAGCCAAAATCTTTAAGTAAAGGAAAGGGTTTCTTACGAAAAGGTCGGTAATTCCATTGAAAATCATCGGCAATACTCTGCAAGGATTTTTGTCTTTTGGTAAGGTTTCTCGAAGCCATTCTTTTGGTTGCTGAGATTCTTCTCATCGCAAAAGGATGGTTCGTTTCTGCTCCGTGAAGGTCCAACCCGATGACTTCAAAATGCCCTCCTTTGGACGTAAAGGTACTAATGTAATTGTTTAGATTTTCCATAACGGTATGATCCACAAAGTTACATCTTGAAAAATCCACGATCACATCTTGATCTTCGGGAATTTGGTCTAATTTGGATTTTAATTTTGAATAATTCAAAAAGGTGCAGAAGTTCACTACACTGACATAATAATTTTGTTTTTCGTCAGCTTCTTTGTACATCAACACATTTGGTTTTAAAATATTTCGTGTAAAATCGAACAAGCTTTTATTTAATATAACATGGATAACAAAAGTAACAAGGATGCCAGAAAAGATACCTAAAATAAGATTGGTACATAATGTAACTATCAGTGTTGTAGAGAAGATAAGCAACTGTTCTTTTCCAACACGAACTATTTTTGAAATGTTCTTCGGATCTGCCAATTTGTAGCCTGTATATACCAATATAGCCGCTAAAGCGGGCAATGGAATTTTTCTCAATTGCTCTTGAAACAAAAGTAAAAAGAACACTAAAAAACTAGCATGAAAGAAATTGGCGGATCGGTTGGTGGCACCGTTATTTGAGTTAACCGAGCTTCTTGCAATCACTGTCACAACGTTCAAACCACCCAAAAACCCACTGATGCTACTCGCCAAACCTAGTGCTTTCAAATCTTTGTTGGTGTTAGAGCGCCTTGCCAAGGGATCTAGTTTGTCAACAGCTTTGATACTTAAAAGAGATTCGATACTCGAAATCAAAGTAATGGCAATAACCACATTGATAAATTGAGAAGTCCCCACAATCGAGAAATCCGGAAATGCGAGGTTTCCAAGAATATTTTCAGGAATATTGATCAGCAACTTTTTTGCAATAGGGTAAGGGCTAGTACTTATAAACTCATAGTAATAGCTCATTCCAACAGTCAATACGACAATCCACATTGGGGCCGGGATCAATTGAAAAAATCGGTTTCTAATTTTTGAATAATAGCCCATGATTCCTAGACTTAACAGTCCAACAATTGCAGCAATTTGATTTTGGTCATCTTGAAAGAAATTCCAACAGGTGTTTGGTATTTCCAATAGCAAATCGATCGTACTGCCTTGCAAAGTTAGATTCCCAAACATGACATGAAATTGTTTGGCAAAAATACCGAATCCAATGGCTGCCAACATACCTTGTATAGCGGATGATGGAAAAAAGTCGCTCAAAATGCCCAAACGTAAAAAACCGAGTAAAACCATCAGCAAGCCTGAAATGACAATAGCAGCTAGGGTATACAGATAGCCTTGTTGCAAATCACCAACGGCAAGTGTCGTAATGGCACTGAGTAATACCACAACGAGTCCATTTCCAGGGCCAGCAATGGTGACGTGTGAACCTCCTAAAAGAGCGACAACTACCCCTCCAACGATGGCAGAGATGATGCCAGCAATTGGAGGAGCTTCGGATGCCAAAGCAAGTCCAAGTCCCAAAGGAAGAGCGATTAGGGAAACAACAAAACCTGAAAAAATATTTTTGGGGATGTCACTTACAAAAGTCTTAAGTGTAGCTTGTTTTTTGGCCATAAGTTATTTTACAATTAGAACATCTGTTGGCAATTCTGACAAAATGTATTCGATGTCATGAGGAAATATGCGATCCAACAAAGAGGTTTTGTCGGGTGCATTCATTATCAATAGGTCGGCTCTTACAACGCTTGCATAGTGGCCAATGGAATAACCTCTTTTACCAAAAATACTTTGGGTTTGTATTGAAATTTCTTTTTTCAAATCTTCGCGAATACGCTTCAAAAGATCTTTGACTCGAATGTCTTCTCTTGTTTTCAAGCGCTCCCTTGCAATGCTTGCTTTTCTCAGCGAGAGATCGTCGTTTATTTTTACGTGAATTTCCCCTTGGGTGATTTCTTCTACGATGGTTATTTTATTACATCCCAAACTTTGAGAAACATAAAAGGAGGTCCGCAAGGTTTCTTCTGTCTTTGGGTTTTTTAGACCATTGACGACAATGTGTTTGCAGGGAATTCTAGTTATGGAATGCTTGATTAATAACAACACAGAACAAGGTGCTTTTCGAGTCAACACACGCGCAATGGAACCTATGTAGTATTTGTAAATGTTTTCCTTTTGCAGTGCCCCTAAAATCAACAAGTCAATGTTTTCGTAACGGCAAACATCCAAGATTACTTTGGTAGGTTTTCCTTCTTGAAAGATTGTTTTGATCGGTTTATTAGGTTTCGGTGCTCCATCAATGAGTTTTTGAAGTTGCGCTTCCTTTTCTGCTGTTTGACCTCCAACATGCACACATATCAATTGAGCATTGAACATGTCTGATAGTCGAATGGACTCAAAAATGTTTTGCTCTAAATTAGGTGAAAAGGCAATTCCGATTAATATTTTATTGAATTGGTGCAAGCGATTTTTTTTTGGTAAATTATAAATTAGTTTTCTGAAAAAACTTTTTTAGAAAACTATAGATCCAATTTGAAACGTTTTCGCAACAATTCTATATTGGGGTTGATTTCTTTTAATTTTTCGTATTTCTCTTGTGGAGTATATACAAACTTTTTGGTTTCGGACTCAAGTACTTGAATGTGAAGATCTAAACTGTAATTGTTGGCACTTTCCCTTAGAAATTTTAATATTTTTGGTCGTGCACGCAGCAACTGTTCTTCCATGAATTTACTTGGAAGTATCAAATGGATTGCAAAGTTGTTCAATGTGGGAGAGGAGGCAGAGAGAATGGATGAAAGACTTTTATCTCCTAATTTGTGTAAATCTTTTGCATAATCCTTCCATAATTTGAGTAATTTTTCTTCACTACAAGGTGTTTTTGGAAGTGTTTCTCTATCGATTTCTGTTTCTTCTTCGCTCGCAACTGCAGCGACTTTCTGATGCACACTTTTAAGAGAGAGGGCAGAAGTGCGCATGCGCATCCCTTTTAAGACTGGAGTTGGTTTGGTGTTGTTTGCAGTTGGACTTGAACTTTCCTTCGGTTTAGAAGGCTTTGTTGGTCCATGTTTTGGTGCGGAAAAATCATTAGCTTTGGGGACTTCCAAAACTTCTTTGACCTGTTTTGTTCTAAAAAAAGAGGCGGGAATTATGTAGTTACTGCTTTTTTTTTTTCTGCCTCGAAGGTGAGGGATGCTATTTGCATGAGGGCGAGTTCTACCAACAGGCGTTGGTTTTTACTTGTTTTGTATTTGAGATCACAGGCATTGGATTTTTCAATGGCCTGCATCAAAAAGGGAAGTGGTGCAGCAGCTGCTTGGGTCAGGTACCTCTTTTTAGCAGCATCTCCCACTTCCAAAAGAGAAATGGTCTGTGCATCTTTGGAGACCAATAGGTCTCTAAAATGAGAGGCCAGTCCGTTGATAAAATGATGCCCCTCAAAACCTTTGCTCAAAATGGAGTTGAATTGGATGAGTACTTGAGGAATGTTGTTTCCAAGTAACAAATCGGTAATATTGAAATATTCGTCATAATCCAAGACATTGAGGTTTTCCGTAACGGCTTCTCGTGTCAAATTCTTTCCAGAAAAACTAATAACTCTGTCAAAAATAGAAAGCGCATCTCGCATGGCACCATCCGCTTTTTGAGCGATGATGTGCAAGGCGTCATCATCCGCGTTTATTTGTTGTTCTTGTGAAATCTTTTTCAAATGGTTTTTAGCATCCAATACACCTATTCTCTTGAAATCAAAAATCTGACAACGCGATAAGATGGTTGGGATAATTTTGTGCTTTTCAGTAGTGGCCAAAATAAAAATGGCATGTGCAGGTGGTTCTTCCAAGGTTTTTAAAAAAGCGTTGAAAGCCGCTTGGGAAAGCATGTGTACCTCATCGATGATGTAGACTTTGAATTTTCCAGTTTGAGGTGGTATTCTTACCTGGTCTGTCAATGCGCGAATGTCGTCTACTGAATTGTTGGACGCAGCGTCCAATTCGAAGATGTTAAATGCAAAATCTTCGTCTTTATGAATCCCTTCTTGGTCGTTTATCTTTTTGGCGAGTATCCGAGCACAACTAGTCTTTCCAACTCCACGAGGTCCGGTAAAAAGGAGTGCCTGTGCCAAGTGGTTGTTTTTTATAGCATTCTCCAAAGTATTTGTGATGGCTTGTTGCCCAACAACGTCTTCGAAAACTTGAGGACGATACTTTCTTGCGGATACTATAAATTGTTCCATGTATGGTTTTAGATTGAAAGACAAATGTAACAATTAGAAAAAGGAAAACCAACAAAAAATTTCCACAGTGTTTTCAAACGGCTTCGCCGTCCAAGAAGCGATGTTAAGAATTCCTGAAAATACCTTACATTGCATTGAAACACCTTTAGTTATTTTACAATGTACAAACAAACACGATTTTTTCATTTTTACTTCTGCTTATTTTTGTTGTTTTTTGGGATGCTTGATAACCAATGCCTTGCACAGTCACCAAAAGACTCTTTAAGAGTCGCCTATTTTGCCAGTGGTTGCTTTTGGTGTGTAGAAACCATTTTTGAGAGTGTGGATGGCGTGGAAGAAGCAGTTTCAGGTTATTCGGGTGGACAGGAGGAAAATCCTTCCTATGAGTCCACAAGTAGCGGTGTTTCGGGACATGCGGAAACGGTTGCAGTCTATTACAATCCTTCCAAAATTTCCTATCAAAATTTATTGACAGTTTACTTTGGATCACAAAACCCTACCACTTATGGACAATTTCCCGATTTTGGTAGCGCCTACAGGTCTGTGGTGTTTCACCAAAACAAGAAAGAAAAAAAAGCTATAGATTCCTTGCATTCCATTTTGAATCGAAAAATTTACGGTGGAAAAATGCAAACAGAAATTCTACCTTTTGAAAAATTTTATAAGGCTGAGGAAGAACATCAAGATTTTGAAAAAAACAATCCCAACAACCTTTATATTCAAAAGGTTTCCATCCCAAGGTTAGAGCGCTTTAAGAAGGTGTTTTTTAAGACTACTGAAGAAGAACTCTAAATTATGATTGCAAGACAAATCAGTCATTTATTTTTTCATACTTGTTGTGAATGGTCAAAATAGTCAATCCAAAAAGAACGGCTGTTACAATCAATACTGTATTCGTCAATCCATCTGCTGCAAAGGACATACGGATTAATATGGTTGAAATAATAAAGCCCGAATTCCGAATCACTTTGTGGAAATCGTCGGTGTAAAAAAAGGAAAACAGCAACAAAATTACATCCACACTTATCAGGATGCTGAAAAACTGATCAAAAAAGAGGTGGTTGATGTTTTTAAATGCCTGTCCTAAATCTGGTGTAGCAAAACTTCCCCTTGCCCAAGAAAACAAACTAAAAGTAGCGACTGTAAAAAGTAGGGGGATCAAGCACATGGCAATCATTTTCTTGATCTTAATAAAAAGGGCTATGTTAATTTGAGTACTGGAATCTTTTTGTCGTTTCTTTTTGCTCTCTAAATAGAATAGATACAAAAGAAAAAAGAGGAGTACTGCAGAAATCAAGTCGTATGTAAATTGTAAGTTTTCTTTGATCTCAAACCAACGTATAGAAGGCTCTATGGCTGAAATGTCCTTGAATAACCTTCGAATTACAATGAGCGTCATGATTTCGTATTGCTTCCCAATGTAAGTAGTGATGGATCTTGGCAAGTAAAATATCAATAGGTATACTTCGTAAATTAAAATAAATGAAAAGGGGGTGTAAATGGCCGCAATGGGGTTTTTTAGAAGTTCGCGATCCGAATCAAATACAATCCAATTGAAATCCACTAAATAGATCAGAGCAAGATGCACCACAAAACTCACAATCGCGATGCCGAGTATGATTTTTTCTATCTGTTGTTTTGAATTTTCGGAGAGAAGACTTGAAAAAATCTTATTTAAGAAGTTGTTTTTTAACATGTTGGGGATATTGATGTACTCCTTAAAGATAGTGTTTTAAAATGAAACGCTAAAAACAACAAGTGCACTTAACTCAAAAGATGAAGTTTTTTATAGCGAAACCCTCGTGTTTGAATCCAAACTGAAAATTTCAAGACGCTGCTATTTCTCTGAAAAACAAATCCATTACAGTCGAAAGAATCTTATGAAAACTATATCAATGCTTCCTTTAAAATACTAACGGGATGCATGCTTTCACGGGCGACCCCGTCTTTGATTTGGCTTCTACAACTTGTGCCTGCGGCAGCAATGAGTACCTCGCAACCTAATTTTCTGATTTTAGGAAACAAACTGTCTTCACCTATTTGCATGCTGGTTTTGTAATGTTCTTTTTCATAACCAAAAGAGCCAGCCATCCCACAACAACCTGTATTTAATAAAGTCACATTAAAATTAACGGGCAGGTTCAATATCGAAAAAGTAGGTTCCATCGAACTCAGTGACTTTTGATGACAATGTCCGTGGATTTTAATAGTTTTATGATCATTGGTACATAGGGAAGGAGACAAGTGCTTTTTTTCAATAGCTTGTTTTAAAAATTCCTCTATGGTATAGGTGTGTTTAGAAATCTGCGCCGCTTTTTCGCTGTCGTTTGCCAAACGCAGGTATTCGTCTCTAAAAGTTAAAATAGCTGAAGGTTCAATACCGACCAAAGGAGTGTTTTTAGAAATTATTTTGGAAAAAGTGGCTACATTAGCCCTTGCTTTTTCTTTGGCAATGTTGAGCAATCCTTTAGAAATGGCACTTCTTCCGCTTTCTTCGTGGTTCACGATAAGCGGTTTGTAGCCAATTTTGGACAAGAGCTCTAGACAATCTATTCCTGTTTGCACATCGTAATGATTTGTAAAAGCATCACAAAAAACAACGACTTCTCCATGTGGATTGCTGTTTTTGTGAAGTCTGTTTGCATTTTTATGGTACCATTTTCGCAATGTGATAGGAGCCAATTTTGGAAGCTGTCGTTGCGGTGCAATTCCTAGTATTTTTTTTGCAATTCCTGTTTTTAGAAGGGCATTACTTAGTTGAGGGACCCAACTGGCATAGCGGTTGTATTTGGAATTGTTTCCAAAGAGTTTTGTGCGAAGCGGTACCTTGTTTACTTGGTAATATTGGTGTAAAAACTCTGCTTTCAAAACGGAGACATCCACACTACTTGGACATTCGCTGGCACAAGCCTTGCAACTGATACACAGGTCAAAAACTTCGTGTAATTCATGGTGGTTGAATTTATTTTCTTCCGTGCTGTGTGTCAAAAATTCTCTCAGTGCATTGGCACGTGCTCGCGTGCTGTCCATTTCAGCATTGGTTGCGCGATAGCTCGGACACATGGTTCCTCCGGCAGCGACAGGCTTGCGACAATCCCCAGAGCCGTTGCACTTTTCCGCATGTTTTAGAATGCCCTGAGTGTCGTCAAAATTCATCAAAGTAGGTATGACAGGTTCCTTTCGGTCGGGTACATACCGCAAGTTTTTATCCATGGGCAATGGATGAACAATTTTACCCGGATTGAACAAATCTGCAGGGTCGAAGATTGTTTTTATGCGCTTCAAAAGTTCGAAGTTTTTTGGGCCAATCATCGTTGGGATGAATTCGGAACGCACAATTCCGTCTCCGTGTTCGCCACTAAAAGATCCCTTGTACTTTTTTACGAGCAGTGCTGTTTTTGTAGTGATTTTTCGAAACAAAACGACATCTGCTTTCTTTTTTAAATTCAAAATCGGGCGCAGGTGAATTTCTCCAGCTCCTGCATGTGCATAGTAAACGGCCTTTTGGTCGAAATCGTCCATCATTTGGGTGAATTCTGCAATGTATGCGGGGAGGTCTTTTAAAGGGACCGCAGTGTCTTCAATACAAGCCACGGCTTTGTGATCTCCAATTAAATTGCCCAACAAACCCAATCCTGCCTTTCGAAGCTCGTGAATTTTTGAGATGTCTTTGTCATAAATTTTAGGGTAGTGGTATCCGAAGTTATTGGATTGCAAATCCTCAATTAATAAGTTGGCTAATCTTTTGGCTTCCTGTGCACTTGTAGCAGCCACCTCTAAAAGCAGAAGAGCTTCGGGTTCACCATTTAGGAAAAACCTATTTTTTTGCTGTGCTCTGTTGTTTTTGGTACAGTCCAAAATAATTCGGTCCATCAATTCACAGGTAAACAAATTGTGTTGCATTGCAAGTACAACTGCTTCCAAGCTCTCTTGAACGCTTGTAAAATGAGCCGCTACCAAAACCGAATTTTTTGGAGGTAAAACATCTAGTTGAAGTGTGATTTCTGTTGAAATACCCAAGGTTCCTTCACTTCCACAAAGCAATGCGCAGAGGTTGCTGTCCGGCTCATTTCCACCAAAAAGTTCGAATTTCAATAAGGAATCAACAGCATAACCAGTATTTCTGCGGTGTATGCTTTGATTGGGGAATTCATTGTGGATTTCATTTTGCACCGCTGTCTTTGATAGTTCCTCCAAAACGGTTTTGTAGATCTTGTTTTCCAAAGAATCACCTAGTGTTTTGTCTCGAAATTCTTGTGCGTTTACCCTCTTAAAAGTCACCATAGAGGCATCGCTTAAAATGGTTTTTATCTGCAGGACTTTATCCCGAGTGACACCGTATTGTATAGAAGTTGTTCCAGAAGAGTTGTTGCCAACCATTCCACCAATTGTACAGCGGTTTGAAGTAGACGTATTGGGACCAAAAAACAAACCGTGTGGTTTTAAAAAGCGGTTCAAATCGTCTCGAATGACACCTGGTTCCACAGTGACGGTTTTGTTGGCAAGGTCCAAAGTGCCAATTTTTTGAAAATGTTTGGAAATATCTATGACGATTCCATCACCCACACATTGGCCTGCCAAAGAAGTGCCTGCAGCCCTTGTGGTCAGAGCTATTTTGTACTTATTGGCAAAGCTTACTATTTTTTGAATGTCTGTTTCATCGCTGGGGTAAGCAACTGCCAAAGGTGTTTTTCGGTAAACAGAAGCGTCAGTTGCATAGAGTTTGCGATGAAGACTGTCGGTACAAATGGAGCCTTCTAATTCATGGGACAATTTATCAAAGGGTGTTTTATCAATCATATTTGTGGCTTTGTAGCTTCCTTCAAAAAGTAAAAGTAGTGCATATTTGGAAACTTTTATTTTCGGACTGCTTTTTTTTTGGGATACAGGCATTTCTGTATCTTTGTCAAAGCGAGAGTTTCTAAAAATTCTCATCTAATTTTTCCAACCATGCCCAAACAAGGAAAGGCCAAAAACACAAAAAACAAAGCCAAACACAGTAAATTAATGCTGCGAAAGGTGAACAAACTTCGATCGGAAAAATTACAGCACCAGCAGCGATTGAAACAGCTGTTGCACAGACAAAAAGAACAACAAGATAAATTAGCGGCAGAACAAGTGCTCAAAGAGTTGTGAAACAGCCTTTGGTTATGGTCATTTGTTAAGTGTTTTTTTTGCTGCTAAGCATGTGCTTGTCAGCAAACCTGACATTGTTCAGAAACTGTTTATTATTATTTTAAAATTCTAAGAAAAATACAAAAGAGAATTTGTAATTTTGCTTTTTATTTAGCAATACAAAAATAAATTAGAGATGCAACGAGATCAAATGATATTCGACTTAATTCAAGACGAAAAAGAAAGACAATTGGAAGGCTTGGAGCTCATTGCTTCAGAAAATTTCGTCAGTGAACAAGTTATGGAAGCACAGGGTTCTGTGTTGACCAACAAATACGCTGAAGGATATCCAGGAAAACGCTATTACGGAGGCTGTGAAGTCGTTGATGTTGTAGAACAAATAGCAATCGACAGGGCAAAAGAATTGTTTGGTGCTGCCTATGCAAATGTACAGCCTCATTCGGGCTCCCAAGCCAATGCGGCTGTTTATTTAGCAGTCCTGAAGCCCGGAGATAAAATCCTCGGTTTTGACCTCTCTCATGGAGGGCATTTGACACACGGATCTCCTGTAAATTTTTCAGGAAAAACCTACCAAGCATCCTTTTATGGGGTCGATGCTGAAACAGGTGTTTTGAACTACGATAAAATTCAAGAAGTAGCGACTCAAGAACAACCGCAAATTATCATCGCTGGTGCATCTTCTTATTCTAGAGATATTGATTTTAAGCGTTTTCGTGAGATTGCGGACAGTGTAGGTGCCTACTTGTTAGCAGACATTTCACATCCTTCGGGAATGATTGCCAAAGGTTTATTGAACGATCCGATTCCCCATTGTCATTTTGTGACCACGACAACTCACAAAACGTTGAGAGGTCCGAGAGGAGGTATGATTTTGATGGGACAAGATTTTGAAAATAAAATGGGGATCACTTTAAAAAATGGTTCTTTGCGAAAAATGTCAGGTATCCTAAATGCGGCGGTCTTTCCTGGAATGCAAGGAGGTCCTTTGGAACATGTGATCGCTGCCAAAGCAATTGCCTTTGGAGAAGCGCTATCGGATGAGTTTTTACACTATCAAATACGCGTCAAAAAGAACGCTGCCGCTTTGGCTGCTGCTTTTGTAGCAAAAGACTACAAACTGATCTCGGGAGGCACAGATAATCACTGTATGTTGATTGATTTGCGCAATAAGAACCTGTCGGGAAAAGATGCCGAACAAGCTTTGGTAAAAGCGGATATCACGGTCAATAAAAACATGGTTCCTTTCGATGATAAGTCTCCTTTTGTAACTTCGGGAATTCGTATTGGTGCTGCTGCAGTGACAACACGTGGATTGAACGAATCTGACATGGAAACGGTGGTCGCTTTGATTGACGAGGTCATTCAAAACTTTGAAGATGACGCGGTGTTGGCATCCATTTCAGAAAAAGTTAATGATTTGATGCATGGCAGAGCCTTGTTCAACGCTTAGTTTTTCGAAACATTACACAGACCTCTTTTAGCGTGCTAAAAGAGGTTTTTTTTTGATTTAAAACTGTTGTTATTGAGAGCAAGCACCTTAGGTCATGCTTTTCGACTTCTCGGATGAAAACGCTCCACCACTTCTTTGAGGTGTCTGCTGTCCAAGTGCATGTAAATTTCGGTTGTCGTGATGCTTTCATGCCCAAGCATCTGTTGGATTGATCTCAGGTCTGCACCTCTTTCCAGCAAGTGAGTCGCAAAGGAATGGCGAAATGTGTGGGGACTGATTTTTTTTGAAATTTTCGCTTCGATAGCTGTTTTTTTGACAATTGTAAAAATCATGACCCTACTGAGTTGTTTTCCTCGCCGGTTTAAAAACAAGGTGTCTTCTGCACCTTTTTGGGGAAGTACATGACAACGAATGGCATGGATGTAAGTATTGATGTCTTTTTGAGTGTTTTCGTCGATGGGCACAAAGCGATGTTTGTCTCCTTTACCGAGCACTCTGATAAACCCTTCATCAAAAAACAGATCTGAAATTTTTAAGGAAATCAGTTCACTTACTCGCAATCCACAACTGTAGAGCGTTTCTAAGAGCACTCGGTTACGTTCTCCTTGGGGATGGCTCAAATCTAAGGCTCCGATCAGTTGGTCTATTTCTTTGAGAGAAAGCGTGTCGGGTAGTTTTCTGCCAGTTTTAGGGCTTTCTATAAGTTCCATTGGGTTGTCAGAACGGTATTTTTCAAAAACGAGGTAATCGAAAAAATTGCGCAGTCCAGAAATAAGCCTAGATTGAGATTTTGAAGAGCAACTTTTTGCACGTTCGTACACAAAACCCAAAAGTGTCTGTTTGTCTATGGATACGGGTTTGGCATTGACTTGGTTTTTGTCAAGGTAGTCTATGAGTTGGCGCACATCCCTTTGGTAACTCTCAATGGTGTTGTTGGAAAGGCCTCTTTCAATCTGAAGGTAAGTTTGATAATCTTTTAAAAAAAGCTTCCAAGTCATGCTTACAAAGATACCAAAAGCAAAATGGAATCATTTCTCATGACGAATCATTCACATAGAATTTATAAATTGTATGAATTTTCTTAATAATTCATAAAAAACAAGGTGTTATTCAAGAACATTTTTAAATTTGTGACAAACCTATAATTTTTTGGCTATGAAAATCATCATCATCAACGGACCAAATTTAAATCTTTTGGGAAAAAGAGAAGTTTCTATCTATGGAAACAACTCTTTTGAGGAATACCTATCTCAATTGAAACACAAATTCCCAAGTGCCTCTTTGGAATATTTTCAGTCCAACCACGAAGGCGATCTGATTGACAAGCTTCACGAAGTAGGTTTTTCCTTCGAGGGGATCATTTTGAATGCCGGTGCCTACACACATACTTCTATCGCAATGGCAGACGCCATCAAAGCAATAGAAACTCCTGTAATCGAAGTACACATCTCCAATACACATGCAAGGGAGTCCTTTCGTCATCAATCTTTGCTCTCTGCAAATGCAAAAGGCGTAATTTTAGGATTTGGATTGGATAGCTATGAGTTGGCCTTGCAAAGTTATTTACTTCTTTAGCGGCAAACAGCCTTTTGTTATGTGATTCGACAATTAGTTAAAAAAAAGAGTTTTATGTTTGACATATGTTCTATTGATTTTTTTGTGCACTATTGCCTGTCTTGATTGTTTTAACTTCCAACTATGAAACAAATTGTCAGATGGTTTTTCTTTAAAGTTCTCGGATGGAAAATCGAAGGGGAGTTTCCTGCAAATTTGCAAAAATACGTTGTCATTGTGGTACCCCATACAAGTTGGGTTGATTTTCCTATGGGTATCTTGATTCGATATATTACGGGAATTGAGTCCCGTTTTGTCGGTAAAGAAAGTCTTTTCAAAGGTCCTTTTGCTTGGTTTTTTAAAGCGTTGGGGGGTATTCCCGTAAACCGTTCCAATCGTCAAAATTTTGTAGATAAGATCGTCGCCTTGTTCGATTCTCATGAGACCTTTGTCTTTAGTATGTCCCCTGAGGGAACTCGAAAAAAAGTCAGTGCCTGGAAAACAGGATTTTATTACATTGCAAAAAATGCCAACGTTCCCTTAGTAAAAGTCGCATTGGATTATACAAAAAAAATGGTACGCATCGCTGCTCCATATAAAATCACTGATCATAAAGAACTTGATTTTAAAAATTTTAAAGCTTTTTTTGAGGGGGCAATTGGCAAAAACTCAAGAAATACTTGATTTTGTAAAACAACAGATTCCTTCAGTATAGAATATATGGTAGTAGTGTCCATGTTTTTCTCGAGTTTCTGTATCTTTAAATAAAAAAATTATGGTAAAATTAGCCTTGCATTGGAAGATCGTAATAGGTATGGTTTTTGGAATTTTTTTCGGTTTGATCATGCTTCAATTCGAATCAGGAAAAGAGTTTGTTCAAGATTGGATTGAACCGATTGGATCTATTTTTGTTCGCATGCTAAAACTAATCGCAGTTCCGTTGATTCTCGCTTCTTTGGTCAAAGGGATTTCGGATTTAAAAGACATTTCCAAATTCAAATCAATGGGAATTAAAACCATTTTTGTCTACATTACAACCACAGTTTTTGCGATTTCGATTGGCTTGGGTATGGTCAATTTGATCAAGCCTGGAAAAGGGGTTTCTTATGAAACCGTTTCAAAACTAAAACAAACCTATGCCAGCAATACAAAAATTCAAGAACGAATTTCTGAAGCGAACAAACAGCAAGAAAGGGGGCCTTTGCAGTTTGTTGTAGATATGGTTCCTGACAATGCCATTGCTGCGATGAGTAATAATAAAAAAATGCTGCAAGTAATCTTTTTTACCATCTTTTTAGGCATCAGTATGTTGTTAGTCCCTGAAAAGCAGGTACGTCCTCTCAAAAAGTTTTTTGACGCCTTAAATGATGTAATTTTGAAAATGGTGGATTTGATCATGTTGTTTGCGCCAATCGCTGTGCTTTCTTTGCTGGCAACGGTTATCGTTACGACGAACGATGCTGCTGTACTTTTCGCTTTGTTGCGCTATGTAGGCGTCGTAGTTTTCGGGTTGCTGATGCTGCTTGTTTTCTATTTGATTGTCGTTTGGATGTACACAAAAAAAGCACCTTTTTGGTTTTTAAGACAAATTGCACCGGCACAATTGCTTGCGTTTTCAACTAGCTCCAGTGCTGCGACGCTTCCTGTTACGATGGAAAGAGTGGAAGAACACATCGGTGTAGACAAAGAAGTTTCTAGTTTTGTTTTACCTGTCGGCGCTACTATCAACATGGATGGCACAAGTCTTTACCAAGCCGTGGCTTCCGTATTTATCATGCAAGTTCTGTGGCCAGAGGGATTGATTTTTAGCAATCAGCTGGTCATCATATTGACAGCTTTGCTGGCTTCCATAGGTTCGGCAGCTGTGCCGGGAGCAGGAATGGTCATGTTGGTCATTGTTTTGGATGCCGTAGGATTCCCAAAAGAACTATTGCCGATTGGTTTGGCTTTGATTTTTGCGGTCGACCGTCCGCTGGACATGCTGCGAACCACGATCAATGTCACGGGAGATGCTTGCGTTTCTATGGTGATTGCCAAATCTGAAGGAAAATTAGGAAGTCCTCGTGTTCAAAATTGGGACGACAATTACCCTCAAGAACCTAGGACATAAATTATTTTAAAAATGGAATTCAACAATCTATAAAGCGTTCTTTAAAAAAAGGCTTCGATGTCTTGCAAGAATCTGTTTTCCCAAACCATTGGTAGCGGTTCTTTGCAATAAAATCGTACAAGAAGTCCCGAATTGATTCAGGAATGTAACGAAAAACTCCAAACAAGCTCCAAGTGCCCTTCAATGCAGTGCAAATATGCAATACGGCGTTCGAACGCATCCAGATATCAGTGGCTGTAACAAACACAAGACTGTCTGTTTTAGAGGAATCGATTCCCTTCTCTTTTAAAAAGTTTTGAACTACTTTGCAATGCAAACTTCCAAAGATAAAATAGGCCTGCGCATCTCTCTTTAGCAGAAAAGAAACTGCGTCATTGCATAGCTTGCAGGGACCATCGTACAGAACGATTCCATTTGTTTTTCGGTACAATTCGATTTGATTTATCGTGCCCATTTAACTGCAAAGTTAGGATATTTACTTTCTTTAACATAGTATTTGCGTGATCTTAACAAGAGATTTTATATTTTAGTGTAAAAAAAACCGCCATGATTGATATTCAAAAATTGCACAAATCCTATCCGATAGGAAACACAGCTCTTCATGTGTTAAAAGGCTTGGATCTCTGTATTGAAGATGGTGAGTTTGTTGCCATTATGGGAGCTTCCGGTTCCGGGAAATCAACACTTCTAAACATTTTGGGTCTTTTGGATACACAAGATGAGGGGGCTTACTTGCTCAACAAACTTCCGATTGAAAACTTAGACGAAAAAAAAGCTGCCAAACTCAGAAATAAGTTTTTGGGTTTTGTCTTTCAATCTTTTAATTTGATCGCTTATAAAACCGCTTTGGAGAATGTCGCATTGCCACTTTATTACCAAGGAGTAGCGAAAAAAGAGCGGCAGCTCATGGCGATGAATTATTTGGAAAAAGTAGGCTTGAAAGATTGGTCTAGCCATTTGCCAAACGAATTGTCAGGAGGTCAAAAACAGCGAGTAGCAGTTGCGAGGGCCTTGGTCACCAAGCCCAAAGTGGTATTGGCAGATGAACCTACCGGAGCTTTGGATTCAAAAACTACTGCAGAAGTGATGAACTTGCTAAAATCTGTTCACAGAGAGGGGATGACTTTGATTGTAGTTACCCATGAGGAAGATATCGCCGCACAAACAGATCGCATTATCCGTCTCAAAGACGGGGTGATTGTCAGTGATAAAAAGGTCAAACACTTGGTTTGATTGAGCAGAGAACATTTAGCTTAAAAACAATCGATGATTTGCTGTGCTATTCTCAAGGCCTCTGCACCTTGAGATAAGGATACCACAGGAGTTGAATTTGTGCCAATTGCATGGGCAAAAGAATCCAATTCGTCCAAAATGGCATTGTTGTTGGCTACGGTCGGATTTTCAAACAAAATTTGCTTTTTTACCCCCTCAGCATTTTGCAAGATCATGTCAAAATCACCCGGATTGTCTGGAGCCTCTTTCATACGAACCAATTCACTTTTTTTCTCTAAAAAATCGACGGAGATGTAAGCATCTTTTTGGAAAAATCGTGATTTCCGCATGTTTTTCATCGAAATTCTACTGGCCGTCAGGTTGGCTACACAACCATTTTCAAATTCAATGCGTGCATTGGCAATGTCTGGTGTTTCGGAAATCACAGAAATACCACTTGCTTGGATGTTTTTTACTTTTGAATCTACCACACTTAGAATGATGTCTATGTCGTGAATCATCAGGTCCAAAACTACGGGGACGTCAGTTCCTCTAGGATTGAATTCTGCCAACCGATGTGATTCGATGAACATGGGGCTTTGAATGGCCTCCTTTACAGCTGTAAATGCAGGGTTGAAGCGTTCCACATGTCCTACTTGCCCGCGAACCTGGTGTTCTTTTGCCATGTCTCTGAGTGCCGATGCTTCTTCAAAAGTTTTGGTGATCGGTTTTTCTATAAAAACATGTTTTCCGCTTGCGATGGCTTGTTGGGCGCAGTCAAAGTGGGAGAGGGTAGGAGTAACGATGTCCACAACATCCACTTCTCGAAGTAACTGGTCGATGGTGTCAAAGGCTTTGTAGCCAAATTCTTTTGATACAGCGGTGGCATTTTCTTTGCTAGGGTCGTAAAACCCGATCAATTCAAAGTGTTCAGATTGCTGCAGCAGTCGTAGATGGATTTTTCCTAAATGACCTGCTCCTAAAACTCCTGCTTTTAATTTCATACAATGACTTTAATAGTTACAATTTGTTGCGATTCAATACGGATATATCCAAAAATGAACGGACAGTGTTTGTCTTGAAAAAGAGAAACCAAAAACTGCGAATATGTTTGTGCAAAAATAGAGATCTTTAGGGATTAATTACTAATTTTAAGCCTTCAAAATACAAACTATTTGTGAAAGACACCCTCAAGCACCAAGGACT